>Ga0308417_1000568_pt1 | contig 26588 bp, 30 predicted proteins | sample HotsprSampleOS65_FD_203528 | JGI IMG/M metagenome (GOLD analysis project Ga0308417, IMG submission 203528) | Hot spring phototrophic mat microbial communities from Octopus Spring, Yellowstone National Park, Wyoming, United States - 20090730_OS65 ...
CCATTATGGCGCGATCGCTGCCTGACGTGCGCGATGGCCTCAAGCCTGTCCACCGCCGGATCCTCTGGGCGATGCGCGAGCTGCGCCTGACGGCCTCCCAGCAGCCGAAGAAGTCGGCGCGCGTGGTCGGCGATGTCATCGGCAAGTTTCATCCTCATGGTGACCAGGCGGTCTATGAAACGCTCGTGCGCATGGCCCAGCCCTTTACCATGCGCTATCCCCTCGTCGATGGCCAGGGCAACTTCGGCAACATCGATGGCGACGGCGCGGCCGCGATGCGCTACACCGAGAGCCGCCTCACCGAGATCGCCGAGCGTCTGATGGAGGGTATCGAGGACGGCGGCGTGGATTTCCGCCCGACCTACGACGGGGTTGAGCGCGAGCCTGAGGTCATGCCGGCAGCCTTCCCCAATCTCCTCGCCAACGGCACTACCGGCATCGCGGTCGGCATGGCCACGAGCGTGCCGCCGCACAACCTCGGCGAGCTCTGCAAGGCCCTGCTGCTTCTGCTGAAGGAGGGGCCGCGCCTGCGCCAGAAGCCCCGCGACCTTACCGATCGCCTCCTCACCCACATCCGCGGTCCCGACTTCCCCACCGGCGGTGTCCTTGTCGAGCCAGGCCCCTCTATGCAGGAAGCCTACCGCACGGGGCGCGGCTCCTTCCGCCTGCGCGCGCGCTGGGCCGTCGAGGACCTCGGCCGCGGTCAGTGGCAGGCGGTCGTCTCCGAGATCCCCTACGGTGTCCAGAAGTCTCGCCTGATGGAGCAGATCGCGGCGCTGTTGGAGGAGAAGAAACTCCCCGAGATCGAGGACGTGCGCGACGAATCCGACGAGCAAGTCCGCCTTGTCGTCGTTCCGCGCGCCAAGACGATCGATGCTGCGATGATGATGGAGCGCCTCTTCCGCCTCTCCCAGCTCGAGATCCGCTTCCCCTTCAACCTCAACGTCCTCGGCCCCGACCGCAGCCCCCGCGTGATGGGCCTGCAAGATGCCCTGCAGGCCTTCCTTGACCACCGCCGGGACGTCATGCTCCGTCGGGCGCGCCGGCGCATCGAGCGCATCGCGGATCGCCTCGAAATCGTCGAAGGCCTGCGCATCGCTTATGCCAACCTCGACGCCGTGATCCGGATCATTCGCGAGAGTGACGAGCCGAAGCCCGAGTTGCAGAAGCGTTTTAGGATGAGCGACCGCCAGGCCGAGCATGTGCTCGAGATGCGTTTGCGCTGGCTGCGCCGCCTCGACGAACTCGCGCTGGCCGAGGAGCGCAAGACGCTCCTCGTCGAGAAGGCCGACCTCGAGCGGCTGCTGGCCGACGAGGCCGTCCAGGACGAGCGCCTGGCCAGTCAGATCCAGGCTTTCGCCGCCGAAGGTGCCAAGAATCAGGCGCTGTGGGCGCGCCGCACCGACGTCGCAGATGCCCCCTCCATCGACCTCGCGACGTCCGAGGAAGCCGTTCCAGCCGAGCCCATCACGGTGGTCTGCTCGCGCGCCGGCTGGATCCGCGCTGCCCGAGGCCACCTCCCCGACGCCTCCTCCCTCGCCTTCAAGGAGGGCGACGGCCCGGCCTTCGTGATCCATGCCCAAAGTACCGATAAGATGATGGTGCTGGCATCCGACGGGCGGGCCTACGCCCTGCCCGCCCAGCGTCTTCCCACCGCCAAGGGTGCGGGCGAGCCGATCCGCCACCTCTTGGAGATCCTGCCTGGCACCGACGTCGTCGAGATCCTGCCATACCGTCCGGGCCAGATGTTCCTGCTGCTGTCGCAGAACGGCTTCGGCTTCCGGATCCGCTCCGACAACCTCCTCGCCAGCAAGAAGGCCGGACGCGTCGTGATGCCGCTCGCCGAGGGCGATCGGGTGCGTGCGCTCATGCCAATCCCCGAGGGTGCCGACATGGTCGCGATGACCACATCGCGCGGCCGCCTGCTGTGCTTCGCACTCGAGGAGATCCCGGAACTCGAGAAGGCCCGCGGCGTCATCCTCGACAGGGCCCCTTGGATCGATCTGCTGCTGTTCCGCCGTCAAGACGGTCTTACTACGACGACCATCGACGGCACGAGCCGTCCCGTGCCGGAGTGGGAGGCGTGGATCGGGCACCGTGCGCAGGTCGGCATGCTGCCCCCCAAGGGCTTTCCTAAGAGCTTACTTTTCCGGCCCTCCTCCCTTCTGACGCAGGGCGCCTGATCCCCATGGCCAAGACTTCCCAGAAGCCTCCCGCCTACGACGCATCCGCCATTGAGGTCCTCGAGGGCCTCGAGGCTGTGCGCAGGCGCCCTGGCATGTACATCGGCGGCACCGACGTTCGCGCCTTGCACCACATGGCCGCCGAGATTCTTGACAACGCCATGGATGAGGCCGTCGCCGGGCATGCCAGGGAGATCCGCGTCCATCTCGCCGCTGACAACACGTTATCGATCTCAGACGACGGACGCGGGATCCCCGTCGATCCCCACCCTAAGTATCCGAAAAAGTCCGCTCTCGAGGTGATCTTCACCGAGCTGCACTCGGGAGGCAAGTTCTCCGGCAAGGCCTACGAGACTTCCGGAGGCCTGCATGGCGTCGGCTCCTCCGTTGTCAATGCCCTCTCTGAGAGCCTTGTCGCCGAGGTCTGGCGCGACGGCGGACACTTCCGTCAGGTCTTCGCCCGCGGCAAGGTCAAGGGGAAGATCGAGCGCGTGGGGAAGCAGGGCGCGCGCCGTGGCACCAAGATCGCCTTCCGACCCGACCCCGAGATCTTCAAGGAGGGGCACGTCTTCGATCCTGCGCGCCTCTATCGGATGTGCCGCTCCAAGGCCTACCTCGAGCGCGGCGTCACGATCCGCTGGTCCTGCGACCAGGCCCTCCTCGGCGGCAAGGATGCACCGCCGGCCGAGGACATCTTCCACTTCGCCGCCGGCCTCGAGGACTTCGTCCGCAGCGAGATCGGCCAAACGCCGATCGCGGGAGGACGCATCTTCGCTGGCCAGGCCCGCTTCCCCGATGGCCAGGGGCGAGTCGAGTGGGCAATTGCCTGGCCCGAGGGTGCGGACGGCGACATCTCCTCCTACTGCAACACCATCCCCACCCCCCAAGGCGGCACCCACGAGGCCGGCTTCCGGGCCGCTCTCTATAAGGCGATCCGCGAATACGGCGAGCGCGTCGGCGAGAAGCGCTCCAGCACGGTGGTCGGCGAGGACGTCGCCTCAGGTGCCGTCGGCGTCGTCTCCGTCTTCATCCGAGACCCGCAGTTCTCCGGCCAAACCAAGGAAAGGCTCGCTTCCGCAGAGGCCGCCCGCCTCGTTGAAAACGCCGTCAAGGACGCCTTCGACATCTGGCTTGGTTCTGACAAGAAAGCCGCCGACGCCCTCCTCGCCCATGCCCTTGCTCAGGCCGAGGTACGCCTCCGTCGCCGCGCCGAGAAGAACGTCTCCCGCCAGTCCGCGACCCGCCGCCTACGTCTGCCCGGCAAGCTCGCCGACTGCTCGTCCGGGACCCGCGAGGACACCGAGATCTTTCTCGTCGAAGGCGATTCAGCTGGTGGATCCGCCAAGCAGGCCCGCCGCCGCGAGACCCAGGCGGTGCTGCCGCTGCGTGGCAAGATCCTGAACGTCGCCGCCGCCTCAGCCGACAAGCTCTCCCAGAACCAGGAGCTCCAGGATCTCGCCACCGCCCTCGGCGCAGGGACAGGGTCCCGTTTCCGACTCGAGGACCTGCGCTACGGCCGCGTCATCATCATGACGGATGCCGACGTCGATGGCGCACACATCGCCACCCTCCTGATGACCTACTTCTGGCGTGAGATGCGCCCCCTCGTCCAGGCCGGACGCCTCTACCTCGCCCGCCCACCTCTTTACCGCCTCGCCTCCCGTACCCGCTCCGTCTATGCCATGGACGACGCCGAACGCGATCGCCTCTTGTCCACCTTCAAGGGCGAACGGGTCGAGGTTTCCCGATTCAAGGGCCTCGGCGAGATGCCGCCACAGCAGCTGCGCGAAACCACGATGGACCCTGAGCGGCGCACCCTCCTTAAAGTGGATGCGGCCGACGCCGAGGGAATCACGTCTTGCATCGAACGCCTGATGGGCCGCAAGGCTGAGAACCGCTTCCGCTTCATCCAGGAGAACGCGGGGCGTCTCGACGCCGCCGCCATCGACGCCTGATCCCCCAAGGAGATACAAGATGACCGCCATGCGCGCCTGGGCTCTGCCGATCTGCATCGTCTGTGGCGTTGCCCTCCTCCTGCCGCTCATCGCCCCCGCCGGCTCCATGGCGATCGGCCTCGCCCTCCTCGGCGGCGCCGGCCTCGTCTGGCTTACTACGCGCCGCCACCCCTCCGCCCGCCAATGACCCGCGCTGGGATCGATGAGGTCGGACGTGGCCCCATCGCCGGCCCTGTCATTGCCTGCGCGCTTGCCTTCCGCCCCGACGCCGATCCGATTCTCGTGGCCATGCTGCGCGACTCGAAGACCCTCTCCCGAGCCCGGCGTTGTGCCCTCGCAGAATATCTGCCCGAGCACGCATACATCGGCCTCGCCGCCGCGTCCGCGTCCGCCATCGACTGTCTCAACATTCGAAAGGCGACCCACCGCGCGATGTGCCAAGCCCTGGCACGCCTCGAACGCCTCTGCCCAACCCCCATCGACGAGGTCATCGTCGATGGCCACGAGAGCCCCAACCGGGACGATCAGCGTCTCCGCCCTCTTGTCAAGGCCGACATCCAAATCCCCGAGGTCTCTGGCGCCGCTATCGTCGCCAAGGTCCTCCGCGATCGCCTGATGGAACGCCTCGATCGCCGCTGGCCCGGCTACGGCTGGGCCACCAACGCCGGCTACCCCTCTGCTGCCCATAAGGCCGCCCTGCAGCTTCTTGGGCCCACCCCCCATCACCGACGATCCTTCGCGCCCGTCCGCGCCCTGGTCGCCCTCTAGCCTTCGGATTCACCAGACGCGCCCTGGAGGAGGCTGCGTTGATTAGAAATAAACGTCTTGAACTTTTCTTGTGTTAAATACAAACACGCCAGGATTTCGAGTAAAGCCGCCCCTGCCAGCCCCCCCTTGACATCGCCGCCGACGTCCTTGGCCGCCTCCTTGCCGAGGTTCCGCGCGCAGCGCCGCGCTGCGCTAAATCGCCTCCTCTCCCGCGCCGCCGCCCAGATCGAACAGACCGAGCAGCGAGCAGAGGTCGTCCAGACAGCCTGACGGCGATAGACGCCGAGACTCCTGTCGAGGCAGTCTGGTGCATTGCCCCACCGCCTGAGGCGCCCTAGCTCCGAACTCGAGTTAAAATGGGATTATACCGCCAAATAAAGGCGGGTCTATAACACAAACACAGGGACCCATGGCCTGAAATCGGCCTCTGGTATGGGGATCCCAGTGGTACTGCAGGACTGGCGGAGATGTCAGCTGAATCTCCGGGAGATTCTGATTTGCATGTCGATCTCCACTCGCTCAACATTTGTTTGGGTTATAAGTTCGTTCGAAAACGAGATTATAACCCAAACAAAGGGAGCCATGGCCTGAGATCGGTCTCTGGACTGGGGTTCCCGATGGCACTGCCGGACTGGCCGAGATGTCAGCCGAATCGCCGGGAGATCGGCCTCACAGGCTGATCTCCGCTCGCTCAACCTTTGTTTGGGTTATAAGTCCGTTCGAAAATGGGGTTTTCATGTTGGCGGAATGTGGTCTGCTCTATTCTTGATAACGTCTGGAGCATCTGCCGACGATATGTGGGATCCGGAGATAGTTCGCAGGGAGGTGGCGGTCGTGGCGTGCGTTGCCGTGCCGGGTCGGACTCTCGCGTTCTCAGCGACGCCGCCGCGTCCGCTGACGATGGAGGAACTTGGGCGTCGGGCGCCATTGCTGTGGCTGGGGGCTGGCGCGGGCCCGCTTGGCATGGGAGCGGAGCTCCGCTGAGATTCTCGAACTCGCGGGCGCGCCCATTTCCTGGACCATGGAGAGCACCGGTGCCTGGGAGTTGCTGCCGGCCGCCCCGCGACCGCTGGTGCGGCTGGCGGAGGCGGAGGCTTTCTTGCGCGGGCTCGAGGGGCTTGACCTCGCCCCTTGGATCACGCGTTATCCGCTGCGGCACAAGGGCGCGGCAGGCTCCGTGGTCGAGCGGCTGCTCGGGATGGCGGAGGAGACGATTCCTGGTCCGGATGGCGAGGACTACGATGTCAAGGCGATTCTGGTCGGGGTCGGAGAGAGGGGGCGGCTGCAGGCACGTGAGGATCTGAGCCTGGCGCGCCTGGGGCATGATTGCCTCGTCTCAGGCGCCTTCCGCCAGAGTCGGCTGTGGCAGAAGGTTGCTCGGATCCTTTTGGTTCCGGTTGTCTCGGTGGGGTCGGAGCGGCGCCTGGCGGTACCGGTGCGAACGGGTCTGGCGGATCTGCCCCCGGGGGTGCAGGCGCAGATGGAAGCGGACTGGGAGGCGGCGTGCGCAGCGGCCGCGGCAGGGGAGCGGCTGCATGCGGGGCTGGGGCGGATCCTGAAGATCAAGCCTAGGACGGGCCGCGACGCGAAGGGCTTCTACCTCTGTCGGGCGCTTCTTCAGGAGGTTCTGGATCGTCGGACCGATCCCATGCTCTTTGTGTCATGATCGGCTATTCCATGCTTTCTCACGTTCCTGCTTCCGGGGCTCCGGCCCCGGCGATGCTGGTTGCCTTGCACCTGCTGGAGCAAACGGAGGCACGCCTGCAGGGGATCCGCAACGGAGAGCCTCCGCACCCCCGGGGGGGCATAGCGGATCATTAATGGCATTCTTGAGACGACGGTCTTTGTGGACGTGGCCCGGCTACTGAAGGATTTCCAGGAGACGTTGGTGGCCGGCGGCTATCGCCAGCCAGCCGAAGCCCAGGCTTCCTATGTGCGTGTCCTCTTGCCGTCTGCGCCTGAACCGGTGTTTCTGGGTCGCGGCCTGACCGGGGCCTTGCGGGTCTGAACGGCGAGGATGATCCGAGGAGAAAGCCCAAGAGTTCAGCGCGTATCCTCGTCCGTTCCGTTCCATTTCGCCGTCTCTAGCTTACTGAGGAGGCGTTGTCGCGCACGCCGAACGCTTCCTCCCTGGAGGCAGTACGGGCGTCTCCGCAGGTCTGGGCGATCCTAACGCGCGCGATTGATGACGGCTGGGGCGCGCCCAAGGCTCAGGCCGGCCAGACGATGGTTCTAGCCTGGAAGGCCCTGGCCGCGGAGGCCTGTCTCGCGTTAGCTCTGAGGACAGGTGCCTGGATCGTGGCGGAGGGCGGACCGAAGACGGCGCGCCGCCTGGCAGCACTGGGGGCAGCTCGACATCGACGGTGCCTCGTCATTGCTCGAGGGGTAGGCCCATGTGGCGCACAGTGTCCTTTAAAAAAATGGTCGACGGGGCTGGGGTTGGGATCGCCTATCGTAATGCGCTTCTTGGCAGCCGCTTCGCCTGTGGCCTGACAGCAGAGGAGAGCCGGGCGGAGGAAGCAATACCCTTCCTCTTCCTGCGCTCTTTCATCGGCGCGATCGCCCAAGAGGCTGGTCTTTCCTCGGCACGGCAGGCCACGGTGCAGGGCGACGGTGCGCTCGGGGACCGTCCAAGGCGCCGTACGGGAGGTGCTCGATGCCGACGCGCGCGCCGACATGCAGATCCTCGTGCGGGGCCACCAGACTGTCCAGTGCAATCTCTCTGGCGCCGATCGGGTTGATGGCGGCCGGATGGTAGGGGGTATGGCTAAGGTTCGCGGGGTCGCGGACCGCGTGGCCGAAGGGGTCCGGGACGCGGTGCAGGCCACCGCCGACGCGGCCAAGCGCTTGGTCGTAGCGGAGCGCTGACGCTAGGGATGACGAGCCTGCGGGGAACCTACATCCTGCGCATGAGTAGTTTTGATCTTCAGACCGCTCTTAGCAGCCTCAACCCTGAGCAGCGCGAGGCCGTCCTGGTGGATGACGGTTCCTGTCTCGTAGTTGCCGGTGCTGGAACGGGCAAGACTCGCGTGCTGACGCTGCGTATCTCCCGCCTTCTCGCCGAGCGGCGGGCGCGGCCGTGGGAGATCTTGGCGGTCACTTTCACCAACAAGGCGGCCCGCGAAATTCGCGAGCGCGTGGCTCATGCGGTGGGCGAAGCCGAGGCGGCTGGACTCTGGATGGGGTCCTTCCACGGGGTGAGCCTGCGGATCCTGCGGCGGCACGCGCAGGCGTGCGGTCTACGCAACGACTCTTTCAAGATCCTCGACGAAGACGCCCAGCAGGTCCTAGCCAAGGACGCCGGGATCGCGGCCGGAGTTATCGAGGATCTCGACGCGAAGGACCTGAAGCGTCGCGTACGGGAGCTGCACGCCGCGATCCAGGCCTGGAAGGAAGAGGGTTGGACCCCCGACGACGTGGCCGCCCAGGTCGACTTGATGCGCCTTCCTGGTGCGCGTGCGCGCAAGACACTGGCCGCCTATCGGCACTATCAGGCGTCCTTGCTCGAGCGCAACGCCTGCGACTTCGCCGACCTGCTGCTTCATCCGCTGGCCCTGTGGCGCCGGGACGCGGACGTTCGCAGGGAGTGGGAGGGGAAATTCCGTCAAATCCTGGTCGACGAATTCCAGGACACCAACCGCCTCCAATATGAGTGGCTGCGGATCCTGGCCGCGGGCCACGGCAATCTCTTCTGCGTGGGGGACCCAGATCAGTCGATCTACGAGTGGCGTGGCGCGCGTCCGGCCATCATGCTCGGTTTCCCGAAGGACTTTCCCGGCGCGCGGCTCGTGACGGTGGATCGTAATTATCGCTCGACGCAGGAGATCCTCGAGCCGGCCAACCGCATCGTCGAGGCGAACCAGCGCCTGGGCGGGAAGCGGCTGAAATCGGACGTCTCGGGCGCCGCGGTCGAGACGGCGCTTTTTGAAGACGAGCGTTCCGAGGCCAATGCGGTGGTGCAAGAGGTGATCTCTTGGCTGCGCAAGGGGACGCCGGCGCATGAGATTGCGATCCTGCTGCGTTCGGCGGGGCCGATGCGCACTATTGAGCAGGCGCTGCGCTTGCAGTCCGTCCCCTACGAAGTCGTGGGCGGCCAGCGCTTCGATGAGCGGCGCGAGGTGCGTGACGCGATGGCCTACCTCCGGCTCGCTGCGGATCCGACCGACGACCTGGCCTTCCTGCGCATTGCCAACATCCCTGCGCGGGGTCTGGGCGAGACGAGCGCGCAGGCGGTTGTGGCGCGCCGGTTGCGCGACGGGGGATCGATCGCCGACGCTCTGCGGGCGATGGCCGCCGACCGCTCTGTCCGCCTGCAGGCGCGGGCGCGGCAGGCGATGCCGGAGCTGGCGGATCTGCTGGACGAGGCGGCTGAGGCTGCGGCGTCAGGCCTGCGCTCTCCAGGTGCGATCCTCGAGGCGATGCTGGATGCCACCGGCTACGTTGGTTGGCTGCGCGATAGCGGCGACGATCTGGCTGACCAGCGGGCCGAGGTCCTGGCCGAGATGGTGGCCGAGGGGTCGTCGGGCCGCTTCGAATCGGTTGGGCAGTGGCTGCAGGAGATCGCGCTGCTTTCGGCCGCGGACGAGGCGAAGGATCTCGAGCGGATCCGTCTCTCGACGGTGCATGCCGCCAAGGGGCTCGAATACGACATCGTTTTTTCACCCTGCTTCGAAGACGGGATCCTGCCCAACGCCCGGGCGGTCCAGGAGGCTTACGGGAGGGCGGAGGAGCGGAGGATTGCCCATGTCGCCTGGACGCGCGCGCGCAAGCGCCTTTACGTCTCCTGTGCGGCGAGCCGGCACGGCCAGAGAACGCTTCCCTCGCCCTTTTTCGAGGAGTCGGGGCTCGGCGTGCCTCAGCGCCGCCACTGTTTCGGCGGCCCCGTCGTCCAGGGTCCGTCGGCCCGTGCGCCGCAGCAGCGCTTCGCGCCCTGGCGGCGTCGCTGATGCTGGAGGCGTCGACCAATCGTCCGGTGGTGTGGCGTGACGAACCGGATCAGATTTACTTATGCGCGCAGGATCGAGATGCGGCGGTGGTGGAGCAGATCCGGATCGAGCGCGCCAAAGGACGTCCGGTGCTGGTGGACACCGAGAGCGTGGAGGGTAGTGAGTATCTCTCGTGCTTCCCCAATCGCGCCGGACTCGCTTATCGCGTGCTGGAATGCCCGGCAGAACGTCAAGGAGGCCTCGGTAGTGGCGCAGGCCGGGCGTCTGGGCAACGATTACGATTGCCACGAACATGGCCGGTCGCGGTACCAACATTAAGAGCTTGGTGGCGATGCGGCGCGACGGATCTGCGACGAGCTCGGTGTTCTGGATAAGGCGGGTTCGGCGCGTGCGGAGGCGGAGGCGCGGATCTGGGCTTAGGTCGAGACCGAGCGCGCGTTGGTGCTGGCCGCGGACGGCCGATTCGTGCTTGGCGTCAGACGGCACGAGAGCCGGCGCGTCGACGACCAGCTGCGTGGCCGTTCGGACCGCCAGGGGGTCCGGGAGCTCAGCCTTCTACGTGTCGATAGAGGATCCGCTGATGCGGGCCTTCGGCGGCGATCGGATTGCGAATGTGCTGGCAGCGGCGAGGATGCGCGAGGGCGAGGGCTGGTGAGTCTGATGGTGACCAAGGCACTGGAGAAGGCGCAGTGTCACGCCGAGGCGCTGGCTTGTAAGGCGCGCTGGCAGGTCCTGTGCTACGACGAGGTGCAGAACGTCCAGCGTATCGGCTACCAGAAGACGCGCGACTGCCTTGTCTCCGGCGAGCTTGAGCCTTCCGATATTGAGGAGATTGCGCGCCGAGGTGCTCGAGCGTCTGTTGCTCGCCCACACGCCCGAGGAGGCGCTTCTGGGGCAATGGGATATGGAGAGGCTGGCAGCAGATCTCGACCTGGTCTTCGGAATCGCGCTGCCGTTGTAAGCCTGAGCTGAGGAGGAGAAGGTGGACGCCCCTCTCCTGTGGGAGTGCTTGAGCGAGGCAGTGGATGCGCTCTTTGCCGAGCGCGTAGCGGCGGTGGGCCAGGAGTCCTTCGATCAGGCCTCGCGCGCGATTTTGATCGCGGAGTTGGAGGCGGCATGGCGCGACCAAATGGAAGCAATGGCGTCGCTGCAGCAGGGAATCGGGCTGCAGGCCTATGCGCAGCGGGATCCGCTGAGCGAGTGGCAGATAGAGGCCTATGGCCTATATTAGGAGATGATAGCCGAAGCCCGCGGCCGGACAATCGCGCACCTTACACGCTTGCAGCCCCACCCGCCCATGCCAGAGATGCCGCCGTTTCCCAAGTCTCTCTCACCGTTCGGGGTGCCTCTGCGGCTCCGGCCTGCGCTGGAAGCGCTGCCAAGGCCGTCCCCTGCTGGTGGCGGAGGGCATACGGTGATCGACGGCACGCTCTGGGCGCCGCTTGGACGGCGGCCACTGCGTCTCGAGGCACGGCGCGCGCCGTCGGGTGTGCGCCTCGAGGTAGTACCGGCGACGCTGGGCGCGGGCGGCTGGGCATGGATCGGCCAGGCGCTGGCCGTCCTTGACCTGCCCATCGGTCCTGTGGAAGCATCTCCGGCGCTGCCGCGCCCTCCGTCTCCGGATGCCTGGGGATGGCTGCGCCGCGAGCGTCCGCTGTGCGCCGCGCTTGAGGAGGCGGTGCGGACGGAGGGAATCGCGGTGTGCGGTGGGCCGTGGAGGGCGGATCTACTCGATGACGCGTCCGGCGCGCTGCTTGCGCGGGTGGAAATTGGACCTGGGGGGGCTGTTGCTCATTTTGCGCCGGGCGTGCTGCCGATCGCTGCTCCTGAAGACTATCCCTGGCCAGAGGCCTGGCGGGTGGCGGTGCTGGCGCACCGCACGCGCGCGATCCGTGCGGCCCTCGGGCTATGCGCGCCCGACGCGCGAGTGCCGCCATGGCTCGATGGGTGGCATCGGGCGAATGCGCTGCCCACTGGCTCGTGGCGGGCGGGTATGCCTGGCGCCGACCCGTTCTCGCCCGGCCGCCTGGCGGGACAGATTGCCGGAGCTTCGGCAGCCTAAAGCTGGGTTAAGCCTTCGATGGTATCCCCGCTTCGGCGCGCACGGCATCACGCTATCCATAGGAGACGGTGATCTCGCGTCCTACCGGGATCGCACGGCGCGCGCGCAGGACGATGACGCCGTTGCCGATGTCGAGGCGGAATTCGGCGTTTGGGCGATCGCTGTGGTTGGCAAGGCTGCTCGGGCCGATGGTCAAGGCGATGCTGGGCGCCGCCGGATCGGACCAGTCGAAGACGTAGTGGCGCAGCCGTCCGCCACGCCGGTTGGCCGGATCCTTCTTCGGCAGCACGACAACGGGATCGGCGCAGAGGATTTCCCCCGCGGCGAGGTTGCGCGCCGCGCGGGGGCCGCGGCCTTTTTCGCGGATCTTGCAGACAAGCAGGGTGCGGCCGGGATGGGGAAGGGCGGCGAGACGGCGAGCATCGAGGAGCGGCGCGGCGGGATGAGGCTAGGCGTCGCAGGTCGTCCAGGGACTTCGATTGTCGAAGACAGTCATGGAATCCTCATCGGGGAGAGGCGAAAGTGGTCTGGCGCCGAGGGGACTCAAGGTCTGATGCGTTGGGAGTGCCCGAGGGTTTACAGGCGACGGCGTCGTCTCCCAGGTGGCGGAGTAGCACCAGGCACCATCGCTGGTCCGACGTGGGCTCTTCGCGTCCGTCCGCCGCATCAGGGGGGAGCTGTCAGCCCATGCACCATCGTCTTCTTGTTCTCGCACCCGTCGTCGGCCTTGCGGCCTGTGCGGCCGAGCCGTCCATGATCGCCCAGCCTGTGGCGTTTGTGTCGGGGATCCAGGTTCCCATTGTTCAGGCGCCGCATGTTGAGCCGGCCCGGGTGCCAATCGTCTCCTATATCATGGTCTATGCTCTCGTGCGGATAGGCCCGGCAATGTATTTCCCCGTCTATGTCGGGCAGGTGGTAATCCCGACCGTCCGCCTACCGGGCGAGATGCCCGTCCGCATCTTCACCGTCTTCTTTCGCACCAGCAGCCACGAGATCGACGCCTCTGCCGTGCAGACGATCCGAAAGGCGGCGGCGCTGATCCGTGAGGGTCATGGGATCCGTCTTTCTCTACGGTCACGCCGATCGCGTGGGTGTGGAGGAAATGAATCAGGAACTGTCGCAGCGCCGGGTGTTGGCGGCGGGTCGATGGCGTCATCGAGTGAGTGAAGAAGCGCCTGGCGCATCTGATGCGGCGCGCCTAGCGCTGGTCTTCGAGGGTGATCGGAAGTCCATCGGTGCTGCCGACGGGATCTGGTTTTTTCTGGAGTTTCTCGGGATCCACCGGTTCTACCTCGGGCGCACGGGGAGCGGCGTTGGGCTGCTGCTCCTCTTTATCGTCGGCCTGTTCCTGCTGCCGGTTGGCATCGGAGTCCTGCTCTGGCTGGCGCTCGGCGTTTGGCGGCTGATCGACGTCGCCCCCATCCCCGGCATCGTCGGGTATCACGACGTGGTGCTGCTAGATCGCTTGTCCGGCGCCCCGTTGGGCCGGATCTAGCGCTCGGTACACTCCCGGTCGTCCTAAAGCGGTTCTGCGCTGCGTTCGGCTACGTCATCCGGGCGGCTTCGGTGAGGGCAGGCGTTTCGGCGTCGAGCGCGCGGGCGAGGCGGTCGAGAGCCTCGTCGATCTCGTTCTCGGTGATGGTGTAGGGAGGGCTGATGGCGACATTCCAGGCGCCGGCGGCGCGCACCATTAGGCCTTCGGCAAGCGCGGCCTCGGCGACGCGGGCGTTGGCGCGCGCTCTTTTAGGGAATGGGATCCGGCGGGCCGGATCGGCTTCGAGGGTGATCGCGGCCAGCAGTCCGCGGCCGCGGATCTCGCCGACGAAGGGGTGGCCCGCGAAGCGCCGGCGCAGGCCGGCGAGGAGATACTCGCCAAGGGCCTTGCAGCGGGCTGGAGCGTCCATTTCGTCGTAGATCCGGAGCGTTTCGACTGCGACGGCGGCCGCCACGGGATGCCCCGAGTAGGTGTGGCCGTGGCCGAAGATGCCTAGGCTGGCGAAGTGGGTCTCGAGTTCTGGCCAGATTCGTTCGCCGACGAGGACAGCACTGATGGGCATGACGGCGGCCGAGAGGGCCTTGGCGCAGGTGGCGATGTCGGGGGAGAAACCGAGGCCCTGGCATGACCAGATCGTGCCCGTACGTCCGAAACCGCCGATGACCTCGTCGGCGATGGCGAGCACGCCGTAGTGGCGCAGCACGGGCAGGATCGCGGGAAAGTAGCCGGCGGGCGGGATGATCACCCCGCCGGCGCCCATGATGGGTTCGGCGATGAAGGCGGCGACGCGCCCCGGGCCGGCGGCGCGGATCGCGTCCTCGAGCTCGCTGGCGAGGCGGGCGACGAAGGCGTGTTCGTCCTCGCCCTCAAGGGCCTCGTGGCGAGGCCAAGGCGTGCGCAGGCGCACGACCGTGTCGGGCAGGGGCAGGCCGAAAGCCTCGTGGAGGGCGGGCAGGCCGGTAAGGCCGGCGGCAAAGACGGTGGAGCCGTGGTAGGCACGGTTCTGCGCCAGGATCAGGCGCCGCCCCGGCTCGCCGCGCGCGGCGTGCCAGGCCCAGGCGAGTTTGACGGCTGTGTCGTTGGCCTCGGAGCCGGAGCAAGCGAGGAAGACGCGGGCGGTCGGCATGGGCGCTATCGCCTTGAGGCGTTCGCATAGATCGACCACCGCGGGATTGGAGCGTCCGTAAAACGTGTGCTCGAAGGGCAGATCTGCCAGCTGGCGCCGCGCCGCTTTGGCCAGGCGCTCGACGGGGGCGCCGGAGAAGCCGAGGGCGGCGCACCAGAGACCGGCCATGCCGTCGAGATAGCACCGGCCGGACTCGTCTTCGACGAAAACACCTCGACCGCGCACCAGCGGCAGCGCACCCTCGTTTCGCAGTACGGACGGATCGGAGAACCCGTGCAGGGTGGCATGGGCCCCGCGGGCGGCGAGGGAATTGGGGGGGTGGAATCATGCGAGACGCTTCTCCTGACTTCCCGATCAGACTAGGTCTTGGGAAGATGGCTCCGGCGGCTGGGATCGAACCAGCGACCATCCGATTAACAGTCGGAAGCTCTACCGCTGAGCTACGCCGGATTGGGAAGGAGGACGGCAGATGGGACCTGAGGAGGTGCTAGGCAAGGCCTGCATCTCTTGCCGGAAACTTAGTTTGGCTCATCTTTTGTGAAAAAAATAGATCTATAACCCAAACAAAGGTTGGGTGGGCGGAGAATGGCCTGCGAGGCTGATTTCGTAGCGACTCATCTGACATCTCCTTCCTACTGGCAACGCCAACGGAATCCGTCAGCCAGAGGCCGTCTTCAGGCTTTGGCGGTTTATTTGTTTGGGTGATAGGTCCGGAAAGAAATACGGTGGTTCAACCAACGCAGATTCGTCTGTCTAGTCCCGAGGGATGCATTGTATCATGACTGCTTGTCTGTCGCGACGCCTGCTGATCGGGGCCTCCTTGGCCCTGCTTGTAGTCCGGCCTTCCTGGGCTTTTGCCGATCCTGTGGCCGGGTTAAAGGCGGCCTTCGAGGCCGAGGTCGGCGGTTCGCCAGTGCCGGACGATCGCGCTGCTCGAGCACTGGCAGCGGGGCGGGAGATGCTCCTGTCTCGTCTGGACCGTCCGCAGGCCTTTCTCTTCGTCGATCGCGCCGAGGACCCGCTTGGACAGTGGGTCCATGTTGCCGTCGGTGATCCTGGGGCCTTCCGTTGGGAGATCCTTGGTTCGGGGCGCACCTCCACGGGCCGTCGCGGCCGTTTCGACCACTACGCGACACCGATCGGCGCGATCGAGTACGACGGGGGGATCCTGGGCTAGCGGGCGCAGGGAACGCCAAACAGCAATGGGATCCTTGGACTTGGCGTGCGGGGGTGCGCATCTGGGACTTCGGCTGGTGGCAGGTCCAGACGGGCTGGTTGGCGCGTTCGGAGATGCGTGAGATTCGCCTGCTGCTGCAGGCGACCGATCCCGTCCATCTCGAGCCGCGCCTGGGTACGCCGGCATCGAAGGGCTGCATCCGTGTCTCGAGCCGGATGAACCCCATCTCCGCGCTGGCGGGGAGACCCGCGGCGGGCTGCATCCGTGTCTCGAGCCGGATGAACCGCTTCCTCGATCGCCATGCGATCCTCGATGCCGCCTACCTGACCGCTGCCCCTTTTGATTGGCAGATCGCTACCTTGCTGCCGCCCGATGGTACGCCTTCACCTCTCGCAGACCGCTTCGTGGCGGTTGTCGAGACGGCCTGATGAGACCGCTCGCAGCAGGTTGGGGAGGAGTGGTTCTAGGTCTGCGACGGGATACCGAGCGAGGCGGCGGCGCCGAAGGGCCGACGCTTGAGCGCGGTCGAGGATTGTGCGCCCGTCGAGGTGGTCGATTTCATGGAGTGCGCACGCGGCGGCCAGGCCCTTGACACGCCGGCGCTGACGGTACCCGTCGAATCCCGTCCAGGTAAGCACGATCCAGGCTGGCCGGGAGACTGGGACGGCGACGCCAGGTAGGGAGAGACAGCCTTCGATTCGCTGGCAGACCTCGGGACTGGCGCGTTCGATCGCCGGATCGAGGGCGATGTCGGGGAGGTCGAACCCGACCAGGGCTTGGTTGAAAGCGACGATGCGGCCTGGGCGTCCGATCTGGTTGGCTGCGATCCCGAGCGGGGCGAGATCCGTCACAGCCCGCCGTAGGAGCACGGCTGTGTGCAGCACCTCGTCGCGGGGCAGCCAGTGGGTCTCGATGGCAGGGCGGGCCAGGATCGGATCGGGCCAAAGACGGAGATCGCTCATCCTCGACAACATATCGCCACTGCGGCGTCTGCGCTACTGCCGAGGCGTCCTCAGAAGTGGATGCCGCCACGGCGCAGTGTGTGGCGTATCTGATAGGCGGGCAGCACGATCATCTCCTGGCGCGGTCTCTGCGAGTTGCTCATGAAGGGCAATCCGTGGGGCGCGGCGGGATCAGCGGCGAGTATGAGGGTCAGCCCGTCGCGGGCACTGCGTGCGATCGCCTCCGCGGAGAGCGTGATTGTCAGGCGCTCCTCGCGGATCCCGCAATCGGGACGCGCGCCGCACCAGAGGGCGCGGACGCTCTGGCGCTCGATCGAGACCCCATCGGGCAGGATTTTGGGGCGGAAGTTCCGTTGGGCCTCGTCGGCGTAGGTCAGCACCAGCTCGCCCACTGCCCCGCCGCCCTCGGCGGGGCGCAGCGTGAGGTACGCGTCGGAGGGCTGGACGACAGGAACCGACGCCAGGTTCTGGGAACTCTCCGTCGTGGTCATGCAGGCTGGCAGCAGGAGGGTGAGAGGAAGGACGAGCAGGGCGCGACGGGACATCTCTGAACCTCCGGGAAAACGGGGTGGATAGCATCTAGGTCCGCAGCGGCCACCCTCGCGCCAGCAAGTTCTGTCCCTAAGCGACAACGCCATTCCCCAAGGGCCGACATGCAGCACGACTCCTGCCCGCCGTGCCCAGGCGCCGCAACGCCCTCGGGCGGATTCCCTTCCCTCTCGCGAACGCCAGGCGTACATGACCCGGCAGGTGCCCTTCGGCCTCAAGCGCTCCGTCGCGCAGCCGAAGGCGGACGGGACAGGTCGCGCCGGCAGGGGCAAGAAAGAGACCGCGGGCGAGATGATGGAGCCCTCCCAGCAGGCCGGCGAACAGGGCGACGGCTGGCAGGAGGCCTCTCAGGAGGAGGATCGGCTCGAGGAGGGCGTCCTCAATGAGGCGATCGCTTGGCCTTGGCCCGGGCGGCTCCTGGAGCATCGAGCCGCCATGAGGCGATCATTTCTCCTGGTTGCCAGGCGGGTTGAAGAGGCCGAAGCCGAAGAGAACGAAGCCGAAGACCACGGCTATAAGCTCGCGATGGCCGATGAGCAGCCGTGGCCAGGCCAGCAGTCCGAGAAATAGTGCCTCCAGGGCCTATAGCGTTTGGGACAGAAGAAGGAGGCTCCCGCCGAAGAGCGCAGCAGCGCAGCTTTCGCCAGGGCGGTCGAGGGCCTCTTGGCGCGCGTGCGCGATGATCCCGTCGGTCGGTTTCATCCCGCTGACACTCGGGCCTGCAGGATATCCGTCTGAAGGAGGTCCTTAGCGGACCGCGGCGGCGGCGCGGCGCTGGAGGGACTGCATGTCCTTGCCGGCCGTCTCGAGGGCTGCGATCGCCGCGTCCATCTGGGGATCGGTGACACCGAGGGCGCGAGCGTCGCGCACCACGAGACACGCGCGATCTAGGAGGTCGCGTCGGGCATCCGATGCGAGCGCGACTGCCTTTTCCTTCGGAGGTGTGGCGCGCCCTGAGCTGGGGTCGATCGTCGCGTCCCCATAGTAGATGGCGATCTGGTTGGCGAGCACGGCGGCATTGACGGGGATGGGACGTCCGGTCCCCTCCAGGGTCCGCACCAGCGTCAGGGTGGCGCGCAGGGCAGCGTCGGCCTTCTGCTGCTCGTCGAGGCGCATGGGCGCGGGGTCCTTGTTGTTCAGCATCTCGAAGAGCCGGTGGTCATAGCGGACTGGCCGCCCTGTTGCCCGCTGGAGACCATTAGCCGCGGCCTCGTAGAGATCGCTGACGGCCTGGCGGAAGCGCGGATAGGTGTTGTAGCTCGGATTGCCGTTGCCCTCGTTCTTGAGAATGATGGTGAGCATCCACGGCGCCTCGCCCGGCGGCAAGCCGAGCGCCGCGGCGCGGTCATGGACGGGACGGGCGGCGAGCCCCACGGCCTCCGCGCGGAGGCCATGGGCGCGCAGAACCTCCGAGACCTCGCGCCCCCGCAAGGCCGATTCTGCCATCATCTGGCGCTGCTCAAGCGTCATCCCCGCCGGACCTGCGAGAGGAATCACCAGATACGTCCCGCGCCCCATGACGGGGGTGTCCTGGGCGAGCGGGGACGGAGCAGGTCTTGGGGCTGTGGGCATGGCAGGCTCGCGCCGGGCATCAGCCGGCAGGGCGGCGTCGATGGTCCGATAGGTGTCGTCGAGCCGGCGCTCCTGCGCGCTCTTGGGCCGCAGCCAACTCGGGAGGAAGGAGGACCAGGCCATCTGTGCTACTCCGGGGGACCCCGAGGGAGAAGGCGGCGGGGACACTTCATTGAGATGGCAGGGGGACGGCGGATCCGCAAGGGCAGCCCGTCGGGCGGCCCTAGATCTTCGTCGGACGAACGGCGAGGGAAGGACAGGAGACCATGGAGTTCCTCGCACGCACGATCCTGGCCTTCGGGATTGCCTGGCTGGTCGCTGTCGGTCTGCTGTGGCTGATGCAGGAGCGCTTGCTCTATCCGGCGCCGAGCCGGGAGATCCCCGCTCCAGAAGGGTTCGAGCGGCGGATCCTAGAGGGCACCGAGGGGCGCCTGCCGATCCTCGTGGCACCTCCCGGTCCCGCGGGGGCCGTCCTCGTCTGGTTCCACGGCAACGGCGATCGTCTAGGAGCCGACATCGCCATCGCCCAAGCCGCCCGGGCTGCGGGCCATGGGGTGGTGCTCGCCACCTATCCCGGCTATCCAGGGGCGGAGGGGCGTCCGTCCCGGCCGCGGATCCAGGCCGCCGCCGATCTTGTTCTCGCCGAGGCGGAGGCCTTCGGCCGTCCTGTCGTCCTTGGCGGCTTCTCGCTAGGATCCGCCGTTGCAGTCGATCTCGCGGCACGCCGGGGGGCGGCGGGGCTGATCCTGGTCAGCCCTCCTTCCTCCATCGCCGCGACGGCAGCGCACCATTTCCCGGTTATCCCGCGCCCGCTACTGCGCCGGCTGCTGCGCGACGACTGGTCGCCGCTCGAGGACGCCGGACATCTGGCCCCGGGGACGCCGCGTCTGGTAGCCTTGGCCGATCCTGATCCGGTCGTCCCTGCGGCGCAGAGCCGTCGGGTGGCGGCGGCGCTCGGGGTCGTGCCGATCGTGATCGAAAATGGCGGGCATGCGGGATTTGTCCAGGTGGTCGTGAGGCGCGACGCGGTAGCGCTTCTTGACCACGCGGCGGGTGCGCAATGAGCCGTCTTATCAGGATTGTGACAGCAGGCGCAAGCGGAGTGCTGCTCGCCCTGCTACTTTGAGCGTCGATGAACCATGACGGAGCGGGGATCCTCCATCTCGTGCGCCGCATGCTCGCGGGCGAGGCTCTCTACGTCGACATAGTGGACGTCAATTCGCCGCTGATGTTTCCCCTCGGCCTTCCGCGCGTCTGGCTCGCCGACCTCCTGGGCGTGCCGCCCCGCCTGGGGTGGGTGGGCGCGGTGCTGGCGGCCTGGGCTGTCTTGGACGCGGCACGTCTGCTGTGCGGGCGTCCCGAAAGGGGCGCGGTGGTCCTCGCGGACGCTTTCCTGCTAAGCCTCGGCGCCGCTGGGATGCTCGGCGAGCACTTCTTCTTGCTCCTGGCCTTCCCCTGGATCGTCGTCCGCGCCGCCGGCGTGCCCGCCGAGGGTTACCTGGCGGTCGAGGCCGTCGCGCTGCTGCGCAAGCGGCCGCAGCGCTGAATCTGCCTTCCTGGGCTCTGGCCGCTCGTCGCCGGTCCAGCGGCCCATGCGCTGTTGGTCGTGCTGGCCTTTCCGGCCTACCTCACCGATACCTCGCCCTGGCTGCTCGGCCTCTACCAAGCGATGGGGCGGCTGGGACTGTGGGAGATGCTGGCCGCCGTCTCTTGGGGTCTCTAGGCGGCGCTGGGCCGGCCCCTCGCGGGGCTCGGCCGCGGCCCCGCGGCCCTCGGCGACGTGGGTCGCAGCGGGCCTGACGGCCTTGTGCGGCTTGCTCCTCCAGGGCAAGGGCTGGAGTTAACACTGGCTGCAGACCCTGTTGCTGGTTGTCGCCTTGGCGGCGGCCGCGCCCAGACCGGCCCTGGCCTGTCCAGGATCGCCGGGTGCTTTGGCGCTGACCGAATGGTTCAGCAAGCGTCTGGCCGATCGCCTCCGCCGCGGCGAGGTGGGTGCGATCTACATCGACACCGTGGCGCTGTGCCCCTGTCCGGGTGCACCGACTTTCGAGGCTTGGTTGCGGGCGGATCCGGAGCTCAACTTTCTGGTGGCTAGCTTTGTCTGTGTTGAGACGCGAGGGCGCATCGAGGTCTGGCGTCCCCACGAGGCTTCCGTACCCTAGATCAGGGGGGGCAATTCCCCCTGCCCGAGAGAAGCTCCCCATGCCCGCTGTCGCCGAAACCCTCGACGCCGTCCGCATCGCGACGGAGAGCGGCTACCGGTTGGGCTTTGAGACCGATCTCGCGCAGGAGATCTTTCCCGCCGGTCGCGACGAGGCGACGGTGCGGGCGCTGAGCGCGCGCAAGGACGAGCCGGCCTTGCTGCTGGAGTGGCGCCTCAAGGCCTTCCGGGCCTGGTAAGCCATGGAACCGCCCCTCTGGGCAGCGGTGCGCCATCCCCCTATTGACTTCCAGGTGATCCGTTATTTTGCCGCCCCCAAGGGGATGAAGGGGGGCGAAATCGATCGATGAGGTGGTTCTCGAGCTGCTGCGCACCTACGAGCGCCTCGGCGTACCGCTGGGCGAGCTGGCTCGCCTGGCCGGGGTTGCCGTCGACGCGGTCTTCGACAGCGTCTCCGTCGCGACCTCCTTCCGCGACGAGCTGCGCCGTGCTGGGGTGATCTTCTTGCCTTTCTCCGAGGTCGTCCGGGAGGTCCCGGATCTCGTCCGGCGCTGGCTCGGATCTGTCGTCCCCCCGGGGGACAACTTCTACGCGGCGCTGAACTCGGCGGTCTTCTCGGATGGGTCCTTCGTCTTCGTGCCGAAGGGGATGTGTTGCCCGATGGAGCTGTCCACCTACTTCGCGCATCAACGCGAAGGGAGCGGGCCAGTTTGAGCGGACGCTTATCGTCTGCGAGGAGGGGGCGTCGGTCTTCTTACCTCGAGGGCTGCTCAACGCCGATGCGTGATGAAAACCAGCTCCATGCCGCGGTGATTGAGCTCGTCGCGCTCGACGACGCATCCATCAAGTACTCGACCGTCCAGAACTGGTATCTGGGCGATGTTGAGGGCTGGGGCGAGATCTATCATTTCGTGACTAAGTGTGGGGCGTGCCGCGGCGCACGGCCGAAGATCGGCCTGGCGCAGGTCGAGACGGGCTCGGCCATCACCTGGAAATATCTCTCTTGCATCCTCCAGGGCGAGGGATCGGTCGGCGAGTTCTACTCCGTCGCCCTCACCACAGGCCGCCAGCAGGCGGATACGGGCACGAAGATGATTCATTTCGGACGCGGTACCCGATCGACCATCGTTTCGAAGGGCATCAGCGCAGGGCAGGGACAGAACACCTATCGGGGCCTCGTCCGCATCGTGCCGAAGGTGGAGGGGGCGTGCAACTTCATCAGGTGCGACAGCTTGCTGATCGGCAACCAGTGCGGCGCCCACACCGTGCTCTACATCGAGAGCCGCAACCGCAGCGCCCGTGTCGAGCACAAGGCCATGACCTCGCGCCTGGCGGAGGACCAGCTCTTCTACTGCCGCCAGCGCGGTCTCTCCGAGAAGGAGGCGGTCGGCCTTCTCGTCAACGGCTTCGCGCGGGAGGCGCTGAAGGAGCTACCAATAGAGTTCGCGATCGAGGCGCAAAAGCTGCTCGCGATTAGCCTCGGGGGCAGCGTCGGCTGAGGACGCGTCCTCGGCGTGTGTTTTTTCGCTGCCGTACGGCCTCGCGCCCTTGACGCCTGGATTGGGGATCACCAAAAGGCGTTGGGCGGGAATCATTCCGGTTCACGCCGCCGCGGAGGGCGCGTCTCCTCCGCCCTAGCCAAGGACCACCGAGATGGCCAAGAGTTCAAAGCCTGTCAAGACCATCGCGGAGACGCCTGCGAAGAAGGCCGTTGCTCCTGCGAAGACGCCCGCCAAAGTGCCCGCGAAGAAGGCCGCCGCCCCCGCGAAGGCGACGACGATGAAGGCGAAGTGATCGCGCGCGGCGCCGCGGGCCGCGCGTCAGGCGAGGCCGCCCGGAGAGATCTGGGCGGCCTTCGCCATCATTGGGCGCCGGGGCCGCCGGCGTTCTCGCGCAGCCACAGTAGCAGGCTCTCGAGCTGCTCAGGGTTACGTATGCCGGCGAAGGCCATGGATCCGCCGGGCACTACGTTGCGCGGGTTGGCGAGGTACGCGCGAAGGTTTTCCTCTGTCCAGACGAGGCCCTCCTGGGCCTTCTGGCGCATTGCCGCGGAGTAGCGGAAGCCTTCGACCTGAGCGGCGGGACGTCCCCAGACACCGTGGAGATTAGGCCCGACGCCGGAGCGTGCGCCCTCCTGGACGACGTGGCAGGCGCGGCACTGGTTAAAGACGCGCTGGCCAGCCTCGGCGGAAGGCTGGGCGGCGGCGGGAAGGGCAGTTGCATAGACGAAGAGAAGGGCGAGGAGGAGAGGGTGCGGATTGAGCATCGACTGGTTACCTCTTGTTGGGCGTGCGCGATAGCGCGCAGTGCATGAAATAGGTCGTCTCTGGCTGGATCGGAGGGGTTAGGCGGCGAAGAACGCGGCGGCGACGGCAAGGCCCTCGGGGAGGTTGTGGATGCCCATCGCGGCGCCGCGCGGGCACCTCCGCCGAAGATGCGCGCCATTCGCGCGACAAGGACCGATCCTGCGAGGCCGCCGGCGAGGAGCGACGCGGAGCCGGCGATCTCGAGCGTTAGCAGGGCGAGGGCGAGGACGAGGGCGATAGCCATCATGCTGCTTGCTAATCTGGCTTGAGGACGAGGAGAAGACTGCCGGCGGCGGTGACGAGGCTGGCGAGAAGGCCGAGGAAGCGGCCGGAGAGGAGGCTTTCCATAGTTCTTGTTCTGGACCGCCTCGGGCATCGGGCGAGGGAGTCGTGCTTTTTTTTGGGGGGGGCGTGGTTGCGGTTTAAGGTAGGTGCAACTATTTTAAGTAATTAGGGATCAAAATCTGGTCCTCAAGGAGGCCTTGACCTATGTCCTCGATCCCCGCTGTTTTTCCCGAGCCGTCGCTGCGTGCGCAAGCCCTTCTTGAGGCCGAGTGGATTGTAGGTCCCTCGACGCCGATAGCGTCCTCGGAGAGCGCGCCACACGAGCGGCGCTGGACCTTCCTGTTCGCGGTACCCGAGGGGGGCTACAAGGTCCTATCGGTAGCGACGCCGATGGACGCAGCGGGGCGGCCAAGCGGTCTGGACATAGCCGAGGTTGTCTCTTTTCGGACACTGCACCGGGCGCTGGGCGAGATGGCCCGGGGCGGGGATCCGGGGGGTCCGTCGTGTGAGCGCAAGGCGTGGTTGCAGTCGATCTCCGGGAGTCCTGAGATGTTGGACTGCCTAACGAGCGACGTCTCGAAAATGATGCCCCATCAGAATTCGACGCACTTTCGAGCCGCCTACACCTTCGATCGCCTGCGGAGGGCAGCGTCGGTGCTGGATGCGTTAGAGGTGGCGGCAGGTGAGCCTGGGATTGCCGTTCGCGGCACGGCGCTGCATCCGGAGGTGGTGGTGGAGGAGGGGCCGCTGGCGTCCGTTGGACGGCCGACATTAGCGATCCTGATCGCGGAAGGAGACCCGTTGGTGCATCTGCGCGCGTCGGGCCTGCCGCCGTTCTCGGCGGCGCGGGAGGAGGCAATCTTCGGCCCGCGCGAGGACGCGATTGGGCAGGTGATAGAGGTGGCGGGACGGGTCCGGGACGCGGCTCGACGCACTGAGGGCGCGGGGCTGTCGGGCTGGTCGGCGCTGACGCCGGCGGAGCATGCGGATCCGACGGCGGAGGCGGCGCGGGCGGTACTGCGCATCGCTTCGATGGAGCGGGAGAACACGGGGCAGCAGCTGCTGCGCGCGCGGCTTGCGCGGCTGGCGCTGCAGGACGCGCCCCTGTCGCCCAAGGCCCATCTGGCGGCGGCCCAAATCTTCTCGGAGCAGGCCTACGGGCACCCGCCGTTCCATCCGGAGCGGGCGGGCTGGGAGGCGCTGGCGTACCGCCACGAGGTTCTGGCGAAGCGCCTGCAGGTACGCGAGGTGGTGCTGCAGGATGCCCTCCTGGCGGATCGCTGAGGGGACTTGGATATCGGATCTCCTCATGCTGTAGCGCTTTGGGCCAGCCGAGACGCGCGATCTACTGGTGACGCGCGCTCCGGCCTTGTCTGTCTAGACGGGGCTGCTGGATGGGAAGGATTGGATCTTCCAGTGGCGCGAGGGAGCTCTGGTCTGGTCCGCGGAGCGGAGGGAATGGGGGACGTTCGTGTCCTCGCGTTCGTCGGACCTCGTCTCCGAACGGGGTCGGCGCTTAGCGGGCGAGCGTCATCACACCTTGCCGCAGGCGCTGGCGCGCCTGGGAGCCACGCACGGCGTCGCCAGCGGCGAGGACGCCGGGGAGCGAGGTCTCCATGTTTTTAGGGTCGATGCGGATCGTGCCGAAGCGGGAGACGACGAGATCGGGCGCGCCGAAGAGGATAGGATAGGGCTTGGGGTCGAAGCCGAGGGCCTCAACAACGAGGTCTGCCGGCAGTATGTGCTTGGAGCCTGCGACGGGTTCGACCTGCTGTCGGCCGGTGGGGTCGGACGGAGCGAGGTGGGTGCGGATCGCCTCGACGGCCTCGACGCGATCCCGTCCGAGGAGTCGGACGGGGGGGCTGGGCGAAGCGGACGCCTTCCTCCTCGGTGTTGGCGACCTCGCGGAAGGATCCGGGCATGTTGGCGAGGTCGCGGTGGTAGAAGCAGGTGATGTTTGTGGCGCTTTGGCGAATAAGCGGTGCGGACGCAGTCCATGGCGGTGTCCTTGTCCCCACCACGCGACACGCCGATTGCCGGCGTTGAGGGTGCCATCGGGATCGGCGTCTTGGTCTCCGAGGGCGTGTCGGTTGGCGACGATGAGGAAGGCGAGGGCGGGGACGACGTTCTTGAGAACATGTTCGATAAACCCGCGCGTCCGGGCTTGGTAGACACCGGAGACGAGGAGGACGGCGTCATGGCGGGCGCGCAGGTCGTGGAGGGAGACGTTGCGTCCGAACTTGACGTCTTGGCGAAAAACGATTCCAGCCTCACGGAAGCGTTCGACGTGGCCTTAGCGCCGGAGGCGTTCGACGGTGGCGAGGATGGCAGGTTCGGCGCCGACGACGTCGACGCCGCGACTGCTTTCGCGGTGGGCGGGGAAGGGAGGGCGGACCCAGCCGCTGGCCAAGGCGGCTTCAGCGATGTGGGTCTCGACGGCGCCGAGGGGGAGGGTATTGGTGGCTGAAGCGATCTCTCAGGCCTTCTCTATTTGTTTGCCGGAGACGAGCTTCAGCCAGTCGAGAATGTTGTTTTCCAAGGGGCAGTGGATCTAGCGGAAGGGGACGCCGCACTGGGCGCAACGGGAGGCTTGCTGTCGGATCTTTTCCTGGGGTCGGGCGGATCCTGGAGGGGGGCCTAGGGGGTCTGGGCCTGCCGGATAGCGGCGCGCAGATGGCGGCGCACGCGGTCCTCGACGAGGAGGGCGCAGGGGGTGAGGACGAGGGTGAGGACGGTGGAGAAGGCCATGCCGGCGACGATGGCACGGGAGAGGTCGAGCCACCACTGCCCGGAGGGCGCGCCGACGAGGAGTTCACGTCCGAGGAGGTCGATGCCGATCCCGAGGCTCATAGGCAGCAGGCCGAGGACGTTGTTGAAGGCGGTGAGGAGGACGGGTCGGAAGCGCTCGGCGCCGGTGCGCAGGATCGCGGCCTTAGCGTCGAGGCCCTCCTCGCGCCGGAGGCGGGCGTAGGTGTCGAGGAGGGCGATGTTGTTGGAGACGACAATGCCGGCCAGCGCGACGACGCCGAGCCCACCCATGA
>Ga0308417_1000571_pt1 | contig 26491 bp, 24 predicted proteins | sample HotsprSampleOS65_FD_203528 | JGI IMG/M metagenome (GOLD analysis project Ga0308417, IMG submission 203528) | Hot spring phototrophic mat microbial communities from Octopus Spring, Yellowstone National Park, Wyoming, United States - 20090730_OS65 ...
CGCCATAGGCGTAGCCGCGCCCGATCACGACCACGCGCTCGGCCCGAAGGAAAGCCCGGTCGAGCCGGGCGATGGCCGGCTCCATGGCCAACACGTCGCTCACATGGTCGGGCAGGCGGCCCAGTTGGCGCTTGAGCTGTTCGTCGTCTGTCATCTCGGCGACCAGCCAGGCATAGGCGGCGAACTGGCCGGTGACCGTTTTGGTGGCCGCCAGGGCGCGCTCCGGGCCGGCGTTCAGCAGCAGCACATGTTCGGCGGCGCGCGTGATGGGCGATCCGGCGGTGTTGGTGATGGCCAGGGTGATGGCCCCCTGCCGACGTCCTTCTTCGAGCACGGCGATCACGTCGGCGGCGGCGCCGCTCTGCGATACGCCGATCATCAAGCCGCCGGCCAGCCGCGGCGGCGTGCCGTAGAGTGTGTAGAGCGAAGGCGCAGCCAGCGCGGCCGGGATGCGCGCGCGCCCTTCCAGCAAATACTTGCCGTAGATGGAGGCGTTGTCGCTGCTGCCGCGCGCAGCCAGCACGGCGAATGGGCATTCGCGCGCCCGATGCGCGACCGGCGCCAGCGCGTCGCCAGCTCGCCCGGCCAATCGGCGCAGCGCGTCTGGTTGCTCGAATATCTCGGCGCGCATGTGGGCGCCGGGCGCAGAAGCCTCAGTCATGGAGGAAGCCGGTGAGCACGCTGTTGAATTCTTCCGGCCGTTCGCGTTGCGGCCAGTGACCACAGTTGGGCATCACATGAAGTTGTGCGTTGGGTGTGCGCTGCTGCGCCTCGCGCGCGCAGTCAACCGGCACTAGGCGATCGCGCTCTCCGTGGACGAACAAGGTGGGAGCAGCGATTTCACTCAGGCGGTCTATGTAGATGGTGCGCATGCACCCTGGCAGAACTTCGTGTTTTTGAAATTGCTCAAACGCAGCGCCAGCGTCCGGTCGTTGTATTTCGGCGAATACATCTCCCGCGAGATCATCGGTGATGGCATTGGGGTCGGCGAAGATCGAACGCAGCGTCGCGCGCGCCCAGTGGGGATTGCGTCGGAGCAGGGCATAGGTTGCGCGGGTGATGCCGGGCAAGCGAACGAAGAGATATGACCAAAAGTGCGCCGGCGCAGTGTGCTGCAAGCCATAGCTGGCGACGGGCACAAGTTTGTTCACCCGTTGCGGATGAGCGAGCGCAAACCCGATCGCGATTGCGCCACCGAGCGATACGCCAGACAGGCTTGCCTGCTTGATGTCCAGCGCGTCCATCAGTTGACGCACGACTTCGACGTAGGCATCTACGGTGTGCGTAAAGTTGGCAGGCCGATCGCTCTGACCGTAGCCCGGCATCTCTGGGGCAATGGTGAGATGCGCTTTGGCCAGCGCTGGCAAGGTCAGTTTCCAGGATAACCACGCCGAATCTACACCCCCGCCATGCAACAGGACGACCGGGCTGCCACTCTTTTCGCCTGCGCCATACCAGTGAAGGCGCAAGCCATTCAGGGAGACGAACGCATCTTGAATGTCGCCACGGTTGCCATCGCGCCCGGTGGGCTGCCTGTATGCTTCAGCGCTCGCTGCGCAGCTCCGCCTCCATCGCGCGCTCGACGCGCTTGCCGGCCAGGTCGTCGCGCACCGCCTGCTTCATCGGCAGGCCGAGCCGGTAGGAGGCCGAGCTGATGGCATGCGAGACGACTGGCCCGACCAGGATCAACAGCACGATCAGCGCCAGCGCCTTGCTCCAGGCCAGCGGCGTGACGAACACTGCCGCTACGGTAAGCAAAACGACGCCGAACGTCGAGACTTTGCCGGTGGCGTGCATGCGCGCATACACATCCGGCAGCCGCATCAAGCCAACAATGCCGACGAACGAAAAGAACGTCCCGACCAGAATGGCCAGGGCAGCGATCAGGTATCCCAGGTCTTCGAGCATGATGGTCAAAACATCTGCCGGTTGGCGATGTAGCGCGCCAGGGCGATGGTGCCAACGTAGCTGATGACCGAAGCGCCCAGGGCCAGGTCCATGTAGAGCGGGTTATCGTTGATCAGCGCCAGTAACACGAAGATCGCCAGCACCAGCGTGGCGATTGCGTCCGACGCGACGATGCGATCCATGACCGTCTCGCCGCGCCATACGCGCTGCACTGCCACCGCGATCATTGCCACGTGGATGACCAGCGAGGCGACTGTGACGAAAAGGAAAACGTCTCGCATGTTTCACTCCAGATCACTCGAAGATGCTCTCCAGCATGGCGCGGCGCTTGCGCTGCGCCTCCTCTGCGCCTGCGGCGCTGCTCACGACGTCCAGACAGTGAGTGTACATCGTGCCGTCGTCGCCGATTTCGACGACCTGTTCGCCGGGCGTGACAGTGATGGCATGCGCGCTCAGCGCGACGCCGAGTTCAGATTTCATGCCGGAGGGGATGGCGATGATGCCCGGCCGGATCGGCAGCCTGGGATCGAGCACGATGCGCGCCACGCGGATGCCGTTGCGGATGATGTCTATGCTGAGCCAGAGGGTGTATCTGGCCAGGTTGAGGATCGCTCCGGGCAGGCGGCTCAGCGGCAGTGGCTGGCTGACCGGCTTGACGATAACTGTGATCGCGACCCCGATGAGCAACCCGACGATGAGGTTCGACGGCTCGAGGTTGGCCGTGATGGCCAGGTAGATCAACCAACAGATCAAAGTGAGTCTCAGATGGGCAAGCATATATTCTCCTGACGGGGCCGAAGCAGCAGCTTCAGCGCTGCCAGCCTGTCTCTCCTCCCAGTACGGCCTGTACGTAAGCCTGGGGCTGGCGAATCCACGCGCTGGCGTCCTGCGTCAGTTGCAGCAGCGGCTGCGCCCAGATGCCGAGGGCGAGACAGGCGGCGATCAACAGTCCCGGCGCGAGCAGGCTGTCGCCGTATGGCTTGACCTTCTCCTCAGGCGACTTTGGCGCAAATGGTTCCCACCAGATCTTCATGACCGCGCGAAAGACGTACACCAGGGTGATGATGCTGGAGACCCCCAGCAACAGCAGCGGCACCCAGTATGCCGTCGTCGCCGCGAAGTCGCCGCCCTGAGCAGCCTGCACCCCGCTCTGGAACAGGGCGAGTTTGCTGACGAAGCCGTTTGTGGGCGGGATGCCGGCCAGGGCCATGCCGCCGATGAAGAACAGCACACCGGCCAGCGGCGCATATTTGCCCGTGCCGCGGATGACGCTGAACGAGGCTGTCTTCACCGGCGCGCGGCTGGCCAGGTAGCCGCTCAACATCAGCATGGTGCTCTTGATCACCGCATGGTTGAAAGTGAACAGAATAGCCGCCGCCAGCGAGAGGGGCGTGCCCCAACCTGCGCCGACGTGGATGAAGCCGATCTGGGCCAGGGTGGAGTAGGCGAACATGCGCTTGGCGTTGTGCGTGCCGGCCGCGCCCAGCCCACCGAAGATGATGCCGAGGACGCCCAGCACGATCAGCAGCGCCCGCAGCCAGTCGGCGTGAGGCACCAGCAGCGTAGTCAGCCGCAGGAAGCCGTACACGCCGATCTTCACCACCACCGACGACAACATGGCCGACACCGGCGTGGGCGAAGCGGTGTGAAAGTCGGGCTGCCAGAAGTGGAAAGGCACCACCGCGCTTTTGATCATGAAGGTGACGGACAGGAGCACAATCGCCACCGGCAGCAGGGTCTGGTTGGGATCGGCGGCAATCCGAGCGGCCAGGTCGGCCATGTTCAACGTGCCGTAGCTCACATACAGGCTGCCGATGCCGAACAGCAGGCAGAATGTGGCGACGCTGCTGATCAGAAAGTACTTGTAGGCGGCCTCGGGGCCGTAGCGGTCGTCGCTCATAGCAGTGAGCACGGCGCCGCTGATGACGACCAGCTCGATCATCACAAACAGGTTGAAGATGTCGCCGGTGAGCATGCCGCCGGTCAAGCCGGCGACCAGGCACAGGAACAGCGGATAGAAGGTGGAATGTCGCACGGCTTTGTCTTTGGCGCCCAGGGCGTAGAGGAAGCCAAAGACGAACACGAATTGCACCATCGCGGCCATGATCGCCGAGAGCAGGTCGGCTGCGATCGTGATGCCGAAAGGCGCCGGCCAGCGCCCCATTTGGTACACCACCGGCTGGCCGGTAGACCATACTACCCACAACAGGTAGGCGCTCGCGACAAACGCGGTCAGCATTGCGCCGAACGCCCAGGCTGCCTGAAGCTGGAAGCGCCGCCGCAGCAGCATGGCGATCGCCGCGCCGGTCAACGGAATAACGATGGGGAGGATGGCAAGCAGAGTCATAGCATTGTGGCGCTTCGCGCGCTTTCTCCTCAGTGCGATAGACCCTTGACCTCGTCGTTGTCGCCGGTGCGGTAGCGCGCTGAGATGACGTAGAGCAACGAGAGCACAAAGGCGAAGCCGCCCAGGCTGATGACGATGGCGGTGAGGATGAGCGCCTGCGGCAGCGCGTCGCTGCGCTGGCCGGTGGCCTTGGCGTAGGCCTCGACCACGCCATCGTACGCGCCGACGGACAGCAGAAACAGGTTCACCGCGTTTGAGATGATCGCCAGCCCGATGGCCGAGCGAATGATGTTGCGCCGCAGCAACTGATACAGTCCGATGCCGAACAGGGCGCCGATCGCAAGGGCTTTCAGAATTTCCATGTTTGGACTACCAACTTAATGAACTGGAATCTCGATCTCACTCCAGGTCGCGTTCGGGGTGGCCGAGTGTGTCTATGATGAACGTCGCCGCCCCCAGCACCGCCAGACAGATCGCTACTTCGAACATGAATGATGTGCTCAGGTAGAAGCCCTTGGGCAAGGGCAGGCCGAGGGCCGCGCCAAAGTCGAAGGGGGAGAAGAACCCCCCGCCCAGGAACAGCGGCGCCGACGAGCCGACCAGCGCAAGCAGGATGCCGGCGCCGATCAACGGCCCAGGCCGAAACAGGCTCAGCCGCTGCTTGGTGCGTTCGTAGCCGAACACGACATACCAGAATCCTACGCCCAGGCTGAGCGTGACGCCGGCCGTGAAGCCATCGCCGGGTTGGTCGTGACCGTAGATCACCTGCACCGCCGCCAGCACGAACGCCAGCGGCAGCGCCGCATAAGCCAACGCACAGATAAAGGGCGACGTGCGCACCCCATCAATGCCTGCCAGGCTGGGCGACAACGGCAGTGGTCTGTAATCGCTTGCGTTTGGCTCGACCTCGCCCGCCGAGGGCAGGCTGGCCGTTTCGCGCTTCTTCATGGCCAGGCGCAGCAAGGAGAACACGCCTATGCCAGCCATGCTGAACACGGTGATCTCGATCAGGGTATCGAAGCCGCGAAAATCCACCACGATGGCGCCGACGATGTCGGCTGCGCCGGTGAGTGGCTTGGCGTTCTGTTCGTAAAAGGGCGTGACGATGGAGGTGCGCGGCCGCGAAGCGAAGGCGTAAAGACATAGCACCGTCACCAACAGGCCGCCAGCAGTGGCCAGCAGCGCGTTGCGGGCGGTCGTCCCACGCTCGCCTACGTTCAGCACCTCGGCCCGATCGCGCTGAGCGTGCGGCAGCCGCGAGAGCGCCAGCACCAGCACGACCAGCGTCAGCACCTCCACGACGGCCTGCACCAGCGCCACATCCGGCGATGGTTCCAGGGCGATGACCACTGCGATCGCCAGCCCCGATGAGCCAAGCGCGATGATGGCCAGCAAGTCGCGCCGGATGATGATGGAGACGAACGACGCTGCGACGGCAAGCAGCAAACTAAAGGCGCGCAGCACGCTGGCGGCGTTCAACGGTTCATCCAGCAAGCGCATCCCGAAGTTCGGCAGCGCCGCGCCGCTGAGGATTGCTCCGAGGTTGCCGAACAGGATGACCAGCGCGAAGAGTGCGCTCAGGATCACGGCCAGGTAGGTGCGGATGCGGCCGCCCTGCGTGCGCGTGGCGATGTCCGCCGCGCGGTCGAGGCTGCGTAAGATGCCGTCGTAGAGCCGGTTCATGTCCAGCGCTGGCGCGCCGGGGATGCTGCGAAGGGGGAGGCGCAGGGTGAACAGCACAACCCCCAGAGCGATGGCGATGCTGCTCAGGATCAACGGCATGTTAATGCCATGGAACAGATCCAGGGAAACTTTGACTTTGGCTCCGTAGGCGGCAGTGGCAGCGCCGGCCAGCAGGCTGACGATTGCCTCTGGCTGGATTGTGCTGGTGACGAGCGATAGGGCAGCCAGCGCGCCTGGGCCGATCAGCATGCCGACCGGCGCTTCGTGCGCATGCAGCGTGTGCCCGGCGTCGGCATGCCCATCGTCGAGATGGGCTGCTGGCCAGCCTGCGCCTGGCCTGGTCACGAATGTGTCCAGCGTCAGCGTAGCCGCCTGGGCCAGCATCAACGCCCCGGTGAGCACAGTGATGGTCGGCAGCACGACGCGCGTCAACTGAGGCAATACCGGCTCCATCTCTGCTGCCAGCAGGGTCTCCTTGGCCAGGAAGCCGAACAGCGGCGGCAGGCCGGCCATGGACAACGCCGCCAGCCCGCACACAGCAAACGTCCAGGGCATGATGCGCCACAGGTTGCCCAGTCGGCGCAGATCGCGCGTGCCGGTGCTGTGATCTACGATGCCGACGATCATAAACAGTGCACCCTTATACAGCGCATGCGCCAGCACGCCGATCGTCAGCGCCTTGAACGCCGACGGCGCTTCCTCGCCGATCAGCATCATCAGCACGCCGAGCTGACTGATGGTCGAGTAGGCCAGCACGCCTTTCAAGTCGCTCTGACGCAGGCCGATGGTCGCGCCAATCAGCATCGTAGCGCTGCCGGTCACGATTAGCAGCCAGAACCATATCTCGGTGTTGCCCAGGGCTGGGTGCAGGCGCGCCATCAGGTAAATGCCCGCCTTCACCATGGTGGCCGAGTGCAGGTAGGCGCTGGCCGGCGTGGGCGCCGTCATCGCTTTTGGCAGCCAAAAGTGAAAAGGGGCCTGGGCGCTCTTGGTGAACGCGCCGAAGGCAATTAGCCCGAGCATGACCGGATACCAGGGGTGATCGCGCAGTGCCTCGCCGTTGCGCAAAATGGATGACAGGTCGGTGCTGCCGCTGATGGCCGAGGCAAACAGCAGGCCGGCCAGCAGCGCGATGCCACCGCCGCCCGTGACAAACAGCGCCTTGAAGGCTCCGCTGCGCGCTTCCTCATCCTTGGTCTTGTATGCGATCAGCAGAAATGAGGTGACGCTGGTGCCTTCCCAGAACACGAACAGTGTGATCACGTCGCCGGCCAGCACCAGCCCAAGCATGCTGGTCATGAACAGCAACAGATAGAGGAAGAAGCGCGCATCCGCGTTGTGTGTTGCGGTTTTCGCGCCTGCGTCGTCATGCGCTGGGGTGAGGTAGTAGCCGGAGTAAATCAGCACCAGCGCGCCGATGCCGGTGACAATCAGGCCGAATAAGGCGCTCAGGCTGTCGAGGTAGAAGGCGAACGCGATGCTGAGCGCAGGCAGCCATGGAATCTGCCAGGTCAACGCCTGTCCATCGGCCACGGTCGGGAGCTGAGCAACGATGGCCAGGAAAGCGGCAGCAGGCGCAATGGCCAGCAACCACCCCATCACGCGTGATGGGGCATGTTTGATGCCGGGAACGAGAGTGAAAGCCGCACCGGCGGAGGTGCCAGCCAGGCACGCGAGCATGGGAGGAGGCAGCATCATGCAACTACGCTGGTCGATTGGTAGTATTGGTAGTGTTGGAACCTTTGCCGGTCAGCCGGCCTTTACGCCGGTCGGCCAGATCGTCTCGTTCGGCGCGCTCGACAGTGATCCCTGTGCGGTAGGCTGCCGATGCCAGCGCGTGCGAAACCACCGGCCCGGCAATGACCAGAAGCGCTATCAGTATCAACGCTTTCCCGAACAGCGGCGGGATGATTAGTGCGGTGGCGCCGGCCAGGAATACAGCGCCAAATACGCCGACCTTCCCGGCTGCATGCAGGCGCGTATAAACGTCCGGCAGGCGCATCAACCCCAACACGCCAAGGATGGAGAAGCACGTGCCAATTCCCACCAGAACGAGGGCCAACGTTTGTCCGATAACTTCCATTTCAGCTCAATCCGTTGCCGAAGTCTCTGCGCATCAGAACATGCGCTGGTCGGCCAGGTACTTTGCCAGCGCCAGGGTGCCGATCAGGCCGAGCGCAGCCAGCGCCAGGGCCACGTCCAGATAGATGGTCTGGCCGGTGATCAGCGTAACCAGCAACATCGCGCATAGCGCCAGCATGCTCACCAGCTCGACGCTCAGCAGGCGATCCACTGCGTTTTCGCCGCGCAAGACGCGCCACACCGCGATGCCCAGCAAGAGGATATGGATGAGCAACGCCAGCGCGAAAACCACTTCCAACACCCTTTCCATGTGCTTTCTCTCCTTGAACACAAAGTAGTCGCCAGCCAATATTCGCCCGCCGCGCTTCAGGCTAACCACCGAGCACGGCTCGCAAGTACGATTCCGGCGTCATCATCCAGGCTACGGTGGCCTGTGCCAGGTTGACCAGAGGCTCTGCCCATATTCCCAGAGCCAGGCTGAGCGCGATCAGCAAAGCCGGAGCGATCAGACGATCGCCATATGGCTTAGGCTTGACTTCTTCCGGCAACGGCGCCCACCAGATGTGCTGGAAGGCGCGAAACACATACACCAGCGTAACGATGCCTGCCAGGCCAATTGCTGCCAGCGGCAGATACGCCTGCGCTTCCACACCGCTGCTGAACAACATCAGCTTGCCGACGAAGCCATTGAGCGGCGGAATGCCCGCCAATCCCATGCCTCCCAGGAGGAAGAGTACTCCTGCCAGCGGTAGCTTCTTGCCCAGGCCGGTGATTGCGGCGAAGGCAGCCGTCTTCACCGGCGCGCGGCTGGCGACGCTGCCGGCCAGCATCAGCATGGCTGCCTTGAGCAGGCTGTGATTGAAGGCATAGACGATAGCGGCAGCCAACGCCAGCGGCGTGCCCCAGCCGATGGCGACCAGGATGAAGCCGAGTTGACCTAGGGTGGAGTAGGCGAGCATGCGTTTGGCGTCATAGGTGCCCACCGCGCCGAGGCCGCCGAACCACACTCCCACGGCGCCAACCACCACCAGCACAGCCCGAATGCTCTCTGCCTGCTCGACGAACAACAGCGTGGTCATGCGCAAGAAGCCGTAGATGCCCAGCTTAACCACCACCGAGGACAGCACGGCGTGCACTGGCGTGGGTGCAGCGGTGTGAAAATCCGGCTGCCAGAAGTGGAAAGGCATCACGGCACCTTTGACCATGAAGAAGATGATCAGCAGTACCATGGCCGGCAGCACCAGCGGTGGCGAGGGATCCGCAGCGATGCGTTGGGCGAGGTCGGCGAGGTTCAGCGTGCCGTACGATACATACAGGCTGCCGCTGGCCAACAACAGCGCGACGGATGCGACGAAGCTTATGTAGAAGTACTTGTAGGCCGCCTCGGTTCCGAATTTGTCATCGGATACGGCAGTGAGCGCTGCCCCGGAGAACACCAGCAACTCGGCAAACACGAACAGGTTGAACAGGTCGCCCGTCAGCATCGCGCCGGTCAAGCCGGTAGCCAACATCAGGAAGAGAGGATAGAACGCCGGGTATTGCACGCACTGGTCGCGGCAACCCAGCGCATATAAGAACCCGCCCGCCAGCACCAGTTGACACATCACCGCCATGGTCGCCGAGAGCAAATCGCCTACCAGCGAGATGCCGAACGGTGCTGGCCAGTTGCCCAACTGGTACACGATCGGCCTGCCGTTCGACCACACCGTCCACAACAGCAGGCTGCTACAGACGAACGAAGTGAGCATCGCCCCAAACGCCCAGGCGGCCTGGACCCTTCGATGGCTGCGCAACAACACAGCGACTGCCGCTGCTGTCGGCGGGACCAGCACAGGCAATAGCACCAAGATGTCGGTTGGCATGTGCGCTCCCTGGCTCAGTGGGTGAGGCCTTTCACTTCGTCGCTGTCGCTGGTCTTGTAGCGCACCGACAGCACGTATAACATGGACAACACCATGGCAAACCCACCCATGCTGATGACAATGGCGGTGAGGATGAGCGCCTGAGGCAGTGCGTCGCTGCGCTGGCCGACCGCGTTGGCATAAGCAGCCACCTCGCCGCGATATGCGCCCGCGGCCAGCAGGAACAGGTTGATGGCATTCGAGACAATGCTCAGGCCGATGACGGAGCGAATCAGGTTGCGACGCAGCAGCTGGAAAACACCAATGGCGAATACGGCGCTGATGGTCAAGGCAAGCAAAACATCCATGCTAAATCTCCACAGCAGTTTCATCAGGTCGGTCGGGTTGTCGTCTTGTCGGCGGTTCATCCGGCGTGAAGTCGTCGAGGGTCACTTCGCCGCGCTGGCGCAGGGTGGCGATCTCTTCCATCTGCCGGATGGTTTCCTGATCGGCATCTTTCGGATGGCCGAGCGTATCAAGCATCAGCACGGCACTGCCGGTGACGGTCAGGCAAATGGCCAGCTCGAACAGCGTAGCTGTGCTGAAGTACACGCCGCGCGGCAGGAAGTTGATGCCCAGCAGCTTGCCGAAGTCCACCGGTGAGAAGAAGCTCCCGTTGATCAGCGCAGCAGCGCTGGCTGACCCAATGGCCAGCAGCAGGCCGGCGCCAACAAAGCCGCCGGGTTGCAGCCACGTCAGGCGTCGCTTGGTCTCCTCGTAGCCGAACGCGACATACCACGTCGCCACGCCCAAGCTGACGATCACCCCTGCAGTGAAGCCGTCCCCCGGCTGGTCGTGGCCATACAGTATGTGTGCGATGGCCAACACTAGGGTGAGCGGCAAGATCAGCAAGGCCAGCGCCTGCACAAATGGCGAGGTGAGTGGGCTGGCGATGCCGCGAAAGGGGAGCATGTCCTTGGCTGGCCCAGTTCCAGAGTCGTCGCGGTCGCCGGCTTTGCGCGAGGCATAGCGCAGCAATGTGTAGATGGCCAGGCCAGCCGTCGCGAAGACAGCGATCTCTACGAAGGTGTCGAAGCCACGAAAATCAACGATGACGGCGCCAACGATATCGTTGGCGCTGGTGAGCGGCTTGGCGTTTTGCTCGTAAAACGGCGTCAATTGCGATTCGCGCGGCCGAGTGACCAATGCAGTGAGCACAATGGCGAACATGATCGCCCCGCTGCCCAGCGCAATCAGCACGTCGCGCACCAGCCCCGGATAGGATTGGCGAAAGGTGAACTCGAAAGCGCGCTCGCGCTGCTCGCGCGGCAGTCGCGTGAGCGCGAGCACCAGCACCACTAGGGTGAGCGATTCGACCACTACCTGCACCAGGGCGATATCGGGCGCCGGCTCCAGGATCATCAGCATGGCCACGCTCAACCCGGATGCAGCCAGAGCCAGGATGGCGAACAGGTCGCGCTTCAGCAGCGCACTGGCCAACGCAGCAACAGCGATGACCAGCAACAGGAAGACGCGCAGCGCTACCAGCGCGGGTTGCTGGCCGACTTCAGCCGGCGGCAGCGGGGGGACGTTCAGCCGTCCGATGGCGACCATCATCACACCGGCGGCAACGAACATGATGGCCAGATACAGGCGTAATTTGCCGTTTTGCACGCGCGTCGCCAGCCAGGCCAACCTGTCAATTGCTTTGAGCGCGCCGTCGTACAGGGGAGTCAGGCTGAGTGCGCCGCTGAGAGTCGTGAACAGTGGCCGCAGGCGACTACGCAGCGCCAGGATTGCCGTTCCGACGCCGATGGCGATGATGCTCAGCGCCAGCGGGATGTTGATGCCGGTCCACAGTGCCAGCGATACCTTCACCGGCGCGCCGTAGCTTGCGGCGGCAGCGCGTGCCAGCAACGTGGCCAGGGCTTCCGGCTCCGGGAGTAGCCCGATCGCCAGCGAGATGATCGCCGGGATGGCCGGCGCCAGCCACATCGGCGCTGGGGCCTCGTGTGGATGTCTCTCGGATTTTGGCTTGCCCAGAAAGCATTCAAGAATGATGAGGCCGGCCTGCGCCAGGATGAGCGCGCCAGCCAACACAGCTGCAGCAGGGAAGATCACCTCAACAATGGCTGGCACGTTCGGGTGCGTCGCAGTGGCCAGGAGGGTCTCTTTGGCCAGGAACCCGAACAGCGGCGGCAGGCCGGCCATGGATAGCGCAGCGATGGTGGCAATGGCGAATGTGGCCGGCATCGCCCGCCAGATGCCGCCTAGCTCGCGCAGGTCGCGCGTGCCTGCTTCGTGATCCACGATGCCGGTGACCAGGAACAGCGCACTCTTGTAGAGCGCGTGGGCCAGGATGCTGATCACCAGCGCCTTGAAGGCGATCTCGGTATCCTGGCCGGTGAGCATGACCAGCACGCCAAGCTGACTGATGGTGGAGTAGGCCAACAGCGCCTTCAGGTCGTTCTGCTTGAACCCGACGTAAGCGCCGATCAGCATGGTAGCCAGGCCAACCCCGCTCAACAGCCAGAACCACAGGTCGGTGCCGCCAAGGGCGGGGTGCATCCGCGCCAGCAGATACACGCCAGCTTTCACCATGGTGGCGGAGTGCAAGTAGGCGGACGCCGGCGCTGGCGCGCTCATCGCGCCGGGTAGCCAGAAGTGCGCCGGGGCCTGGGCGCTCTTAGTCAGCGCTCCCAGGGCGACCAAGCCGAACAGCACCGGGTATAGCTCGCTGGCCCGCAGGACATCGCCCTGACGAAGAATTTCAGCAAAGCTCGTGCTGCCTGCGATGGAGGCCGCAAAGACCAGCCCGGCCAGCAGTGCAATGCCGCCGCCGCCAGTAATGAACAGGGCGCGAAACGCCCCTCGACGGGCTTCCTTGTCCTTGTACTTGTAAGCCACCAGCAAAAAGGAGGTGATGCTGGTGCCTTCCCAGAATACGAACAGCGTGATCGCGTCGCCAGCCAGCACCAGCCCCAGCATGCTGGTCATGAACAACAGCAGGTAGAACATGAAGCGCGCGTCTGTGTTGCGCGTCACGCCTTCCGAGCCGTATTCGCCGTGCGCAGGAGTGAAGTAGTAGCCGGAATACATCAACACCAGCGCGCCAATGCCCAACACAAGCAACGCAAACAACAGGCTCAAGCCGTCCAGCACGAGCGAGAAGCGCAGGCCAAGCGATGGAATCCACGCCACAGACCAGCCCAGCGTCTGGCCTGCCAGCAGGGTTGACGTCTGGGCGACCAGGATGCCGCAGCTCACTACTGGCGCGATGGCCAGCAGCCAGCCCATCGCGCGCGGGGAGATGCGCCTGCCCACTGGGGTGACGGTAAACAGTCCCGCCACGCTGGCGCCGACCGCACAGACCAGAAGCGGTAAGGTAAGGGTGTCGTCCATTGATCTTGGAGTGACGCGCCGCGCTAGGTTGCGAGGTGCTGCCGACGGCTGCGCAACTCGCGAAGGACGGTGACGGCCAGCGTCAGCACGGTCAGCGGAATGACAAACAACAACATCATGTTACTGAACATCGGCAAGGCATCGTGCTGGGTGGCAGCCAGGATCAGATAGGCGACGTAGGCCACATAGTAACCGACGAACATCAAGCCTTCCCACCGCGCGATCTCGTTGCCGGTGAAGAAGACCGGCAGGCACGCGATGGCCACGACCAGCATCACCCACACATCGAAATTGTAGGCTGCGGGCGCTACAGCGATGCCAGACGGCGCCACGATACCGGTTAAAGCGAGCACCGACAGCAAGTTGAAGATGTTGCTGCCAACGGCGTTGCCCACGGCGATGTCGCGCTCCCCTTTGAGAGCTGCGGCTACCGAGGTCGCTACCTCTGGCAGCGACGTGCCGGCCGAGATGATCGTCAGCCCGATCACCAGCTCGCTCACACCGATGGTGCGGGCAATGGCTGCAGCGCCCTCTACCAGCCAGCGCGAGCCGATCACCAGCATGACCAGGCCGATGGCCACCAGCGCGACGTTCAGCGCAATCTGGCCTGGCCCACTGGGTCGTGCGCCGAACTCTTGCTCATATTCCTGTTCGACAGCCGCGTTAGTCTCGCGCCGACTCTGCAGGAATAAGAGGATGGTGTAGGCAATCAACCCCGCAAACAAAACTATCCCCTCCAGCCGGCTGATGTTCAGGTCTTGTGCGAAAAGCACCGCCACGAGCGTCACGCCAACCATGACCGGCACGTCCAGCCGAACCAGTTGCTGTGCCACGATCAAGGGAGTAATCAGGGCCGACAGGCCAAGGATGACCAGGATGTTGAAGATGTTGCTGCCGACCACGTTGCCAAAGGCGATGTCGGCTTGTCCGACGAGTGCTGATTGCACGCTCACAGCCAGCTCGGGCGAGCTGGTGCCGAACGCAACCACCGTCAGGCCGATGACCAGCGGCGATACGCCGACTGCGATGGCCAGGCGCGCCGCGCCGCGCACCAACAACTCCGCGCCGACGATCAACAGGCCCAGGCCGACTACAAATAGCGCCAACGTCAGTAAATCCATGTTTTTTCGACTCCTGTTTTGGGAACTCGATTTTGCAGCCAGATCGCGCCGGGCTGGCCCATGCCGAAGCGCGCCTAGGCGCTCTGCGGCGCGCGCGCAAATCGCGCGGCAGCGAGATGGCTAGCCTGCGCGCCGCTAAAGGGAACACAAACCAGCCCGGCGCGTTGCTGAAAGCGGACAGCTCCGGCCTTGTTTTGCCTCCTGCAGAATGCAACGAGACCACCATGGCCTCGTCAATCCATGGTGGTCTCGCCTGTCGCGTTGTTGAAAATCGCTTACAGCCGGCCGGAGCCGCTCAGGCCCGTATTGACGACCGGCTGGTCTCCTCGTGGAGAAGGCTACTCCCCAACCGGGTCGCCTTTATATCAGCCCTGGATGCCCTTTGTCAATGGTACAACGACGTTCGGCGTTTGGATTTTCCCTCATCCCCGGCTCTGAGGCAGGCGGGCGTGTGGGGCTGCTCCCGCGCCGTAATGCTACACTTGCTCCATGTCCGGTTCAGCACAGATTCCCCCGGCCTGGGCGCATAACATGGATGCGCAGGGATTTCGCACCTTCATCGGTCTGGTCGAGCGTTACTTCGCCGAGCGGCGCATCCCCGCCCGCGTCAACGCTGTCGAGGGGGTGGTGCAGCCCGAAGTCGGCGTCTTCAATCACCTGAGCGTGTTTGGCCTGCAAAATGTGGCGCAGTTGTGCGCCCAGGTCGCAATCGAGCGTTGGCCGGAATTGATCGCTGAACACTTCGATTGCATCTTCGCGGTGAGCGATGACCAGAACGCCCTGACCATAGACGTGGGCAACTTCGACAAGGTCAGGGAGCGACTGCGCTCCAGGCTATACCCCGTGGACTTGCTCCATCAGTCTGTTGACGTCATCCATCGCCCCGGTCCGGAGGACACCATCGAGGTGATCGTGATTGACCTGCCCACGACGGTGCGCACCATCTCGCGATCCGAGGCCAAAGGCTGGGGGGTGGAAACCGAAGAGCTGTTCAAGGTCGGTCGTCGCAACCTGCGGCGCACCGGTCGGCTGAAAGATGCGGTCGTGGCAGTGCGGCCCGGCGTGGATGTGCATCTGTACTATGGCGACTCGTACTATGCCGCCAGCCACGCGCTAATCCTGGATGACTATCTGCCGGATGACCTGTCGCACGGTGCGCTGGTTGGCTTGCCCAGGCGCGACACTATGATGTTGCACGTCATTCGCAACATCGGCGCTGCCGAGGCGATCAGCTCGATGCTACAAGCCATCGTCGGCATGTATGCCGATGGCCCCGGCTCGCTGACCGCCAACCTGTATTGGTTCCGGCGAGGTGAGTTCGTGGCGTTGCCGTATGAGCTGGATGACCACGTGCTGAACTTCTCTCCACCTGAGGATTTCGCCGACTTGTTGCGCCGCCTGGGCAGGCTTGCGCAGCTATCCTGACCCTGGGACTTATTTCCGACCACATGGACCTGCAACTGAGGGATAAAGTCGCTGTGGTGATGGCGGCCAGCAGAGGACTCGGCGCAGCCGCGGCCCGCGCCTTCGCCGAAGAGGGCGCCCATATCGTCATCTCGGCCCGCGGCGCCCAGGCGCTGCACGAAACGGCGCAGGCCATCGCCCACAGCACCGGCGCCCGCGTGCTGCCGGTGATAGCGGATTCCGCCAAAGCTGGTGACGTCCAGCGTTTGATGGATGCCGCCGTCCAGACCTTCGGGCGCCTGGATGCGCTGGTGGTCAACGCCGGCGGCCCACCCGCCGGCCGCTTTATGGACTTCGACGATGTAGCGTGGCAGCAGGCGATCGAGCTGACGCTGATGAGCGCCGTTCGCGCTGCGCGCGCAGCCATCCCGATCATGCAGCAGCAGGGTGGGGGGAGCATCACGTTTATTACCTCAGTCAGCATCAAGCATGCCCTCGACAACCTGATCTTCAGCAATAGCCTGCGCCTGGCAGTAGCCGGCATGGTCAAGACGCTGGCGCGCGAGGTCGGGCCAGACAATATCCGCGTGAATCTCATCTGCCCGGGTTACACGGCGACCGATCGCGTCCTCGCCCTGGCAGCCGCCCATGCTGAGCGCAACGGCACAACGGTTGAAGCCGAGCTTGCCAAGTCGGTGGCGAACACGGCGCTGGGGCGCGTCGCCTCGGTGGAGGAATTTGCGCGGCCATGCGTGTTCCTGGCTTCGCCGGCTGCCGGCTATATCACCGGCGCCGCGCTCATTGTGGATGGGGGCCAGAGCCGGGCGCTGTGATATCGAGCGTTTAAAAGTCGGGAAGTGGCGCGTCACGCTGCGCGCATAAAGTGATGGGAATGTACAAGCTAATCCTGTTTGACCTCGACGAGACGTTGTATCCGCGTTCGGCGAAGCTGATGGAGATCATCACCAGGCGCATCAACCAATACATCGCCGACAAGTTCGGCGTGCCGATCGAACGGGCCAGCGAGCTGCGCCGACGCTTCCGCGACTTGTACGGCACAGCCCTTCGCGGCATGATGGAAGAGGGCTATCCGATCAACATTGATGATTACTTCAGCTATGTGCACGACATTGAACTCGACGGCGTACTGGCTGCCGATCCCCAATTGCGCGCGATGTTGATGGGCATCCCGCTGCGCCGCGCCGTCCTCACCAATTCCAACATCGAGCACGCGCTGCGCATTCTGCAGCACATGGGCATCTACGATTGCTTCGAGCGCGTGATAGACATTCGCGCCCTCAGCTTTCGGAACAAGCCCGATCCGCTGGCCTACAAGCTGGCGCTGGAGATGCTGCGCGTGGAGCCGCACGAGGTGATCTTTGTGGAAGATACGCCGGTCAACACGCGCGCTGCGCGCCTGATCGGCATGACAACCATTCTGATCGAGTGCCCGCCGAGTGACGCAGCCGATTACTTCCTGGATCGTGTGCTGGATGTCGGGCCGCTGGTGGCTAGCTTGCTGAACGGTCAGACAGGGCAAGCCGGCGGCGAACGTCAAATCAGCCACCAGGGCTGATCAGCGACGATAATCAGAACAGTCAGAGCAGTTCGAGCGGATTCAGGTGACATCATGACCACGAATGGAACGCAAGCACAGATCAGGCCGATGCAGCGCGTGAGCGGACGGACGGCCGCCGTGCAACCTTCGGCGACCATGGCCGTGGAAGGCCGAGTGAAGCAGATGCGCGCTGCCGGCGAGCCTGTGATCGGCTTCGGCGCAGGCGAGCCCGACTTCCCCACACCCGACCTGATCAAGCAGGCCGCAATCAAGGCCATCAACGATAACTTCACGCGCTACACCGAGACCGGCGGCATGCCTGCCCTCAAGGAAGCCATCGCCGCCCGCGAGCGCCAGAACACCGGGCTCGATTACAAGGCCAGCCAGGTCGCCACCCACACCGGCGGCAAGGAATCGCTCTACCTGGCTTTCCAGGCGTTGTGCGAGGCCGGCGATGAAGTGCTGATCCCCGCCCCGTTCTGGGTGAGCTACGTCGAGCAAGTGCGCCTGGCCGAAGCAATTCCCGTCATCGTACCGACCACGGTGCGCGATGGGTTCAAGGTGAGCGGCGATCTGCTGGCTCGCTACACTACGCCGCGCACGCGCATCCTGGTGTTGAACTCGCCATCCAACCCGACCGGCATGGTCTACACGCAAGCTGAGCTGGAGGACATCGCCAGGTGGGCGCGAACCAACAACGCCATCATCCTGAGCGATGAGCTATACGATCGCATCGTGTTCAACCCGCCCTATGCGCGCTGGCTGCGTGTCGCTCCTGACCTGTATGACCGCACCGTGGTGATCAATGGCCTGTCGAAGGCCTACGCAATGACCGGTTGGCGGTTGGGTTACTCAGTCGGCCCGGAATGGATCATCAAAGCTATGCTCAAGATTCAGAGCCACAGCAACTCGCATCCCACCTCGATCACGCAGGCGGCGGCGCTGGCGGCTTATACCCACGACCTGGAAGCCGAAATTGCCAGGATGGTGGCGGCCTTCAAAGAGCGGCGCGACTGGCTTGTGGCCGCGCTGAACCAGATTCCCGGCGTGCACTGCGTCATGCCCGAAGGAGCCTTCTACGTCTTCCCCGACTTTGCCGGCGTGCTGGGCAAGCCGTTGAAGTATGGCCGCACCTGCCATTCCAGCGAGGAACTGGCCATGTATCTGCTCGATGCGGTGAAGGTCGGCATCGTGCATGGCGAGGCGTTCGGCGCGCCGGGCTGCGCCCGCCTGAGCTACGCCATGGGCCTGGACATGATTAAAGAGGGCGTGGCGCGCATGCAGGACGCGCTGACGTGCGCGTAGTCGCCGGTTGAGATCGCAGCCCCCAACCTGCGCAGAGGGTGGGGGCTGCCTGCCGCGCCCGACTTGAGCGGGCGGGTGAGCGTCACAGATAGTCCTTCAGGTGCCGCGAGCGACGCGGGTGCCGCAGCCGGCGCAGAGCGCGGGCTTCGATCTGTCGAATCCGCTCGCGCGTGAGGCCGAACTTCTGGCCGACCTCTTCGAGGGTGTAGCATCTACCGTTCACCAGGCCAAAGCGCAGCCGCAGGATGCGTTGCTCGCGCGGGGTGAGCGTGCTCAGCACTTCCTCGATCTTGGTCTTCAATAGCTCTTCGTATACCGTCTGAGCTGGCGAGGGAGTGCTTTCGTCCTCGACAAATGCGCCGAACTCGTTGTCCTCCTCCTCGCCGATTGGTTGCTCCAGCGACAGCGGCCGCCACGACACTTTCAGCATCCATTCAACCTGCTCGCTATCCACCCCCAGCTCTTGTGCGACCTCGGCCGGCGTGGGCTGGCGGCCCAGCGCTTGTTCCAGCTCGCGCGTGGCCTTATACAGCCGGCGGATGCGGTCGTTCATGTGCACCGGCACGCGAATGGTGCGGCTCTGGTCGGCGATCGCGCGGGTGATGGTCTGTCGAATCCACCAGGTGGCATAGGTCGAGAAGCGGAAGCCCAGTTTATAGTTGAATTTCTCGACCGACTTCATCAGGCCAAGGTTGCCCTCCTGGATGAGGTCGAGGAAAGGCACACCACGCCCCATATATCTCTTGGCGATGCTGACGACGAGGCGGGTGTTGGCTTTGATGAGATGCTCGCGAGCCTGGCGCCCTTCCTCGATGATCTTTTCGTATTGCCGACGTTCCCTGGCCGAAAGGTGGCCGCCCCGCAGTTTGACGCGCGCTTCGGCTGCCCGGCTGCGCTCGATGGCGCGCGCCAGGCGTATTTCCTCGTCGTTGGTCAGCAAAGGCACGCGCGTCATCTCGCGCAGGTACAGGCCGATGCTGTCGTCTACGCTGATGCCGGCCAGGTCGTCGTTGCCCGCCAGCAGCGAGGCCTCCTCCTCTTCCTGCTCTTCGCCCTCTTCGCTCTCGTCCAGGTTGGCGATGTCCATCTCGTCCTCTTCCTGAGCGATCAGGTCTTGCACCAGCACTCCTGCCTCCTCAAGAAGGCTGATCACCTGTTCGACTTGTTCGTAGTTGTCCTCGCCTTCCGGAAGCAGCTCCAGGATGTCTTCCGTGACAACATAGCCTTGAGTTTCGGCCTTAATCAACAGTGAAGCGACAATCTGATCTTCGTCAAACTGGGTCATTCAAGATTCTCCCTGATCGTGTGCCGGGTTATTCAAATTGATGGTCAGCCAATCCCTATCGTCCTCGCCAAGTGCATCCAGTAGATCGCTGGTGCTCGCCCTGGCATACTTAGGGTGGATTGGATTGATCGGGATGGCCATGATGATCTCCTCGCGCAGGGTTTCGGATAGATCTATCCAACCATCGTCGCCGATCTGGCGATCGCGGTCGCTATCGGGGGCGGAGTACTGGGGCAGACTGAGGAGAATGTCGTCCAGCGAAATTTGGAGACATAAATTGAAATGCTCGAGCGAGCGGACGCACTGAACGGGCACTTCAGTCTCCAACGATCCACGCAGGAGCACAGTGTCGCTGAGCCGGACGAACTCGAACGTCCCCCGCAAGTAGGGAACCTGCAGATCGTCATCAAACCTCGTCGGTCCATGCTGTAAATGTTCAATCTGCGTGCTGCCCACCGGCCCGTAGAGTAGCTTGTGAAGCCGGTAACGCATAAAACGATAGTAACAGGTAGGCGAGCCGGAGTCAACAGGTTTGCACAAACTCAAGCCCACTTTTTTGTACAAAATCACGGGGTATCAGGTCTGCAGATGCCCAAAGGTCAGGGTTATGTCAATTGAGGCGCGCGCAGGATGCGCCAGGGCGACAGGCGGCGCGGCAGCCGCGTCAGAGTGGGCGTGCGCTTATCGCTGCCAGCGTCACGACCTCGGCAATCTCGCACATTGCCCCGTAGGTGTCGCCGGTCAGGCCGCCCAGTTCCCTGGTCCAGCGCGTGAACACGACGTGCGCCGTCAGCAATACCAGCCCGCAGGCGACGCCGCCGCGCAGCAGCGCCAGGGGCCACGCTGCAGGCGCCAGGCCAGCGATGCAGACGCCGGCGACGATAACCACCATCTGCCCGGTGGCGAAGGCGAGGTCGCTGCGGCGCGTGAAGTTGCGAAAGTTGCGCCCCAATCCACCCTCGCGCGCGGCGGGGAAGAAGAAGATGCCGTACAGGTCGGCCCAGCGGCCCAGCGCAGTCGCCAGCAGTATGGCGCGCCACCAACTATCGCCCGCTGCTGTCACAAAGGCGACCTTGAGCAGGATGACGGCGATCAGGGCCAGCGCGCCCATCGCACCGATGCGGCTGTCCTTCATGATCTCCAGCTTGCGTTCGCGCGGGCGCCAGCTCATCATCGCGTCGAAGGTGTCGCTCAGGCCGTCCAGATGCAGTCCCGACGTGACCAGGCCGATGACCACGACGGCAGCCACAGCGCGCGCCAGGTCGTTCCACAACGCGCCAGCGACCAGGCCAGCCGCACAGCCAGTGGCGCCGATGAGCACACCGACGGCGGGAAACCAAGCCATTGAGCGAGCGATGGTCTTCTCGTAGTCTTCGCCGGTCGTCGCCGGCATGAACGGCAGCGGGATGAGCGTGAGAAAGCGGATGGCTTCCAGCAGGGCAGTAAACATGATTGGGGCGATCAGTCATCGGCAGCGTGCATCTCCACCTGCCTGGCCTGCCACGGGCGAGTCGGAGGCGCGACCATTGCCGGAAGGTAGTTAATAGTGCGCAGGATGGTGGCTGTGGGATAGCAGTCCACAGCGGTGAGGCTGCCCAGATCAATCCGCCATCGCCAGTGCTCGGCCAGCGGCGCGTTCATCAACGCGCACAGCATGGCTTGAATTGGCCCGCTGTGCGTCACCACGATCACGCGCCTGCCGGCGAACCGCGCGCCCAGATCGTCCCAGGCCCGGCGGACGCGCTCGGCCATGCGCGCCAGCGATTCGCCCTGCAACGGCGCATAATTGACCGGGTCGGCGAAGCGCCGCGCAGCATCTTCTGGATAATGCCGCAGCACCTCACGGTAGGTCAACCCCTCCCAGGCGCCGTGGAACACCTCTCGCCAGCGTTCGTCGCGCACGATGGGAACATCGCGCGCGCCGCGGATGGCCAGCGCCGTCGCCTCGCTGCGCGCCAGGCCGCTATGGACGATCACCTCTACTCTGCGCGAGGCGAAGAAGCGCGCCAGCGCCTGCGCCTGCAGGCGGCCATAGTCAGTCAGCTCACGGTCGGCGTCGCTCAGGTAGCGGCGCTGGCAGTTCCAGTCGGTCTGCCCGTGCCGCACCAGCCACACGCTGCGGGGAACATCGGCCACCGGATGCGGAGGCTACCACGGAATCGCCAATCTGCTATGCTTAATTCTGTTTGGAGGAGACGCCCATGACCACGGTCACGCAGCCCGCAGATGCTCCGGCTTCCCCACGCACAAAGTGGACCGCAGCCGACCTTGCCCTGTTGCCAGATGACAGCCGGCGCTACGAGATCATCGACGGAGAACTATACATGTCTAGGCAACCGCACTGGCATCATGAAGAGACAATCGCCACGATCGTTGCTCAGCTTTACCAATGGTCAGAGCGCACAGGCCTGGGTCGCGTCAGCCCAACCCCCGGCGTGATCTTCGGCGAGATGGACAACGTGGTTCCCGACGTGGTGTGGATCAGCAGCGCGCGGCTGAACGCGCTGCTGGACGAAGCCGGCCATCTGTTGGGCGCGCCCGAGCTGGTGGTCGAGGTGCTCTCGTATGGCGGACAAAATGAGGATTGCGACCGCAAACTGAAGTTGAAGCTGTATGAGGCGCACGGCGTGCAGGAGTACTGGATCGCCGATTGGCGGCTGAGGCAGATGGAGGTGTATCGGCGCGATGCCGGCCAGTTGAAGTTCGTCTCGGTCTTCCTGCCCACAGATACGCTCATCTCCCCCTTGCTGCCCGGCTTCGCTTGCGAGGTGCGACGGCTCTTCCCCAGGACGGCATAGGCAGGCAGGCATGACCATCGGCATCTCGCTCCCTCGCATTGACGCGCGCGCCAAGGTGACCGGGCGCGCGCCGTATCCGGGCGATTTGTCCATGCCCGGCATGTTGCACGCCAAGGTGCTGTTCGCGCGCCGGCCACACGCGCGCGTGAAGACGATTGACCTGCGCGAGGCGCTGCGCGTGCCCGGCGTGGTCGCCATCTTCACCGGCGCCGACGTGCCTAACAACGAGTATGGCCTGGTGCTCTTCGATGCGCCGGTGATGGTGAGCGCGGAGGTGTTGTTGCCGGCGATGCACCAGGGCGCATCGCGACCGAGCGCGGCCAGCGCGGCGAAGCCGTTCGATGGCGTAGTGCGCCACGTCGGCGAGAAGATTGCCTTCGTCGTCGCCGAGACCGAGCGCATTGCCGAACGCGCCCGTGACCTGATCCATGTTGAATACGAAGACCTGCCGCCGCTGGTGGACGTGCACGCTGCGCTGGTGCCCGACGCGCCCATGCTGCACCCGCACTATCCCGGCAATGCGATGAAGCGCTATCGCATTCGCAAAGGGGATGTCGAATCGGCCTTTGCGCAGTGCGATGTAATCATCGAGGACATCTATACCACCGGCGCCCAGGAGCACGCCTACCTGCAGCCCGAAGCCGGCCTGGCCTACATTGACGAACAAGGCCGCGTCACGGTGCAGGTGGCCGGCCAGTGGACGCACGAAGACCAGCACCAGATCGCCCACGCATTGAACCTGCCCACTGACCAGGTGCGGGTGATCTATCCGGCCATCGGCGGAGCGTTCGGCGGCCGCGAAGATATGAGCGTGCAGATCGTGCTGGCGCTGGCCGCCTGGAAGCTGCGCAGGCCGGTCAAGATCGTATGGACGCGCGAGGAGAGCATCCTCGGCCACCACAAGCGCCATCCGATGTGGTTTCATGCCCGGCTGGGCGCGACCCGCGATGGCAGATTGCTGGCTGCGCAAGTGGAGATTCGCGCCGATGCCGGCCCGTATGCCTACACGTCCACCAAGGTGCTGGGCAACGCTGCGGTGACCTGCACCGGCCCATACGAGATTCCCAATGTCGCGGTGGATGCCTGCGCCGTCGTCACCAACAATGTGCCCAGCGGGGCGTTCCGTGGCTTCGGCGCGCCGCAGGCGCTCTTTGTGGCCGAGACGCAGATGAACAAGCTGGCCAGCGCGCTGCGCATGGATCCGGTTGAGCTGCGTCTGCGCAACGCTCTGCGCGATGGCAGCGTCACCGTCAATAGCACGCCCGTCCCGCCCGGCTGCTCGATGGTGGACGTGATCGAGAAGTGTGCCCAGCGCGGATGGTGGGGGGCGTCGCGCAGCCTGCCCGCGGCAGGCGCAACGCACCGCGCAGAGTGCGCCACCGGCCGCGGATTTGCCTGTGGACACAAGAATGTCGGCTTTTCGTTCGGCTTCCCGGAGCGCTGCGCGGCGACCGTAGAGTTATACGGCGGCGCAGAGATTGAGCGCGCCGTCGTGAAGCATGCCGGCGCGGAGTGCGGCCAGGGCGCCCACACGGCCTTTTTGCAACTTGCTGCGCAGATGCTCAGGCTGCCGCCCGACAGGATCGATCTGGTGCTCAGCGACACGGCCAGCAGCGGCGACAGCGGCAGTGCCTCGGCCTCGCGGCTGACCTTCATGGCCGCGCACGCCATCCAGGGCGCAGCCGAGCAGGCCCTGCGCCGCTGGCGCGACGAAGAGCGGCCGGCGGTCGCGCACTACGTGTATCACCCGCGTCCCACCACCCCGATGGACGCGGATACCGGCATGGGCGACCCCAACATCACCTATGGCTACGTCGCCCAGTCCGCCGAGGTCGAAGTAGACGTCGAGACCGGCCACCTGCGCGTGCGGCGCATCGTGTGCGCCGACGACGTAGGTAAAGCTGTCAACCCACAGCAGGTCGTCGGCCAGATCGAAGGGGCCGTGGTGCAAGCGCTCGGCTGGACTCACCTGGAGAACTTTGTCACGCGTGGCGGCCATGTGCTTTCCTCTCACTTCAGCACTTACCTCATCCCGTCGGCCCTTGATATCCCCGACCAGGTGGAGTCAGTGATCGTGGAGAACCCCGATCCGCACGGCGCGCTGGGCATCCGCGGCATGGCCGAGATGCCCTTCCTCGTTGCTGCGCCGGCCGTGGTGGCCGCCATCCACGACGCCACCGGCGTATGGGTCAACGATCTGCCGATTACGCCGGAGCGATTGCGGGCAAAGCTGCGCCCGCAGCAGTCTGCCGATGACGGACTCCGACTCTCTGGGGCGATCACCGCCCTGCCTGCGCCGGACAGCGCGGGGCGCGACACCGGGCAAACATGACGATGCACGAAGCAGCCACGCTCATCGCGACCGCAGCAGCGGTGCGCGCCGGCGCTCTCTCGCCTGTCGCACTGGTCGAACAGGCGCTCGAGCGCATCGAGCGCTATCGCGATTTGAATGCGATCGCCTTTCTGGATGCGGCGCGCGCGCTGGAGGAAGCCCACGTGCTCGACCGTGAGGCGCGGGCAGGGCGCATACGTGGGGCGCTGCACGGCGTGCCGCTCACGGTCAAAGATTTATTCAACCTGCCCGGCACGCCAACGCGCGCTGGCACGCGCGCGCCGCTGCCGCCCATCGAGCCAGAGGAGGCCACCGCCGTGAGGCGACTGCGTCAGGCCGGCGCCATCATCCTAGCCAAGACTAACCTGCAGGAGATCGCCCTGGGGGTGAACGGCGAGAACCCCTGGACGGGCGACGTGAAGAACCCTCATGACCCGGCCCGACAGTCCGGCGGCTCGTCGTCCGGCTCTGCGGCGGCCGTGGCGGTCGGCATTGGCTACGGATCGCTCGGCACCGATACAGCCGGCTCAATTCGCCTGCCGGCGTCGTTCTGCGGCGTGGTGGGGTTCAAACCATCGCACGGCGCTATTCCGCTGGATGGTGCGCTGGCGCTCATCCCCAGTTGCGACCACGCCGGGCCGCTGACGCGGACGGTTGCCGACGCGGCGGCCTTGCTCGGCGTGCTCTCCGGCCAATCGGTTGGAGATATGCCTGGCCTGCGATTCGCCGAGGCGGCCCCAAAGTTCGCCGTCCCGCGCGCATATCTGGAGGGTGCGTTGACCGATGAAGTTCGCGCAGCGTTTGAGGCATTTCTGGATCGGCTGCGCGTGGCCGGGGCAATTGTCCAACAGGTCGCGCTTGAGATCGGCGACGCCGGCGAAGCCTTCCTGCCGCTGCGCGCCGAGTCGGTGATGGTGCATCGCCACGCGCTGGAGACGCAGCCAGATGCCTTTGCCCCCAACGTGCGCGAGGCGCTGATGCGCGGCTATGACTATAGCGCCGTGCAATACCTGGAGGCCAGACAACGTCAGCGCGCCATGCGGGAAGCCTTTCACCGTGCGCTGGCCGGTCTGGATGCGCTATTGATGCCGGCTGCGCCGTGCGTCGCCCCGCCGCGCGGGACGGTCGAGATCAGGTTGGAGTCGGGCTTGAAGAACCTGCGGCTGGCGATTTTGCACCTCACGGCGCCGGCTGCCTTCGCCAGCGTGCCGGCGCTATCGCTCCCGTTCGCGCGCATCGGCCGTTTGCCGGTTGGCGTGCAGGTGATTGCGCCGTTCGGCGGCGATCAGCAGGCGCTATCCGCCGGCGCGTGGATCGAACGAATGCTGGGGACGTGACCGGCAGGCTCTCATTGCCCTGGGGCGGCTGTGGTTCATGACGTCGTCAGCCTTGATTAATGCAGCAATCACCCGGTGGTGGTAGCAT
>Ga0308417_1000572_pt1 | contig 26450 bp, 22 predicted proteins | sample HotsprSampleOS65_FD_203528 | JGI IMG/M metagenome (GOLD analysis project Ga0308417, IMG submission 203528) | Hot spring phototrophic mat microbial communities from Octopus Spring, Yellowstone National Park, Wyoming, United States - 20090730_OS65 ...
GTTCAGATCACACCATTGTGCCAGGAGGCCTTCGCTCGCGCTAGCGCCATAAAGCGCGCTGTGACAATGACTTACGAACAATCTTAAGTTGATGGCATTGGGCGAGACGCCCGTGCTACGCGTGCTATGGGAACCCCCCCAAGAATCGCGGCAAACAGAGCCAGTCCTCCCGCCGCCCTGCCGCCTGGCCGCCGGCGAGCGAATTGCGTTCCGTTCGTGACATAGGAGGAAGATCGCCGTGGCGGTTCCCGAAGGCGCGGTGGGTTGTAATCCAACCCGGTCTCCGCCGGGAACCCGAAGCGGGCAGATCGAATTGCCGACACCCCGATCGGCATGAGATTGCAGTGCAGACCTACGCGGTCCAAGCCGGGTCCTTGCCCCCGCCAGGGGGGTTCCGTGTGGCAAAGTGCGAAGGTTCGGGCTAAGGGCTTCACATGAGCGTGCGGTCATCGGGCAGAGGCTCGGCAAGTCCATCAAGCGGCACGCGCATGAGCTGCCACATGACCCAGCAGCCGACCCCGAAGGGAAGGAACCCGGCCAGCCCCAGGACGGGCATCTCGAAGTAGCGCACGTGCTCAAGGGCGCCCAGGAAGGGCAGATGATACACCCATTTGGTCAGTGCCCAGTAGTTCCAGAACTCCCACAGGAGGCCGCAACAGAATCCGCCGGCGAACGCCGCCAGCGTGCGGCCGTACCAGCCGTTCTGCCAGTCGCGCCACATGCTGGGTCGGCCCAGCGCCAGGTTGATCGGGTCGAGCAGAAAAACGACGCTGGTCCACAGCGTGAGGTTGGTGATCGGATCGGGATGAAGCAGAGGCCAGAGGAGCATCGCCAGCCCGGCCAGCGCCGAAAGCCACGCCCCCCACCGGGGCATGCGCCGGCCCGCCCCGCGCGCCCAGTCGAAGAGCCGCAGATTCATTAGGACTTGGCCGCTCATGAGCATGGCCGGCACGATGGCGCCGAAGGCCACCAGGTAGCCGGGTGCGCGCTGCCAGAAGTGCGTCGGCATGCCGATGTATCGCCAAGCCTGGATGGAATAGAAGTTGATGGTGTCGAAGATGCACCAGATGATCACCGATGCCAGGCACAGCAGGGCGAAGTGGTGCGGGCGATCGCGCACGGGACTGGTCAGCGGCGGCAGGCGTTCCAGGGCAACGCTGCGGCGCGACTGCCAGGTGAGGATGCCATCGAGCAGAAGCACGTAGCCGATCCAGACCAGGCCGGTCATGTTCACGGCCGTCCAGCGGGCGGCCCTGGCGAAAAAGCCGCGGGGGATGGACTGGGCCTTGAACGCCTGGATTTCGCCGTGGGTGTGAAACGCGCCCCGCCCCCACAGAAGCATGTCGGCGAACAACAGCGCCTCGCATGCGAGGATGATCAGAAGACCCACCCAGAAAGTCCTGGGCACGAGTCGACTGCGGCGATGCGGCTGGTAGGAAGCGGCCATCGTCGGGTGCGATTGTACCCGGGATCGCAACTCGCCGGGCGCGGACGTCGCGACGATCAGGGACCGGCCTGCTGTTGTTGTGCCGACAAACCCGCGACCACTGCCTCGGGGGGGCGCGGGCTGGGGCGCCGACGGTCGGCCATCAGCGCGGCCCCCGCCATCAGCAGTTCGCCAGCCATCGCCCACAGGCGCAGCAGCACGCCGAGGAATCCCAGAAATGCGCGGAACAGGGCCGGATCTTCAAGGGACAGGTGCTGGGCGACCCAGGCCGGCGAAAACGCGACCTGCATCGTGGTGATGAAGACGGCCTCGCGCACGCCCATGCCGCCGGGCGAGAGAAACCCCAACGTAAAGCCTATTGTCCACGCCAGGCAGTAGGCGCCGGCCACGACATACCACTTGTCAAGGCTCAGCCCCAGCACGCTGTAGGTCAGGATGAAAAGCGCGGCCGCCTGCCACAGCAATCCCAGCATATTCCACCCCACGATGGCGGCCAGCATGCGTTTGGGCAGCCTCTGGAGGATCGGCGGCTTGCCCAACTTGCGCAGCAGACCGTTAAGCAGGCCATAGAAGACCTTCGGATGCAGGAGGACCAGCAGGACGGGCACAAAGCTGGCGGCTATGAAGACCCAGTGGCGCTGGTCGGGCGGTATGCGCCGCAGGCCGGCGCCCAGCAGGCAAGTGAGGGCGAGCAGGATGTTGGCCAGCAGGAACAGCGCCAGTTCGAGGATTTGGCTGGCCGAGGAGACGGCGCCGCTCACGCCGTAGGGGCGCGTCAGATAGACTCTGCCCACGACCTGCCAGATGGCGCCGGGCAGATAGCGTGCCAGTTCGGAGAGGGACCACACGCGGGCGGCCGCCGCAACCGACAGCCGGTGCCCCAGGCCCTGGAGGATGCGCCGCCAGGCCATGGCGCGGAAGACGAACAGAAAGAGGGCGAACATGAGGGCGGCGAGGGCAAAGTGCATCCAGTTGGTGGAGAGGATGGGCCCGCGAACCTGTTCCCACTGCTGGAAGACGGGGCGGAGCATCCAGGTGAAGATGCCGAGGACGACGGCGGCGCGAAGCAGGTGCAACAGCCAGGGGCGGGCGGCCTGCCACAATGCCTGAAGCCGGCGCCGATGGCGCTGGTGGAGCTCGAGGATTTCCTCGTCGGGTTCGTCAACAGCACCGTGCTGAAGCAGCCGGCGGCGTCGGCGCGGAGGCAACAAATCCAGCCCGTGCTTGCGCAGCCAGGGGCGAATGCGTCGGCGGGCGCGGGCGATGAGGCGCAGGCCCATGTTGACGGCGTCGACGCCGCGGATGAGGAATATCCAGATGGCGGCGACGCTGACGAAATAGCCGACGATCAGGGCGGCCTTCAGCCGGTTCTCGGACCAGTGGATCGGATTGATGCCCGGGTCCTCGATGGGGAACCACTTGCCCACAAAGTAGCTGACAATACCCGCCGGCACGAGAATCGAAACCAGCGCCACGGTCATGCGGTAGGCGCGGCCCTCCCGGCGTACGGGGATGCCGCGCAGGACGCGGGCCGTCAGACGGCGCTTGCCGGGAAAGGTGATCAGGGCGAAGCCGATCAGGAACATCGGCAGTCCGCCCGGCCCCGGCACCAGCGGACCGGCGATCAAAGCCCCCCCGATCAAAGCCCAGCCGATGATGTTCTTGATCAGGAAATAGGCGTAGTCGAACGGTCCCCAACGCGGCTTGACCAGCGGCTCGATACGTTCGCGGAGCCGCGCAAGCCGGGGCTGAGATTGGGGGTCGGGCTGCGTCCGTTCCACCATGGGGCTCTCGGTGCTGCGCTCAGCAGGGGATTGTAGCTATCCTCGCCACGGAATCCCAAGGTTGTCCGCCTCCGCCGGGGTGACGCCCATGGCGATCGTGACGTTCAGGGCGCGCTCGGTACCGTACACCTGCTCGCAGGCGTCAGGGCATTACAGCACCCAGCGCCGCCATGCGCTAAGCTCAATCCAGGATGTCGATCGTCGAAAAATGGCCCTTCTCCAGGAACTCTAGGCTTGCGCCGCCGCCGGTGCTCACGTGGCTGACCTTCTCGCTGAGGCCCATCTGCTCCACCGCCGCCGCGCTGTCGCCGCCGCCGATGACCGTCACCGCACCCTTCGCCGTAGCCGCGGCGCACGCCTCGGCGATGGCCCTGGTTCCGGCCGCGAACTGCGGCTTCTCAAACACCCCCATCGGGCCGTTCCAGATGATGGTCTTCGCCCTGGCCACTTCCCCCTGATACTGGGCCACGGTCTTGGGGCCGATGTCAAAGCCGCTCTTGTCGGCCGGTATGTTGCCGCCTTCCACCACGCTGGCGACCGTCGAGTCGATACTGTCCGCCACGACGGTGTCCACCGGCAGCTTGAGCTTGGCGCCGGCCGACGCCAGCAGATCCTTTGCCAGAGCCACCTGGTCGGGCTCGACCAGGCTCTTGCCCACGCTCCTGCCCTGGGCCAGGAAGAAGGTGTAGGCCATGGCCCCTCCGATCAGCAGCGAGTCGCACTTGCTCAGCAGTTGCCGGATGACCTGAATCTTGTCCGAGACCTTGGCGCCGCCGAGGATTGCCGTGAAGGGGCGCGTGGGATTGCTGACGGCGTCACCCAGGAACTTGAGCTCTTTCTGAATCAGAAAACCGATCACTCGCGGCTTGCCCTGCATCGCCTGAGGGACCCCGAAGGTGCTGGCGTGCTCGCGATGGGCCGTGCCGAAGGCGTCGTTGACGTAGACGTCGCCGTATCTGGCAAGCTGTTTGGAGAAGTTGGGGTCGTTCTTCTCCTCCTCCTTGTGAAAGCGCAGGTTCTCCAGCAGCAGAACCTGCCCGTCGGCAAGGGCGTTGACCATCTGCTCCGCGGCCAGTCCGATGCAGTCTTCGGCGAAAGCGACCGGACGGCCCAGCAGTTGCGACAGTCGCTCGACGCATGGTCGCAGCGAGTATTTGGGCTCGGGTCCACCCTTGGGTCGCCCCAGGTGCGACATGAGGATCAGCCGCCCGCCGCGCTCGATCACGTTGCGGATGGTGGGCATGGCCATCACGATGCGTCGGTCGTCGGTGATGCGCGAGCCGTCGAGGGGAACGTTAAAGTCGACGCGCATGAGCACCCGCTTGCCCTTGACATCCACATCCGCCACGGTCTTCTTGGCCATTTCTGCTCTCCTGTTGTCCGCGTGCGCAGCCGGCCCTGTGGCCGCGCCGCGATGATGGCGATGCTACGGGCGGCGCGGCGATAGTCAAGATCGCGGAGGGCGCGGCGGGGCGCGGAGGGGCGCGGAAGCGTCCAGGTTCACTGCGCCCAGCATGTGAGCAGGCAGTAGAACTCCGCCCCTTGCTGGCATCCCCACCCTCCGCTGCATACCATGCTGCCCGTCGCCGCCGGGACGCCATCGCCTTTCCGGCGGCATGGATCGACGGGAAATCATCTGTGCCATCCACCATGAACAGCCTCAAACGCATCCTCGTCACCGGCGGAGCCGGGTTCCTCGGCTCCCATCTGTGCGACCGGCTTGTCGCCCAGGGCCACGACGTCATCTGCCTCGACAACTTCTTCACGAGTCAGAAGTCCAACGTCGCCCACCTGCTGTCCAAGCCCAACTTCGAGCTGATCCGCCATGATGTCGTCCAGAGCATCTTTCTGGAGGTCGACGAAATCTACAACCTCGCCTGCCCGGCCTCGCCGGTCCATTATCAGTACAACCCCGTCAAGACCGTCAAAACCTCGGTCATGGGCGCCATCAACATGCTCGGTCTGGCCAAGCGCGTGCGTGCCAAGATTCTTCAGGCGTCCACCAGCGAAGTCTACGGCGAGCCGGCCGTCCATCCCCAGCCCGAGAGCTACTGGGGCAACGTCAATCCCATAGGCGTCCGCTCCTGTTACGACGAGGGCAAGCGCTGCGCTGAGACCCTCTTTTTCGACTACCACCGCATGAACAGGGTCAACATCCGCGTCGTCCGCATCTTCAACACCTACGGGCCGCGCATGCACCCCTACGACGGGCGCGTCGTCAGCAACTTCATCGTCCAGGCCCTTACGGGGCAGGACATCACGATCTACGGCGACGGTCTGCAGACGCGCTCCTTCTGCTATGTGGACGACCTGATCGACGGTCTGATGCGGATGATGAACGGCCCGGACGATTTCATCGGGCCGGTCAACCTTGGCAATCCGGGTGAATTCACGATGCGGCAGCTTGCCGAGCTGACGCTGGAGCTGACGGGGGCCAACGTGAAGATCGTTCACCTTCCGCGCCCCAGCGACGACCCCAGCCAGCGCCAGCCCGACATCCGCCTCGCCCGGGCGCGCCTGGGCTGGGAGCCGCGCGTCCCGTTGCGCGAAGGCCTGGCCCGCACGATCGAGTTCTTCAAAAGCATCGACCTGCGGCAGTACCGCCGCCCGACGGAACATACCGCGCACAAGGGTTGGGAGCCGGGGGGTTCCGCATGCCAGTCGGCCCGCTGATGAGCGCCGCGGAGGAGGAGGACCCCATGGGTTCCTACAGCACGCCCTCCGCGCGCATCCAGGCGATGAAGCGCTCCAGGCCATGGGCCACGCGCACCCTGGGCTCATAGCCCAGCGCCTCCCTGGCCCGCGAGATGTCGGCGAACGTGATCGGCGGCTCCGACGCCGGCGCGGGAGCGTCCTTGATTTGCGCCTTGCGGCCGAGCAGTTCCTCGATGATCCTCACAAACTCCAGATTCTCCACGGGATTGCCGCATCCGAGGTTCAGAATGCGATAGCCGTCCGGGCGGTCGATCGCAGCCAGAAAACCCTCGACGATGTCGTCGATGTAGGTCCAGTCGCGCTTCAGCCGCCCGCCGTCGTACAGCGTGATCGCCTCGCCGCGCGCGATCGAGCGGCTCCACTGCCAGGGCATCATGTCCGGACGGCCGTGCGGGCCGTAGACGTTGAAGAACCGCAGCACCGTCACCGGCATGCCGAACAGATGATGGTAGCAGTGGCCGAACAGCTCCATCGCCCGCTTGCTGGCCGGATAGGGCGCCAGCGGCCTGTCGGCGGCGGCGTCTTCCTTGAAAGGCACCGGCGTGCTGGTGCCGTAGACCGAGCCGGTGGAGGCCATGACCATCGGCACCGACCCGCTCTGCCGCGCCGCCTCCAGGAGGTTCAACGAGCCCTGCACGTTGACCTCGGCGTAGATCAGAGGGTGTTCGACACTGTAGCGCACGGCCGCCATGGCGGCCAGATGAGCCACGCAATCGGGTTGGTGCTCGCGCAGCAGTCCCAGCAGGGCCGCGGCGTCGCGCAGGTCGATGCGCAGGAAGGTGAAATGCCGGTCGGGGAGCAGGTCGGCGAGGTTGCGTTGCTTGCGGGCCGGGTCGTAGTAGTCGTTGAGGTTGTCGATGCCGACGACCCGATCGCCGCGATCCAGAAGCGCCCTGGAGAGTCTGGAGCCCACGAATCCGGCCGCGCCGGTCACGAACACGCGCATCAAAGCCTCATCTTTCGCTCTGGTCAGCCGCCGGCGCAGTATAGCGGCAAGCGCTGGCAACGCCATGGCTGAGCGGGTTCATAAGCCCACCTGCTCGGGTGGCTGTGCCCGCAGCCGCGTTCTAAAAAGAGTACGTCAACTGAACGAAGACCCAGTTGGCGTCCTGCTCGCTTCCGGGCGTTCGGGCCAGATACGAGCCGGCGAAGAAGTGGGCATAGCCCAGCAGCAGCTCCAGTTCCCGGCGGATCTGCCAGCGGAGGATCAGGTCAATCTCATGTCCCAGATCGCGTCCCGCTGAGCCTGTCGGGTCGCGCCGTTCGGGGCGGCCCGATACCCAGTACCAGGCATCGCGGCTCTGGGCCAGACGGAAGTAGTGATACTCGGCGCTGAAGCGCAGCGCCGTGATCGGCCGCAGGCTGAAGGTCAGCGCATAGTCTTCAAGGTTCTTCCAGCTCACCACGTTCATCCAGCCATAGGGCATGTCCATCGCGCCGAAGATGCCGTCGAATGTACCGGCGATGCCGTCGTTGGGATCGCGATCGCCGCTTGCGTAGCTCAGCTCAAGCCCCACACGCGGGTTCCACGGCGCGGCGAAGGTGTAGCCTCCGCGCGCGATGGTGCCGAATGCGCGGATGTCGTCGCGCCCGTATTCGCCGAACTGACCGGCCAGAAACATCCCGTAATCCCAGCCGTCGCCAATGGGGCGCTGCGAGAACAGCCCGATGGTATGGCGCGTTTCCTCGCCCCGGCCGCGTTCGCCGGGGGACTGACCGGAGCGATCGTGCTTGATGACATAAAAAGCATCGAGGACAACCGGCAGGCCCTTGACGCGGGCATAGACCGCGCCCACGTCCCAGGGATAGTGATCGAAGTTCCAGTCGTAGGGCTCACTGAGAACACGCTGGGCGTACAGGGCATCGACAGCGACGGCCGCGGTGTCCCAGTACAACTTGACGGCATCCCACCAGTAATTGCCGACGTTGCCCCATTCCGCGGGGGCAAAGACGCGCCGGTCGCCGTAGGTGATGATCTGCCGGCCAAGCTTGAAACCCAGGGGACCATCGCCGATGTGCTGCCATTCCAGGAACGCCTGTCGCAGGTCGGCCTGATCGAGATAGGAGCAACTGCCGGGAAAGTCGGACACGTCGAGCCGGTTGAGCCAGTAGCGGGCGTCCTGGATTTCGACAAACGCGTGCATCCCACCATTGAGCCGATAGTCCAGGCTCAGGCGCGTGCGCGACAGCAGGACATCGTCATCCTCCGCGCCGTAGTGCAGGATGCTGAAGTTGTCCAGGTATTCGTACCGAACCCGCTGGTCGAAGCCGACGTCGAGCTTGCCCGGACCGAGCGGGATGCCCTTCAGCGGCGCGTACCACGCGTTGATGGATGCGTCATCGGCCGCCGCTGGAACTGCGGTGGCTGCCACCAGGAGCCAGACCGCCAGCGGCAGTAGCCGCGTGCCCGGGCGCGGGAGCATATGTACCGCGGGTCTCATGGGATCAGCGGGACTGCGCCTGGCCGAAGCCGACGCCCATTGGTGCGCTTCGGCACGTGCCTTGTCGTCGGTGCGTCGTGCGGCCTGCGGCACACTACTGGCGGTTCATCAACAGCGCCACCTCGGCGACGCGGCGGCCCAGGCCGCGGGCGGTGGCCAGCCCGAACGTGTCGCCGCTGATGTCGTCCTTGCCGTCATTGAGCAGCGTGGCGCCGGTGTGGGCGGTGGGCCGGCCGTCGCCCACGATGACCATGTCGTGGCAGAGCAGGGCGGCCTGGATGTTCTGCACGGCCAGTTCCTGCCCGCCGTTGCGGACGCCGCCGACCGCCAGGGCGCCGGCGACCTTGTCGCGCAGCGAAAAGTTGGCAGCGCGCAGGGCGCCGGCGCGGTCGAGAAACACCTTGCACAGAGCGCTGATGCCGCTGTAATACACCGGCGAGCCGACGATGATGCCGCCGACGGCCGGATCGGCGAGCCGCGCGGCAATGGCCGGGAAGTCATCGGCGTCGCCCAGGGCCGTCGCGCCGGCGGCCTCTCCGGCGATGCGCAGCCCGGCCAGCTCGATCAGTTCGGTGTCGATCCGATCGCTCACGCTCCGGGCAGCCTCAAGGCAGACAGTCAGTGCCGCGGCGGTCGTCTTTCCCTTGCGCGGGCTGCACGAAACGGCGATGATGCGCACTCGTGCGCCGGCGGCCTGTGCGAACGCACTGCGCGATGCGACGGCGGCCACCGTGGCGGCGCCCGCGGCGCCGAGAAGGGAACGTCGGGTGGTATCGGTCATGAGGGCAAACTCCTTTCGCAAGCGAACGGCGCCTCAGGGCGCCAGATAAATCAGATACAGGCCCCCGAGCAACACCAGCACTCCACAGGCGCCGCGGAGGATGGCGCCCGCGCGGCTGTTTTCGTTCCAGCGGAGGTATTTCTGAACCAGCGCGGTGGACGAGCCGGCCGCCACGATGACGGCGCAGTGCCCCACGCCATAGGCCGCCAGCAGTGCCGCGCCATAGGCGATGTTGGATGCGCCCAGCCGGAAGGTCACCCCGAGCATGGGTGCCATGTAGGCGAAGGTGCACGGCCCCAGCGCGATGCCGAAGAGCAGCCCCAGAATGAGGGCGGCGACGGCGCCGCGGCGCTTCATTCGCACCTGGGCAGGGGCACTGACTGGCAGCGGAAGCACGCCCAGCAGGTGCAGGCCGACTGCGAAGAAAACCGCGGCGACGACCCAGTTGGCCCACGGCCCGACGTCGCCCAGCATCCGGCCCGCCGCCGCGGTGATCGCACCGATGGCGGCGATGGTCAGGAGGATGCCGGCGGCGAAGAGCGTGGCGATAAGCGCCGCCCGGCGGGGTGGAAGCGGCCCCTGGCGGTCGATGAAGCCGACGATCAGCGGAATGCTGGCCAGATGACAGGGGCTGAGGATGATGCTCAGCACGCCCCATGCGGCGGCCGCGGCCAGAGCCACGATTGGCGTGGCCTCGACGGCGCGGCTGAGGATGGTGAATAGCTGTTCCATCGGCCGTCTGGGGTCAGCGCTCCACCGCCAGCGCGATGCCGTGCTCGCTGAAGCGGGCGAGAATCTCCTCGCGTGACATGAAGCCGACGTGCCGCGACAGCTCGTTGCCCGATGCGTCGTAGAAAATCTGCGTCGGGATCGAGCTGATCCCGTACTTCCTTGCCACGTCGGGATTCTGCCACACATCCACAAACTCGACCGTGAGCTTCCCGGCCATGTCGCGTCTCAACTCTTCGAGGATGGGCGCCATCATCCGGCAGGGAATGCACTGAGTGGCGCCTAGGTCCAGCAGGCGCGGCAGACCTGGCTGCGATGGCGTGACCTGAGTTGAGGTCGCGGAATTGCCGCCGCGCGGCCTGAGGGTCATTACCGCGACGACAGCCAAACCCAGTACCGACACGACTGCAAACCTGGTCAGCGTACTCATAAGAACAACACTCCTGTGGCCCGCCGATGGCGGGTCGCCTCCGGGTCGATGATGCGGCGCGCTGAGGCGCGCGTCGGTCCGCAGCAGGCCACGGCGGCCGGCTGGGACGGCGTCGCGGCGGCGCTCAATGTCGGCGCCGCCGCCAGGCGCGCCCGCGCAGCGGCGACGGCCAGGTCTACGTGTGGCTCGTCGGCGGGCGACTTGCCCTTCTGCATGCCCATGTCGGTCAGACGCAGATGCGCGAAAGTATGAAAACCGGCCTCCTCAAGGGTCTTGCGGGCGCAGTCCAGCGGGCAGCCGTCGATCGCGAGGATCGCGGAAGCGGCGGCCGTCGTCTGCATGATCCCGCTGACGCGTCCGCCCAGCCCGGCCAGGCAGAACATCTTCCCCTGGCCCATCTGCGTGAGCCGGCGGGCCGCCTTGTCGGCGATCTCGCCGACGTCGGCCGCTCCGCTGCACGCGAAGATGAGTTTCGGGGCCGCCCCGCAGGCACAACTGGATTCACTGCTCATATGAAAACTCCTCTACTGTGATGGTAGTTGATCCTGCAACACAATCTGCCGAATCTGCTGAAGACTCAGTCCGTAATCTCGCCACAGCCACGCCAGTCGATGGTCCGCCGGAACAGAGGCGGGCAGTTGCAGCCGCTCGCGCAGTTCATCGACCGTCATGCCGCAGGCTATGGCGGCCTCGGCCAGCGTCATGGAACCATACAGATGTTCGCCGGACGGAGCGGCGCCCCCGCGAAAAGCGCGTCCGGCCGGTCCTCCGTCCTGGCCCCGCGGCGCAGTGACCGTGCTGTTGCGGGCGACGAAAACAAAGGCCGTCAAGGCGCCGATGACCAGGCTCAGTAGGGCCGCTCCGGCGACATTGCGACACAGCCGCGACGGGACTTCGGTGGGGCTGCGTCGCAGGAGCATTCGCGAAATCATCACCGTGACCCACTGCCAGTGAAGCACCAGATGGACCAGCAGCACCGCCGCCGCCGCCACCGCAAGCCAGAAATGCACATCGCCCCACTCGTGGCGATTGAGCGCCCACAGGCGGCGAGCTGCGCCGCTGCCGGGCGGCAGCACGAAGCGCATGATCAGACCCGTGGCGACAATGCCCAGCATGATCAGGGCGCTGACCAGGTCGACCAGGAAGTGGAGGGTGTTGCGCTTCATCTCAGGCATCCGCCGCGGCGACCTCGCCGCGGAACATTCTCGAAATGCTGCGGGGATTCAGGAGCACGGCCAGATAGAAATGGGCCAGCACCATCATCACCAGCAGGCCCGCCAACGTGACGTGCAGCGTGAACAGCAGCGGCGCCCAGCCGACCGGTGCCGGCCAGATGAGCAGGAAACCGCTTGCCAGCATCGCCACGGCCAACACCAGAACAGCCCAGAAATAGGCTTTCTGACCGGCGTTGAATCGCCCGGCGCTGGCGACGGGCCGCTGGCCGAAGTATCCGCCCAGATGCCTCCACCATTCGCGGTCCTCAGGCGCCGGCCGGGCATCGCGCCACCAGCGCGCGACGATGAGCGCCACGAAGAAGACGAACGCGAAGCCGAGGATGCGGTGCGCCACGTGTACCGTTGCGATGGTGTCCGCCGCCAGCCAACCTGTGAAGAACACGACCCCGCCGGTGCCCGCCAGGCCGATGAAGCTGAGCATCAGCCCCAGGTGTGTCAGCCGCTCGCCCGCGGAGAATCGCCGGGCCGCTGTGGGCTCGGCTTCGTGCAGCTCCTGACGCGGTCCGAAAACCACATAATGCGTCAACAGCAGGACCACCAGCGCAACCGTAATCCAGAGCATTGCAGGCTTGATCGTCTGTTCGCGCACAGCGCCCAGCCATACCGACGCCTGGCCGATCCCCAGCACCTGGGCCTGCGAAACGAACACGGGGTCGGCGTTCACGTCGAAGGGATACTGCATGACGCTGGCGGAGAAGAACGGCGAGCCGGCGCTGTGGCAGTCGGTGCAGCCTCCGGAGCCTAAAGCCGCGCGGGCTGGCAGCACGTCGTGGCTGTATTTGTGGACGTTGGCATAGGGCGAGGCCTCCCAGGGCTCTTTCGGCACCGTCTGGAATTCCGTGCCCGAGCGGTACACCCGGTCGTTGTATACCCAGACCACCCGCTTGCCCTCCATGGGGTATTTGATCTCCGCCAACATAAGGCTCACGGCCTCGATCAGCGCGTCGATCTCATCGGGTCGGTTCACCTCCGGCACGCCGTCGCCGTTGTCGTCGACGATGCGCGCCAGCGAGGGGTACCTGGACGGGTCTTCGCGGTGCGCCAGCCACATCCGGCGAATGTCGCTCATCCGCGGCTGCATCAGAGCCGACTGGCCGTCGATCTGGATACCCGGCCAGGCGCTGTGAACCCGGTTCACGGGATAGATCTTGCCGTTGTACCGGGCGAGAACGGGGCGGAATCGCTCCGTGGGCTTGTTGTCGTAGCCCATCATTTCCAGATAGCCGTAGTGGTTGCGCCACTGGCCGTCGGGACCGTAGAACGTCCACAACTGCTTGCCGCCCACGGGAATGCGCGGCGCCGGGTTGAAGACGTCGCTGGCCTGAAACTGAATGGGCATCACCAGGCGCTCGGGAATATGGCACGTCTGGCAGGCGATGCGATCCAGATGCAGCGGCGGCAGCCCGCGGTGGCGTGGCAGCGGCGCGCCCAGCCGCCCGGAATTGTGGCAGTCGGCGCACGAGACCATCGTGTTGTCCAGGTCGTCGCGCACCAGCCCACCGGGATCGTCGCCCTTGGCGATCTGGTGCATTTCGTGGCCGTTGATGCGCGGATCGGTCGCCGAGCTGCCGGCTGGATGGCAGTCGACACAGCGCAGTCCCGCGCGCAGGTGTACGTCGGTGCGGGGTCTGAAGTTGGCCCCGCGTTTCTTCCACCCGGGCTGCTGGTGGCAGCTCAGGCAGGCCGCGTTCTGAGGCGAGCGCACCAGGGGCAGATCGATGGTGCCGTCGGGGTTGAAGAATGAGGCGTTGTACTCGACCTGCACGGCCTCGTTCCTGGCAACCGCGCCGCTCACTTTGGCCAGTCGCGAGCCGGCCAGCGCCGCCCAGCGGAAGTTGCCCTGGCGGATCTGCCTGACGCGCTCGGCGTAGTCGTAGCCGGGCAGATGGCACAGCAGGCAGTCGGCTTCCAGCACGCCGCTCTTGCCCCACATCGCCTTGTGGTAATCCCCGTCGAAGTTGTTGTCGGCACCGTCGGCAAAGCCGCTGGCGGGATCGGCGATCCACCGGTCGTAGCGCCGGCCGTCGCGATCCAGCTCGGCCGGTCCGCCGCCGGGATGGCACACGCCACAGGACAGCAGAAAGCGGTAGGCGGTCATGTCGATGGTGACGGCCGAACCGTTCTGTTTGGGCGCCAGATGACTGTACAACGGCGCCGGGGAACACCAGTTTCCGCCGAAATTGCCGGGCGACAGCGCCCAGAGCATGCGCTGGCGCTGAGTGGCCGTGGGGCTTTCCCCAGCACCTTGTGTGAAGTGGTAGCCCTCGGTGATCCTGTCGTAGTTGTGACACCCCCCGCATGTCTGCCTGGGTGAATACGGCACGTTGGCGTTGATACCCTTCGCGGGGTCGATCACGTTTCCCTGCTCGTCGAGCAGCTTGAACGGCGGACAGACGCCCATGGGCTGCCTGGCGACGGAAGCCACAGGTGCCGCGACCGGCCGGGTACTCGGCGTCGCAACCGGCCGGGTGCTTGGCCCCGCGGCTGCCGCCGCCGACAGCCGGGTGATGGGCATCGCCACGACGGCTGCCGCGGTCACGCACAGCGAGAGTACGATGGAGATGACTCGTTTACGCGTCATGGTGCGTTCGATGTCGCTGAGGGCCAGGAGGTTACTGCCTGAGCATGCCCTTGATCGCCTCGACGTCGGGCACGCGGCCGGCCACTTTGACGACGCCGTCGACCGCCAGAGCGGGCGTGACCATCACGCCGAACTTCATGATCTGGTCAATGGCCGTCACCTTCTCCAGTTGGTATTCCAGCCCCAGCTCGCTGGCCGCCGCCTTGGCGTTTTCGGCGAGCTTCTGGCACTTGGGGCAACCGGTTCCGAGGATTTGAATAATCATGGCGGAAATCGGTCCTTTCATGTCCTACTTGGCCAAATTCCCAAGAAAAGTCCGAAATAAAAAACGTCACCGCTCGGCCGCGGCCAGCTCGGCGGCATCGGCCTGGTTCACCGCCTCGATACAGTCCATGAACCGCTGGATGCACGGCACGCGCAGGCGATAAATCACGCGCAGGCCCTCCTTGCGGTCGCTGACCAGGCCGGCCGACCGCAGCAGGGCCAGGTGCTTGGAAATCGTGGACATGTCGCTGCCGACGGTTCGCTGGATGTCGCACACGCACCGCTCGCCGCGCGAGAGCAGGTCTATGATGGCCAGCCGCGTGGGGTGCGCCATTGCCTTGATAATCCGAGCTTGTCGTTTGAACCTGTCAGCCATGTTCGATCCTGCACGCTACTTTCCACTTTAGCCAAATAGGCGATGGTGTCAAGGCGTGGGCACTGTTGGCAGCATGACAACTCGGAGGCCGTCGATTCACGAAGCAACCGCCCGGCTGAACATGACGTACAGACACGGCACCAGGAACAGCGCCACGAAGATCGTCATCAGCAGTCCTCCGATGCCTGCCACGGCCATCGGCTGGAGCATGTCGCCGCCTTCCTCCAGGTTCAGCGCCAGCGGCAGCAGGCCCACGAGGATACCCGTTGAAGTCATCATGCGCGGACGGAAGCGAATGCGCGCGGCGTGAATCACCGCCGCCAGCGGCGAGCGGCCCTCGCGATGACGGATCTCCTCCGCGTAATTCAGCAAGAGCACGCCCTCCATCACGTTGGCGGCCACCACCACCAGCAGGCCGATCATGACCGTTGCACCGAGCGGCAGGCCGCTGAGGTACAGCAACCCCACCAGCCCGCTCAGCGACACAGGCACGCCCGCAAGCACGAACAGTGGGAGCTTCAGGTCATTGAACTGCACAACCAGCACCACAAACGCGAAGAACAAGGCGAAAGCGAGGATCTGCAGCATCACGCGGTTGTTCTCCGCCATCATCTGCGCCTGGCCGCCGTAGCTGAACTCATAGCCCAACGGCCTCTCGACCTTCGCCAACGCCTCCTGGAGCGAGGCCAGCGCCTTTCCCACGCTGACGCCGGCCGCGTCGGCGCGCACGATCACCTGCTTCACCTGGTCCTCGCGCACGATCTCCACGGGCCCGACCGCCTCGCGAACCTCGGCCACGTCGCGTATGTGCACGTAGCCCCCCTGCGCGCAGTTGACGGTGAGGTTCTCCACGTCGCGCCTCGAGGTCACCTGCGACTCGGGCACCATGACGCGGATGTTGTACAACTCGTCTGCCTCCCGGAAGCGGGTCGCCACGTCGCCCCGCACCAGCGCCCGCAGCGTGCTGGCCACGTCCGCGACGGCCACCCCCAGTTCCGCGGCGCGGACGCGATCCACCTGGACCTGGTACTCGGGTTTGGTCATGTCCATCGAAACGTAGACATTCTTGAGCTGCCTGAGGCCCTGCATGGTCTGCGAGACCTCTCCTGCCAGTGCGAAGAGCCTGTCCACATCCTGACCCTTGATCTTGACCTCGATGTCGGATTCACCGAGGCGGCGGATGCCCTTCATCTTCTGCTGGCTCACCATAGCCCTGCCCGCCGGCAGTTCCACCTTCCCCAGCCGGCGCTGAAGCTCGGCGATATACTGGTCGGTGCTGACGTTCCGCCGGTGTCGCGGCACAAGCTGGACGTCGATCTCGCCTTCGTTGGCGATTTCGTAGGTGTACAGCCCCCACACTCTGCCGCCCACGAGCGTGAACGTGTTTTCGATGCGCGGATCGTGGCCGATGGCCTCCTCCAGCATGGCCAGCGCTCTGTCGGTCTGTCCCACCGCGGCCCCGGTCGGGAGCCGCACCTTCACCATGATCCGGCCATCGTCCATCCGCGGCAGAAATTCGCTGCCCAGTTGCCCCACCAGCATCACACCCCCGATCAGGACCGCCGCGAAGGCGGCCGCCGTCGCCCAGCGGAAGCGCAACGCGCGATCGAGGAGCCAGATGTATCGGTCGGTCACACGGTCGATGATGCGCTCGAAGATGTTGAGGCGCTCGGAATGAGCGCTGCGCCGGCCGAGCACCAGGGCCATCACGATGGGGGTGACAGCGATGGCCATGACCAGACTGATGACCAGGACGCCGGCGATGACCAGGATGAGTTCGCGTAACAGCAGGCTGGCGAGCCCCGGAACCAGCAGGAAAGGCAGGAACAGCGCCAGGAACGAAAGCGTCGCCGCCATCACGGCCGGGCCGACCTGCTGGGTCGCGGCCACGACCAGGTCGCTGAGGGACAGGTCGGGCCTTTCGCGACGCAGGCGGGTGATGTTCTCGATGACGATGATCGAGTTGTCCAGGTCCACCGCGATTGCCACCACCAGCCCCGCCAGCGAAAAGATGTTCAGCGAGAAACCGGCCAGATTCATCAGGCCGAAGTTCAGCAGCAGCGTCACAGGCAGCGCCCAGATCATGGCCACGACCTGCCGCCAGCTCCCCAGGAAGAACGCCATGATCAGAACAACCAGGACGGCGGCCTCCAGGGCCGCGTTGCGTACCCCCGCCAGGGACGCGCCGACGTAGTCCGCCTGGTTCTCGACAACCCCGAAACGGAGGTGCTCGGGCATCATCGGGCGCAGCTCGTCGATACGGCGCGAAACCGCCCTGGCCACCTCCACGGTATTGGCGTCGGCCTGTTTCAGGACGCTGAGCTTGATCGCCGGCTCGCCGTTGAAGCGGGTAATGACTCGCGCCTCTTCGTGCGCATCCTCGACGGTGGCGATGTCCCGCAGCAGCAACCTCGACTCGCCCTCGCGGGCGACCAGCACGTTGCGGATGTCGTCCAACGTCTGGTACTCACCGGTGGTCCTGGCGATGAACTCGCGATTGCCCTGCGTCACCCGCCCGCCGAATTGCTGGATGTTCTCCTGCTCGAGGCGCTTGATCACGCCGGCGATGGTCAGGCCGTGTTTCTCCAGGACGCTGGGGTCCAGGTGGACGCGGATTTCCCGCTTGAGCCCGCCGACGATCTCCGTCCCCGCCACGCCGTTGACCGCGACCATCTGGTCCTGGAGCCAGTTTTCTGCCCAGGTCCGCAACTGCACCAGGTCCCACTGATCCGAGGCAATCGTGAGCTGAAGCACGGGCAATTGCGACGGATCGGCTTTGATGATGACCGGCGGGTCCATGTCCGTGGGCAGTTCGCGGGCGACGCGCGCCATCGCCGCAAGGGCGTCCTGGTATGCCACATCCACGTCCACGCCATACTTGAAGTTCGCCTCCAGCGTGTACATGCCCTCGATGGACGATGAATTGAGGTAGTCGATGCCATCCACCGTGGCCATCTGCCGCTCGATGGGGTCGGCGATGTTCCGCTCCACATCCTCGGGCGTCGCCCCGCGCCACCAGATGTGAACCTTGATCATCGGGTAGGTGACGTTGGGCAGCAGGTCCACCGGGAGGCGGAGCATGCCGTAGATGCCCAGCACCAGCAGCGTGAAGACGATGGCGCCGGTGGCCAGCCGTCTGTTGATGGTCCATTGGGTGATCCTCATGGCCGCACCTCCGCGACCCGCGTCGTCGGCGGCGCAGGCGGGATAGCAATGCTCACGGGCATCCCGTCCTTGAGCCTGCCCAGCCCGCCCACGGCAACCTGCTGGGTGGGGCTCAGGCCCTCGAGCACCTGTACGAACCCGCCTTCAGCGATGCCGATCCTGATCGGCGTGCGATGAGCCTTGCCGTCGTTGACCACGAAGACCACGGGCGGCTGCCCCGGCGCCGAGAGTATCGCCTCGGCCGGTATCACCAGAGCTTCGGGCGCCGCCGCCAGCGTCAGGCGAACGCGGGCGAACATGCCGGGTACCAGAGGCGACGATTCCTCGGCGATGGCCTCGACCGTGCGCGTCCTCATCCGGCGGTCCACGTCCGCATACACGCGGCCGACCTTCGCGCGCATCACGCGCCCGGGCATCGCGTCAAATCGCACGCTCACGTCCATGCCCTCCCGCACCGCAATCGCCACGGCCTCGGGGACCGCGAAACGCACCACCAGCGACCCGGGATCGAACATCTCCAGCAACGGGGCCTTGGCTGTCGCCATGTCGCCCACGCGAACGTGAACGCGGCTGATGATCCCGGCGAATGGAGCGACCAGCGTGCATTCGGCCAGTTTGGCTTCGGCCAGCTTCACGCGGGCGGCAGCCTCTTCCACGGCCGCTTCGGCCACTGCGATCTGCGTCGGCGTGGGGCCGGTCTGGAGCATTGCCAGCCGCTGGCGCGCGGTCTCAAGCTGGGTCTGCCAATCGACGAGCGTCACCTGCGCCTTCTCAAGGGTCTCGCCGGGCACAACCTGCCGGGCGACCAGGGCCGCGGTCCGTTCCAGGTCCGTCCGGGCAAAGGACGCCGCCTCTTCGAGCCTGCGGATCGACTCTTTGGCTTGAGCGATCTCCTCGGGCCGGGCCCCGGCTTTGAGGTCCGCCAGTTTGGCGCCGGCCACGCTCAGCGCCGCACGGGCCGACTCCACCTCGGCCCGATACATCGGCCGCTCAATGACCAGCAGCTTGTCACCGGCACGGCTGACGCGGTCGCCTTCGCGCCAGGGACAGAAACCGATCGGCCCTTCAACCGTGGCGCTGATCGACACCGCATTGGCAGCGACGACCTCGCCGGTCAGATCCACCGTCTGCGCGATGTCACGCTGCTGCACGCGCGCCACTCGGACCACCACGGGTGCGCCGGCCGGAGCGGTCGTCTCCACGGCATCTCCACGCCCGCATCCGCCGAGGCCGGCCACCAGCAGAAGCAGCGCCAGGGACCACACAACATGAGCTGAGTTCTTCTTCATGGATGCTCTCCTTGAGCCAGACGGAGCTGCGCCTGGGCCGTCTGATAGTCGGCCAGAGCGCGGTAGTAAGCCGTCTGGGCTTCCAGCAATGCCGATTGGGCATCCAGCACATCCACGATCGCGCCTCGGCCCTGGTCGTATTTCAGCCGTTCAATCTCATAGCTCTCTTTCGCCTGCTCGATGGACTTGGACGTGGCCCTGATGCGCTCGCGGCCGGAGTTGATGTTGAGCACCGCCGTCTGAACATCCAGCCCCACCTGAAGCAGCAGCTTTCGCAGTCGCTCGCTGGCCGCCACCAGCCTCATGCGCTCCTCGTGGATGCGCGCGGCGATTTGACCGGCCTCGAAGATGGGCACATCCACCACGATTCCGGCGGCACCGACGTCGTCGGATCGGTCGACTCCATCGGGACGATCCGCATCCAGGCCGTAGCGCCCGCCGTAGGAAGCGCGGCCATACACCTGAGGCCACCGCGCGCCTTTCACCGCTTCCACGCGACGCGCCTGGGCGTCCACTTCGGCCTGGGCGGCGAGATAGTCGCCCCGTTGCCGATACGCCGTGTTCAGGTCGATCTGCGCGTCGGCCTGTGGCACATCGGTGGGCAACTCGCCGGACAACTCGGGCAGGTCGGCGGCTTCCGGTCCCAGGCCCATGAGGTTGGCCAGCAGCCGCAGTTCCACCGACAACGTGTTCTTCTCCTGCACCAGCCGCTGCTGGAGGTTCGCCAGCCGCACCTCGGTGCGGAGCAGGTCCACCTTCACGGCCTTCTGTGCGTCGATGAGCCGTTGAATGCGGGCGCGGTGCTCCTCCAGGGTCGTTCTGGAAAACTCCAGTGATTCGATCACCTTGCGCTGGCCCAGGATCGCGTAGTAGATGCTGGCGACATTGAAGACCAGCTCCTCTTTCGTGCGAGAAAGGCGATGCTCCGCCGCCGCTTCCAGCAGTTCCGCCGCCCGGATGCGGTTGTGGATCTGCCCGCCGGTGAAGAGAGGAACCGACAGAACCAGGTCGCCGGCCAGGATGTTGTCGCTGAACGCACCCGGTTCGCCGTTGAAGCGCGCGGGGACAACCCGCTGATCGTCCAGATAATGGCTGTAGGCGCCCACCGCGTGCAAAGCGGGCCACGCCGCGCCGGCGGCTCCGGCCCGGGCGGCCCGGGCTTGTTCGGCTTCGGCGGCGCGCGAGGCAACGTCGGGGTTCTGCGCCAGCGCGACGGCAATCGCTCGCTCCAGCGTGAGCGGCCCGTCCAGCTCTGGGCGCGTCGCCGGGACTCCCGAGGACGATGTGTCCAGCCCGGACCACGCGACCGGACTCAGGACGCTGTCGCCGTAGAACCACGGCGAATTGCTTGCGGCGCATCCGCCCAGGGCCCACCCGACGCTCGACAACAGGATAATCGCTGTAGGTCTCACAGGCGCTTGCCTCAGAAGATCGCCCCGTAAACCAGTCCGCTGATCGTTGCCATCACGATCACCAGCGCGCAATACACGAGGGTCTTGTGCGTCCCCATCACCGACCGCAGCACCAGCATGCTCGGCAGCGACAGCGCCGGCCCGGCCAGGAGCAGCGCCAGCGCCGGTCCCTTGCCCATGCCGCTGCCCATCAGGCCCTGAAGGATCGGCACTTCCGTCAACGTGGCGAAGTACATGAATGCGCCCAGGACCGAGGCCAGTGCGTTGGCCGCGAAAGAGTTGCCGCCCACGGCGCCGGCGACCCACGCTGAGGGAACAAGGCCTTCATGCTCCGGGCGGCCCAACAGAAAACCAGCCACGAGCACGCCGATGAACAGCAGCGGCATGATCTGCTTCGCGAAACTCCACGTGGCGTCGAACCAGTCACGCAGCTCCCCGCCATCGGTCATGGTGATGAAACACAGGCCCACGACCGCCGCGGTGAACGCAACCAGCGGCAGGGCGGGGAACAACAGCGCCAGGCCGGCCGTGATCGCGCCCGTCGCGACCACCTTCCACCACGAAGCGCCGAGCCAGCGAACCAGGACAAAGCCCAGTCCGGCGGCCGCCAGAGAGGCGATCGGCCACTTGACCGAGTGGACCAGCGCGAAGAACCCGCTCCCGCTCTGGGGCGCGCCCCAGTTGGCGAACACCAGCACGGCCAGCATCAATGCGAAGAATGTGGCGTTCTGCCAGAGCGGCCGGCGCACGTCCGCATCGGGCATGACGGCCGCGGCCGCTTTCTGACTCTCTTCCTTGCGATAGATCAGGTGCATCAGCAGGCCAATGAGGATGCTGAAGACGATGGCGCCGACGGCGCGGGCGATTCCCAGTTCCAGGCCGAGGATGCGGGCCGTGAGGATGATGGCCAGCGCGTTGATGGCCGGGCCGGAATAGAGGAAAGCCGTGGCGGGCCCCAGCCCCGCGCCCATGCGCCATATCCCGGCAAACAGCGGCAGGACGGTGCAGGAACAGACGGCCAGGATCGTGCCCGAGACGGATGCGACGCCATAGGCCAGGAGCTTGTTGGCGCCGGCCCCCAGGTATTTCATGACCGACCCCTGGCTGACGAAGACGCCGATGGCGCCGGCGATAAACAGTGCTGGAACCAGGCACAGCAGCACATGCTCGCGGGCGTACCAGCGCGTCAGCGCCAACGATTCGCCTACGGCGTTGTCAAACCGAGGCGTGCCGATCGGCAGATAGCAGAAGACCAGAAACACAGCCACCATGGCGGCCAGTTTCTTCCATTCGGCGGCCGGGAGGATCGCGGCGCGCGGGGCTGTACAGGCAAGAGCCGGTCGGGCCGAATCCGCTTCGTCGGCCGAGTTGCGGGTTTGGGGTTTGGGGGGGGCAGTGGTCATTGTGAATGTGTGATTAGCTGATCACCAATAGAGTGCAAGAAGAAGCGCGGGAATCTCAGATGCAGCACAGTGCCTCCCGCTGGGCCGCCAGATCGGCCTTGATGACCTCGCGAACGCACTTGAAGATGTTGAGGATGCAGGGCGTGCGAAGCGCGTAGAAGACCTGGAGTCCTTCCTTGCGGCTGCTGAGCAGCCCCGCGCTGCTGAGGACGGCCAGATGGCGGGAGACATTGGACCTCTCGGCGCCGACGGCACGGGCGATGTCGCAGACACAGCGTTCGCCGTCGCGGAGGCTGTCGAGAATGGCCAGTCGGATCGGCTGAGCGACGGCCTTCATGATGCGTGCGGTCAGGGCATAGTGACGATTGCGGGTCTTGATCATGTTCCGCTCTCCACATCGGGTGTTCGCCAATGCGTGACTACATACTCACATAGTAGCTCATCGGGCGCGATTGTCAAGGCCGCGCCGAGTCCGCATCCTGCCAGCGCACCGATTCATCGAAACCGCCGCCGGGGGCTGGCGTCTTTCGCCGCCGCGCCTCGGCGGGCCCGTGGCGCGACGCCGGGCCGCCGGCGGGCGACCTGCCGGCGATGTCCGGCGCCCTCAGCGCATCAGCAGCAGCGACGGCAGCGAGACACAGACGATGCGGGGGTCGCTCACGCGCATGTCGTCGCCCATCGTCACCAGCACCCCAAACGGCGCGTTGTACACGCTCTTCTCAAGAAACGCCCGCAGCGCCAGCGTGTCCCGATGTCCGTCGATCTGCTGGCGGTATTTCACCTCCAGGGGAATCCGCCGTTCTCCAATCGTCAGGACATAGTCGATCTCAGGCTCCGCCCCACGCTCGGGAAAGTGCGCCACATCCAGGTGCGGCAGCCCGCCCAGAAAATAGCCGGTCACGCTCTCGGCCAGGTGCCCGGCCAGATCGTGCAGGTGCGGCGAGGCCGCCAGCGCCTCGGCGGCGAGCGGGATGACTTCCTGGAGCCACGCGGCCCGAAGCCCGTGATCGCAGACGCAGAGCTTGAGATTGCCCTTGCGGCGCTTCAACCTCAATTCCAGCGGGCGCACCAGCTTCAGCAGCATGGCGCCGTCGAGAAAGTTCAGGTAGGCGAGGATACGCTGCCAGCCGATGTTGGCGCCCAGCGCCTGGCGGATTTCCTGGATGAATATGGCCCGCCCGGGGCTTTGTCCCGCATAGCGGCAGGCCAGGCGGAAGACCTCCTCCAGCAGTTGTCGGTCGCGTTTCAGGCCCCGCTGTCCTATCCGCAGGTCGTGCTGGATGGCGCGCTGGATGACCGTTTCATTCAGTTGGTCCGCCACCTCCGGCCATGGCACGTCCGGCCGGTTGTGAGCCATCGGATACCCGCCGCGCTCCGAGAAGGCGGCAAAGGCGCGATCGCGAGCCGAGCGGTTGGTGACGCCCCACTGCTGCAGATCCCGCCAGAACTCGGGCCTGAGCAGAGCCTGCAATCCATTCTCGGGGAGCAGGGGCGGCAGCTCCTCGCCGAAGCGAAGCCCGGCGATCTCCCTTACCAGCAGCGTGCCCAGCTCGATGGGCGCGATCCGCCCCGCCAGGCTGTCCCGCCCGGCCTCGATGCGCAGCGCCGAACTGCCCGTCACCAGCATCCTCAATGTGTGATGATCGACCAGACTCTTCACCTGCGGCGCCCAGTCGGCCAGGTTCTGCACTTCGTCGAGGAACAGGAAGGCAGGGCGGCCGGCCCGGGCGGCCTCGTTGAACGTCTCCCCCAGCACGCGATTCTGGAACCAGCGGGCCACGGCGAGAATGGGCTCGTCCAGGCCGCGCAGCGAGGGCAGCTCGTCAAACTGGATTCGCAGAATGCGTCGGGGCTCAAGCTTCTCGTGGGTCAGCAGGTGCTCGATCAACTGCAACTGCAGCGTCGTCTTGCCCACCTGCCGGGGACCGCGGATGACCGTGACGGGCGCCAAGCCGCCGCGCAGCCGCTTGAACGCCTGCTCGAACGCCGCCCGCCGATACGCCGGCAGCAGCGGCCCCGGCCGCCCGGCCCACCACGGGTTGGTCTCGCGGAGGAACTCATCCACCGCCGGCGGAAGGCGCTGCCGGTCGAACATGTCGACGTCCGCGTTCATGGGATTTCATCATACACAGCCCCCGGCGCCGCGCACCATGCGCACGGCGCGTAACAGTTACTGCGTTAGTTGGAGTCAGGATGGCCGTGGCGGAGCCTCGTTCGGCACGGGCGAGGACGCCCGTGCTACGACCAGCCGGCGGGGTTTCCGTAGCACGGGCATCTTGCCCGTACCCTGGAGTTTGGCATTTTCATAGTGTGGAGACTCTGCCCCGATGGCCAGCACGGGCGAGAACGGCCGTGCTACGTCGTGCGCCAGCGCGATCTCCGCCGGCCGCAGAAACGGTCACGCGCCCCAGTGCGCCATGCTGTGCGGCTGTGCGGATGCACGGCAACCATTACAATGGCCCTCATGTCCATGTCAGATGCGCCTCGAACCATCCGCGTCCGCCCCGGCGGCCGCGAGTATGACATCGTCGTTCAGGCCGGCCTGCTCCGCCATGTCGGCCCGCGCCTGCGCCAGCTCAGCCGTTCGGCCAGGGCCGTGATGGTCAGCGACGATCGCGTGGGCCCGCTGCACGGCGACCTGCTCGCCACGTCCCTGCACCAGGCGGGGTTCCAGACGATTCGCGTCGAGCTTCCGCCCGGCGAGGAGCATAAGACGGTCCAGTCGCTGTGGCGCATCTACGACACCGTGCTGGCCGCGGGCATCGAACGCGACACGCCCCTGCTGGCTCTGGGGGGCGGAGTCATCGGCGACATGGCCGGCTTCGCCGCCGCCACGCTGTTGCGGGGCATCCCGCTGGTTCAAATCCCCACCACGCTGCTGGCCATGGTCGATGCCTCGATTGGCGGCAAGACCGGCGTCAATCATCCGGTCGGCAAGAACCTCATCGGCGCCTTTCATCAGCCCATCGCCGTGTTCATCGACCCGCTCACGCTGGGCACACTCCCGCCCCGCGAGCTGCGCGGGGGCCTGGCCGAGTGCATCAAGCACCAGGTGATACGCGACGCCGAAGGGTTTGCCGACATGGAGCGACATATCGAGCGGGCTCTGGCGGTGGACGTAGACTACCTCAGCGCCCTGGTGGCTCAGAACGTGGCCATCAAGGCGGCGGTTGTGGAGACCGACCCGTTTGAGCAGGGTCAGCGGGCACATCTGAACTTCGGACACACCTTCGGGCACGCCATCGAGACGGTCTCGCGTTACGCGTGGTCGCACGGCGAGTGCGTGGCGCTGGGAATGGTGGCCGCCTCTCGCCTGGCAGTGCGGCTGGGCATGCTGGATGAGGCTTCCTGCCGGCGCATCGTGTCGCTGATCCGCGCCGCGGGGTTGCCGGTGTCGGGCATGTCGCTGGACGTGGACGCGGTGGTTGCGGCAATGGCCTTCGACAAGAAGGTGCGCTCGACCCGCCTGCGTTTCGTGCTGCCGTTGCGCATCGGAGAGGTCTGCATCCGCGACGATGTCCCCTTGGAGCTGGTGCGCGATGCGGTGGCCGGCCTGCGCTGATTCGCCCTCGAGGCGATGGTGAATCCGCACCGGGAGTTGAACTGCGTCGGTGGACAGGACGTATCAAACAGTAAGCAGCAGCGCCGTGTATGAGGTTTGTCCGGTTGTTGCCGCGGCGCACGGAGTCCGTCTGTATGCAGCTCACTGCCCAACCCCGCCCCGCCGTCGTCTCCCCCCTGGCCCAGCTCCTGGAAGACCCCTCGCTGGATTGCCAGCCCATCCAGGTGCCGGCCCGATCCACGCTGTATCAGCCTGACGATCCGGCGCAGGCCATCTACTACATCCGCGGCGGCCAAATCCGAACATACCAGATTTCCGCGCATGACTCGCGACGGCTCGTGGAAATCCTGGGCACCGATCAGTGGTGCGGCGCCGCCGCGCTGGCCGGTCTGTCGCACTACGGCGAGGCCGCCGAGGCCATCGTCCCCAGCACGGTCTGCATCGTCCCCATTGAGCACCTCCTCGGCGTGCTCCAGCAGCGGCCCGCCGCCGCCATCGAGCTCATCCGCCAGTTGGCCCAGAAGCTGGCCGTCCTGCGCGACGATGCGGCCGGGCTGGTCTTTGAGGACTGTCACCATCGCCTGGTGCGCACGCTGCTTGAACTGAGCCGCTCGCCGGCGGCGTCGTCCATGCCCGACGGGCAGGTCGTCCTGCGCATCACCCATCAGCAACTGGCCCAGAAAGTGGGGGTGGCCCGCGAGACTGTCAGCCTAGTGCCGTTTCCAGTTCATGACTTTCGCGCTCCGGTCGGCGTCGATTAGCCCTTGGCGCCGCAGGCAATTACGGCGCAAATGACTCCACAACGGTCGGCCCAGGCGGCCGTTGACGTTGTGGAG
>Ga0308417_1000574_pt1 | contig 26382 bp, 45 predicted proteins | sample HotsprSampleOS65_FD_203528 | JGI IMG/M metagenome (GOLD analysis project Ga0308417, IMG submission 203528) | Hot spring phototrophic mat microbial communities from Octopus Spring, Yellowstone National Park, Wyoming, United States - 20090730_OS65 ...
GGACGATGGTGAGGCCGGCCTGCTCGGCGCGCCACTTGGCGAGCTGGGCGACGATCTCGGACTTGCCGATGCCCGGCGCGCCATGCAGCATGACCGACGGGGGGTTCGGCATCAGGGAGATGGCCTGAAGGATCTTCAGCGCGTCAGCGGGCGAGATCGGGGCGGTGTTGATGGGCATGTCGTCTGTCCTTGAGGGAAGAGCCCGTCAGGCGGGCGCGGGACCGCCGCCCGAGGGGTCCTGGGGGATCCCGTCGGGGGGAAGAATGTGTGGGGAGGGGGGCCGTCGTTCCAGTCCTGTTTTCAGGTCGGAGGGCGGCGCCGGAAAATCGCGCCGCCACCGACCCCTTAAGGCAAAGACGAAGTCAGATGGGGTGAAAGTCAGTGGAGACGATGAGGTTGTATATTCCGCTCCAGGGGAGTCCTTCCATGGCAGAATCTTTAGGACAACGGAGAGCTGAAGGCGCTCTGGAAGGATCTGTCCAAGATGGCTTCTTGGGGGATTCCAGGAGACCTGGACGATGATAGGTCTGCCGGCGGCAGAGCGGGAAGCATGCAAATAGGGGCGGATTGGCGTGAGGGCACGCTCGAGGACGACGCCATCAGCCAGGCGGGCATGGGCAGTACGGGGAACCGGTGGAGGGTCCCAAGAAAGGCGGGAAGGCACGGGATCCGTAAGAGTCTCGCCGTCCGCGCCGACGACAATCGAGCCGGCGGAGCCGGAGGGGGAACTGCTGCAGGCCCGATGCGTTGGCCGTGTCCCGCACGGCGCGCAGGATTGTGTGGATCAGTTGGTTTTCAGGATGGAGCGCGCCACAGATGTTGTGCGAGACGCCGTGGAGGTGGAAGGGCAGCGCCAGCGCCCCTCCTCTCGGGGACATGGAATGCCAGCAGTGCGTGGATCCGGGCGGCGGCAGTGGGGAGGGTGATCATCGGTCTCTCCACCGGGAAGGGGTGTCCGTGTCGCCTTCCCGGCGGGCAAGAAGGGGCAGAGGCGGGCCGTCAGCGCGCGCGGGCAAGAGAGAGGATCTGCGGGCGCCCGCTGTGGACGGAGATGCGATGCAGTAGGGCTAGGCCGCCTTGGCGTCTGAGGTGGAGGCGCTTATCCTCCGATTCGCTCGCTGTCAGGTCGACGAGCCGCGCGGCCTCCTTGCCGCCGGCGAGATCCGCCTGAGCCAGGCGCAGATGCGCCGAGACCGTCTCCCCGGCATTCCACACCGGGCCGTCCGCCGCGCCGCGGGCGAGGAGCGTGCGCAGCAGGCGGCGGTGGACGGCGTGCCCCACCGGGGGGATGGGGCCGCCGAGAGCGTCAGCGAGGACGGAGCCGTCGGGGTGGATCCGCACGAGCGCGCCTTCCATCACGACGGCGCGCTGGATTACCTTGTCGCGGATCGCCTGCTGGACGGGCCCAGCGATCCAGGCCTGGGCGATTGGATGCTCTGCCAGTTCCCGCAGCGGGTTTTGCCCGGCGCCCAGGAGGAGCGCGTCCTCTGCCTCGCTCCAGCGTAGCTCACACCGCCGGACGGCGCACCCAGCGACGAGGACAGGCGCCTTCGCGCCCGCCTCCTGGCCGCGCAGCAGCGGCAAGAGTGCCAGAACCGCGCGGGCAGCGTTGAGGGTCTCGCTCACGAGGTCAGCTCCTTCCAATTAGGCAGCGGGACGCCGAGGCGCTGCGCCGCGGCTGTGGTGTTGACGATGGCTTCCTGACGCACTGTTTCCCAGTGCAGACGCGCATACCCCGTCGTGGGCGGCGGTGGCATCGCGCACCCCGGCCAGGTCTTGTGGCCGGGCAGGCGTAGCAGCAAGCGGCGCAGCGGGGTGGGACAGACGCACTTGCGGTGGTTGCGGATGGCGTACGACGGCGGCAGGTTGGGCCGGGCCGACCCGGGGCCGTGGGGTTTATAGAGGAAAAGGTAGAAATAGAGGTAGAAGTGCTTCGCGGCCTAGGTGGAGAGATGGATAGACGAAGCGAAGGGGACGCGGTAGAGCAGCGAGATGCCAGCTGACCCGGACGGAAGGTGGATCCTACAGATGGACAAAGACTGTCTCCTCGCTGCCGCGGATAGGTTTGGCATGGAGGCGGATCCCGGCCGCCGCCTCCAAGTCAGGCAGCAGCGGGTCGAACCAGGCATCGAAGGCGGGACCGTGAGGCATCTCCGGAGGAGGGTTGGCGGGCCGTTTCAGCGACGGCAGCGAGCACCAGGGAGGGGCCCGGCAGGAGGGCCGTGATGCTGTGTCCTCTCCCCGTCGGCGGCGCGCGCCCGACGAGGATGTCTGAGACGGGCAGGCGCTGGAAGACGATCGCGGCAGCGCCCTCGGAGACCAGGAGGCGGATGCGCGCGTGTCCGCCGACCATCGCGGTGATACGCGCGAGGGCGTGAAGGCCGGCGGGCGGCAGGGCGCCGAGCGCCAGACGCTGGTGGGCCGAGGGCGGCCGGGAGAGGTCCCAGGTTCCGTCGTCGAGGTGGCGGGCGGCGGCGCGGGCGAGGCGGCGAATCGCCTCGGCTACGCTGGCCGGGGCCCAGTCGAGGGCGCTCCCGGGCAGGCAGCCGACGAAGGAGGGGCCGGGATGGGGAGCGGGATCAAGGCGGCGCAAGATGTCGCCCTCGGGGTTCGAGAGGACCGCAAGGGCGGGGGTGAGGAGGAGGGTCGACTGTTGGCCCGACGCGGCGAGGGTCGTCAGCGGCCCCACGCAGAAGGTCTTGCAGTCCATCGCCTCCATTCCCCACGTCGCGCCGTGGGGCGGCAAGGTCTGCAGCGTAGCCTGGAGGCACCGCCTCTCGGGATTGGCGGCGATCGTGGCCAGCAGGCTCCGCTCGGGGGCCAGGGCCGTCCGGCGGACCTTCAGGGCCTGGAGGAGATGATCGAGCGCGGCACTCATGGCTTCGGCTCCGGATCGGCCCCTCTGGGATGAGGGATAAAGATGGGAACGTGTAGGTGCAGGAAGGGCGACCTAAGTCAGTCTTTCCGGTCTTAGAGAACGTCGGTCAGGTCGTCTGCGGATCCGATCCGTCAAAAAGGATCTCGATCCGGTTGGCCACCCCGGTGGTGGGCGGCAGATCCAAGTAGACCATCTCGCAGCGCAGGACCGGTCCGATCGGGCGCTTGTCTTCGGGAATGAGGACAAGCGGCTTAGGAGGAAGATTGCGTGCTACGGTCCGGGGCTGGAGATAGACCACGCGCTTGAACCAAGAGGGGTAGTCGTTGAAGTTGATGCCCTTCTCCTGGAAGAGCATCTCTTGCATCTGCCCAGAGATCTTTCTCTGCAGGCGCGCGCAGTCATGCTCGCGGCGTTCTTCGTGGCGTCAATCTCGCGCCAGACGAGGGCGGCGACCGCCTCTTCAGGGTTCGGCACTTCAAACATGCGAGCATCGAATACGGGGAAGTGGCGGGCGCAGCGTTCGGGCCACAGGCGCACCGCGTCCTTCATGAAGAGAGCCGTCGCCAGCCCCGCCACGACCGAGTACAGCCGAGCACAACTTCTGGAAGCATCCCCCGAACAAAAAATTCACGTCGTCGTGCGCGAGCGATGCGCCACGCGCCGTCCGGTCCAAAGGGGTCTTGGATACGGCGATAGCCGATGGCGACGTCGCCAGCCTCGAGGCGGGAGACGCTGTTGCCCGGCGCTCGGCAGACCTCGCCGATCCCGACATGATCGAAGGGCTCGAGGACGAGCGAGATCTCGTCGCTCTGGGTCAGCGCCACCTTTGCCTGGGTCTGTTCCACCAGATATCGAGCCACCTAGACCATGAGGTCGGCCATGTGCTGGTCGAAGGGGCACGCCATCCCGCGAGTGAAGCGGCTGAAGGAGCGTCCATTCACGCACACCACCAGAGGCACGTCCCGCATGGCGCGCCGCTCGATCTTGCGGCGCTCGTGGGCCTTCATCCGGTCGTTGATAGCGTCGATCGTCCTGCGGTCGGAAGGGCTCATGATCGGCTCTGATAGGCGCGTTGGTCGGCCCGGAGAGTCCAAGGGAGAGACTCTCTTGATGGGGGACGGACCGGGCGGCGGTCGGACGGAGGCCGCCGTCCGGGCCTTTCAAGCCAGGGAGAGGATTTTGGGGGATGCGTGGTGGGGAAGATAGACCAAGGCGGTGGCGCGGATCCCGGGGACGACTGAGAGGCGGGGAAAGCGCGCGCGCACGCGCGCCTCGAGATCAGCGGGCATGGGCGGCACGAGGGCGGCGCGGCGGAGGCGGTCGTGGGCGCTGCCGTCCTGGAGATCTATGGGGAGGCCGTCGGAGCCTGCCTGGGCAAGCCATTGGGAAAGAGCGAGGCGGTCATCGGCGGAGAGGGCAACAACGGGGAGGGAAAGGTGGGGGCGGCGACGGGCGACCCAGGCAGCGGCCACGCGCCCGCGACCAATGAAGAGGGTGCGTGCGCCGTGATCGGCGATTTGCAGCGGCAGGCCGGGGAGGAGGAAGAGGCGGGCGATCTCGCGCGCCTCACCGTCGGGGGCGCGCCGGAGATCCTGATCGAACGGGCTCGGTGCCCAGGTCTGGAGGCGGACGCGCTCGGCTTCGGGCTCGACATCGACGACGAAGGGAAGGAGACCTGGCGTCCTGGCACGGGCGGCCAGCCAGACGGCGGCGCGGTCAAGCAGGCGATCGGCCTCTTCAGGGGTCATGGCAGGCGCATCGTCACCGTCGGCAAGAGGAAGCCGTCGCGCAGCTGCGCCACCGTCCGACGCTCGGGTCGGAAGCCGGCGCGGCGGTAGATGGCCTCGGCGCGTGGCGATGCGTCAACGCGCCAGTGCTGGACGCCGAGGGCCGAGCCATAGGAGAGGGCTTGGGCGAGAAGGCCGGTGGCCAGGCCTTGGCCGGCGGCGGCGGGTCGTACGAAGAGGGCGCGCAGGTGCCCCAGCGGCAGGTCAGCATGGACATAAGCGAGCGGAACGTCGCCGGCGGGGACGAGTAGGAGATGGTCGGGATCGGCGATCCAGGTCTCAAAGGCCTCGGGCCCAGCTTGGGCGTCCGCGGTGTCGGCCCAGGCGCGGCGACATTCGGGGGTGAGCTCTGTCCCCCGCCCGTCGAGGATCGCGGCGCGCCGGATTGCGACCAGCGCCGTACCCTCGCCCGGGCGCGCGCGGCGCACGGGGAAGGACGGGACAACGGCGAGGGGCGCTTGGACGCGGCGTCGCAAGAGGGAGATGGTCATGATAACGAGGAAGTGGGCCTAGGAGGGGGGGCGACGCAAGCGGGAGGGAACTGGTCCCCGTCCGGAAGCCATCAGCCGTCGAAGGGCGCGCGGCGGACCCGGACGTTGAAGCGGCCGGTGCGCAGGGCCGACAGGCAGCGGACGACCTGGATCCGCAGATCGACCGTCGTAAGGCCGTGGGTTGCACACGAGGGGGCGAGCGTCATCGCCGCGATCTGGAGTGGGCAGAGGGCGGCGCCGTCGGCCGGCACCTTGGGCTTCATGTCCTCGAGCACCGGGCTCGTGAGAGAGACGGTCTCAGGAATCGTCTCGGAAACGACCGAGATCTAGGCCAGGATCTCCTCGGCCGGAGGCAGGTCTAGCAACGGGGCGTGGGCAAGAAGGGGCAGCAGCTACACCACCACACGCAGGGGGTGGGGACCCATCTCAATGACGTCGATGAGGAGACACTTGGCCAAGATCGGCGCCCGTCCGAGGACCTCCTCCCAGGAGGCCTGGCCGTCCGCTGCGTAGTAGGCGTCCTGCCAGGCCTGCAAGGCGGCGCGTGCATGCGCGCTCTCCCCGCGGGGCGGCTCTGGATGGTCGCGATGCCAACGCGTCATGCAGGCCCGGCGGCACCCGTGGTGTCGTGTCAGTGCCTTGGCGATGGCTTCGAGGTTGCGGCAGGCAGCATCCGGATTGAGTCCCGCCGGCAGGACAGCGAGTGGGATCGACATCTCTGGCGGCTCGTAGCCGTCCTTTCCGGGCGTCTCAAACCGCAGCAGGTGGGCCTCAGGCATGTCGGCTTCTCGATCTCAGAGGTCGGACAAGGCTTCGGAAGTGCGGAGGATACGCTGGGCGCGGATCCGGATCGGCCGTGGCACCGTCGCGGCGACGAAGATTTCCTCGTCCCCCGAAAGGGGATGCCCGAGAACGGCGATCCAGGTGGCGCGCTTGACCGTCCGCTTGTCGGCAAATCACGTCTGGAGCGCCGCGCGCTGGTGGGCCGTGGCCTGGGCCCTAGGCGGGGTGTTTGGCCAGGGGTTGGCAGCGCGCCATCGGTTACAGACATCCTTCCAGATTTCGTGGTGCGTGGCCGGGCCGTCGTGGAGCGCCTCGATGCGGCGGGCCACCTGCTCTAGGTCGACCCCATCGGGTAGGGCGCAGAGGGCGAAGCCGTCGGCGGGCGGTTCGTATCCGTTGTCGGGATCGGCAATCTCAAGATGGAGGATGGTGGTCTCGGGGATCACGCGGGATCTCCGATGGGGACGGACAGGCTTGATGTCGCGTTCTACGAGGTCAAGGCCTCGGGATTCAGAGGAGATCTCCGAGGGAGACGAGCGGCAGGGACAGATAGGCCTTCTCCCAGACCTCGAGGGCGAGGTGTCCGTGGGTGCTGGCGTCCTGGGAGGCGGGTGGAGCGTCCGGCCGCTGGGCGAGGAAGGCGACGAGGGCGATGGGAGTCTGGGGCGCGGGATGGGTGTCGAGCCATGGCGCGAAGGCGTCCGTGAAGGCGCTCCAGCGGTCGAGCCGCCGGTCAAGCGTCCGGGTGGCCTCATCGGCGACGGCCTTGGGAGTTCGGTCGAGCGCGATGATCGCGAGGGGACGGAAGGCGCCGGGCTCGGTCCATCGGTCGGCCTCGGGCATCTCCAGGCAGAGGAGGTCGAGGTCGGTCATGGGCGCGGATCGAGAGCCAGAGCACGGCGTCCGTCGAGGACGACGAGGGTCGCGCGGCGCACGGGCGGGCGCGTGTCGTCGTCGCGCAGCGTGAAGTGGCCGGCCTCGTGGGGGTTGTAAGAGAAGGGGCGCGCACCCGCGGGGACGGGGGTGGCGTCGGGAAGGATCGTGCCGCGTACGAAGGCATGGACATTCTTGCGCCCCTCCCGCAGGACGCGCGCACGCCCAGCGGGGCGCACGATCATCTCGGCATCGGCGAGGAGGACGCGCGGAAGGTGGGCGACGACGCGGCCCTTCTGAGCGCCGTCGCGAGCGACGATCGACCAGAGGTGCCGGTGGAGGTTGTAGTAGGCGTTGGCCTTCATCGGTCGGATCCTGCGGTTGAGGGGGAGATGGGGTCCAGGGGCTACGCCCTTGGGATGGCATCAGCGGCGCAGCACCACGCTGGCGAGGTGGCGCGAGGTGCGGCCCGGGGCGGGTCATCAGCAGGGCCGCGGCGCGGTCGGCGACGAGTACGGCGGGGCGCCACTCCTTGTCGCGATGCAACTGGAACCGGTCAGGCTAGGCCTACGTGAGTGACCTCGGACAACAGCGCGGTCGCGGCTTCGGCGGCGATATGCAGATGCGCGCGATCCTCCGACGGCATGAGCAGCGCCGAGGGAAGATCCCGGCTCAGGAAAAGCGCAAGCACCGCGTCGCACACGAGAATGCCGACGGGTGCGTCCGCGCCGGTGGACGGCGGCGGTGTCTCGGTGAAGAAGGCAGGCCGGGCGTCGGACTCGCGGATCGCCGGACCGGCGGGGCCGATGAATCCGAAACCTTGGCGGATCCGGCGGTGGGCGTAGGAGACCCATTCGACGACGTGCGGCCCCTGAGGGCGGGCTGCGATCTGGAGGCGATCACGCCGGGGCGTACCCGTGGGTAGGCATGTCGGCCAGGCGGCGGCCTCGTCTGCTACGGCGAGCACAACCTCGGTCTCGGGAAGCAGGGAGGAGACGGAGGGGATCATCTGATCCTTCTGGTCGCGAACAGACAGGGCCGGGGTGTCCTTGGACGGCGCCGCGCCCCCGGAGAAGGGGCCTTGCTGACCTCAGTTCGGCATTTGACCCTGGAGAAGCGTCGCCACCTCGGCAGAGAGGCGTTCTATCCCCTCGGCACGGTTGGCGGCGCGGTCGGCCCATTACCGGTAGGCGACACAGAGGGGACGGAGAGCCTCCGGCACCTGGACGCGGTCGGCAGCCTTGCGCAGCTGCACCTCGGCCTGGGCGAGGATGTCGGCATCGCGCGCCTGATGGCGGACGCCGAGGGTGGCGACGCCGGCAAGGGCAAGGAGGAAGACGGCGGGGACGGCGATCCGGATCATGGGCTGCGCCAGGAGGCGTGTCGGACGGAACCATCGGAGTCAAGGCCGAAGGTCATGCGGGAGGTGTGGCTGCGAAGGCGAACGGAGATCTCCGGACGCGAAGGCTGGTGAAGGAACCGGTCGAGGGCGGTGCGGATGCGGCGTACCTCGACCGTATCGGACGGATGGGCGCTGCCGGTGCGCGCGAAGCGCGCCAGGGCGGGGGCGAGCTCGGCCTCGAGTATCATACGTCCGTGCGTGCTCGGGACATCGGCCCGGCACAGGACGAAGCGGTCTCGCTCGCGCACCGCCATGAGGGCTCCCTCGTCCGGCAGGAGCGGGAAGGCGGCCATGGCAAGGGCGTGCGCGGCCCGCCAGGCTATCGCATGGGGAGCGGGGAAGGGGGAGGGCGCGGGCAGCCGATGCCACAGCATCCGATGGCGCCCGCGCGGAGGCGATGGAGGCGCGCCTAGGGATCTTCAGAAGGCAGGGCTGGATCCCGGTCGAGCTGCAAGACCGCAAGGAGGGTTTCGCTGAGGGCTTGGTGCATCGGTCTCTCCTGCGGCCCGCCGCCGTCTCGGCAGCGGGCGGGGTGCCGCCTCACGAGTCTGCCACTCCGAGGCCGCTCCAGCCTTCTGGCGCAAGGTCGAGGGTTGCGAGGAGGGAGAGGAGGATTGCGCCGCGGGCGCGGGTGTTGTCGATGGCCGTCCGAGTTTCGTCGTCCGAGAAAGGAAGGGGGGTCATGCTGGTCGGTTTTTCGGGCTCGGACGGAAGGCGGAGAGGTTGCCATCTGCTGTCAGGGCGAGGAGATGGCCCTGGTGGCGTATGAGGGCAGCAGGTCGGGCGCGCTGGACCCAGGCAGTCCAGGGATCGGGCAGGCCATCGGAGACGAGCGTTTTGCAGAGGCGGAGGCGGGCGTGGCGGCTACCAACGGCGGCGACGATGCGGATCCTGCCTTGGTTGTCGAATCGAAGGAGGAGATCGTCCGTGCCCGGCAGCGCCGTCTGGGGCATGGCGCGGCCGGCCTCCAGCAAGGCGTCGAGGTTGACCTGGAAGTAAGTGCTGGCGGCGCACGCAGATTGACGGCAGTCGCTACCGGAGAACATGTCGAGGATGGTGTTGCCGAGCAGCAGCAGGATGGAAACGACGAGGATCCATGTCCAGACGGAGTTCGCGTCGCTCAGGAGGATCGGGCCGCTGACGCACAAGACGAGCAGCAGAACGATCTGGAGGAGGGATCGCAGCCGGAGCCGTCTTCCGACGTGATCGAGATCGGCGGCGATCGCAAGGGCGGCAATCTGGGGGCAGGCCTTGGCCAGCAGGATCTCAGTCTCGGCCTCGGGCAGCAGCACGGGGATCATCTGGAGGGGGACCTCTACTGGAACGGTCCAAAGCAGGCTGGGGGGAGGAACGCGAGGCGGGCAGGACGCTCTGGATTCGGCTATCCTTCGGATCGCCGGGGCGGGCCCGGTCGAGGCCGGAGGGCTCGACGACGAGATCGCAAGGTGGCTCCCGCCCGTCGACGCGCAGGATCTGGAGGGCTCTCACGGGGAGCAGTGTATGGTTCGACGGGGCACGCCCGCAGGAAGTGCGTGCCTGCCTTTGGATGGCAGAGGGGCAGGAGATCGTCGGACCGCTTCCGCGGGCCGAGACACAGCACGAGGGCACCGCCGGCGTGGCCGGCCTGAAGCGAGCCGAGGGCAGCGGGACGCACGGGACAGATAGGCATCGCCATTTTGGAGTCTTCAGGCGGCGTGGGTCATGGCGAGGATGTGGAGCGGAATTGTGCCTCCGGGCGGGGCATGCAGCAGGGCCCGCACGCGCCCGTCGCACAGGACGTGCAGGATCCCTGTCCTAGGCAGCGAGCTGCCGTCGGGCAGGCGCGCCCGGATCGCGGCGAGTGCGGCTTCGGCGTCGAGGCGCGCGTGCGCGCTGCCGCCGGACGAGGCGTGCCATCGGCCCTCGGGCAGGGCGGCCTCGGCGAGGGCGTGCCGGAAGGCAGGGGAGGCGTCGATGCGCGGCAGTAGCGCGTCGGGATCGAGGGCCTCGAGGCGCGGAGTGTATCGATCGAGGAGGAGCCATGCCCCGCGAGAGGCGATGATCGCCCGGGTGCCCGCGCCATGGCCATCGGGCAGGAGCGGGGCGAGGGCGGCACGCAGATCGGCCCCCTCGGGGCCGACGGCGATCTCCTGGCCGACGAAGCCCGGCGGGCTGGCGGCGGAAGCGGGGGCATCGGGGATGAGGATCCGGATCCGCGTGGTCCAGCCCGCCTTGGAGCCGTTACTGATGCGCAGGGCGTGGATCTCCTCTACCCCGCGCGCGGCGAAGAATCTGGTGAGGACAAGGCTTAGCGGATCGCGCATGCGACGTCCTCCGCGGCGTCCGGAGAGGCCGCCTGGTAGGCGGCGGCGAGGGTGAGACAGGTGGACAGCGAGGGCGCGGCGGTCGTCTGCGTCCGCCCCTCCGGATCCCGGGCCACGAGGACGGCAGCGCGCGGCACGCCGTCGGGCTCGGCGGTAAGGACAGCAATGCAGGTCGTCTCACCGGGACAGCGCCCAGAGGGGGCCAAGGCGGGCGCGGGCAGGCCGGCGACGAGAAGGAGGTACCAGAGGGTCATGGGCGGAGGTTCGACAGCTGATCGAGGAGGCGGCAAGCGCTTGGGATCGTCGGGTCGAGGAGTGCTTCGGCCTCGGCGAGGAGGGCGGCGCGGCGGGCGAGACGACCATGGGCGGTCGTGGGGACGGGATCGTGAATGCCGGCCTCGAGGGGGGTGGGACGGTTGTGGGCGCTCCAAAGCGCCCGGCTGAGAGCGACGGCGAGATCAGGCTCGAGCGGGAGCTTAGGCACCACTGAGCCGTCGATGGCATGCGGGCGCAGGGCGACAGCGCCGGTGCGGGGGTCGCGATCCTGGGAAACATGAGAGATGGAGGCGCCGTGCACGAGCGCGTGGAGGCGGACGCAGACGCGCAGGAAGGCGACGAGGCGTCGAGCCTGTCCGCCGTGGTGGGCGGAGAGGAGGCGTAGCGCTAGGGCGACGGGTGGGTCGCCACGCCGGAGACCGGGAGGGGTTTCGAAAGCGACGTCCTCGTAGAAGGTCTTGCGCAGCACGCTGCCGCCGTCGGGATGGGGCATCAGGGTGGGGCGTCCGATGCCGGCGTTCCAACCGCCCTTGCGGGTACGGCACAGCAGGACGTCCGTACCGAGGGGGTGGCGCACCAACCAGGCGCGCCGGGCGCCGCGGACGGGGGTCTCGGAGATCGTCCACTCGGACGGGTCCTCGGGCAGAGCGATGGGAAAGGAGATGTCGTGTCCCATGGGGGGTCCTCGCCAGGTTGGTATCATCCCCGGGCGACGGCCTCAGGGATGAAGCGGGGGTCGGTACGTCTTCAGACGGCCCACGCGCGGCAGCGCATCACCCAGGTGGCGCCAAAGCTCTCGGGGATTGGTCCGATGGCACGGGTTGAGGCGATGTGGGCATGGGCGCTGAGGGCGTTCGAGTCGAGCTAGGAAAAGGGGGCCGCTGTGGCGGGTCGGACGCGCGGTGGCGACGCACTGCAGCGGCGATAGACGATGCTCTACTGGTCGTTGGTCAGCAGGAAGAAGAGTTCGGTCCAGATTGGAGGGATCATCGGGGATCTCGGCGGGCGATGAGAACAGGGTGCTCCATGCGATCGATCCCGTCCTCGCGGACGAGGAGAAGGGCAGCGATCCCGGGCCAGGTACGCAGGCGAATTCTGGGGCGAGTCTCCTCCGGCCACAGGTCGGTCAGGTCGCGTAGAGTCTTCGGAAGGGCGGCGAGAGCGGCGAGGCGCTCGTGGTGGGAACCGGTGTCGGTCTCGACGTCGAGGCCATCGGGGGATTGCTTGGCCCAACGGGCGAAGGCGGCCGCGGCGTTAGGGCGCAGGCGGTGGATCAGGTGGCGGCGAGCCTGCCGGATCGGGCCGGGGCGAGGACGGATCAAGGGAACGGAAATGCCGCCCGCATGTTCGACGCGGAGAATCGCATGTCCGGGAAGCAGCATCGCCTGGACGCGCTGTGCCGTGGTCCTGGGAGGCGGCGGCAGGGAATCGAGCAGGGTTTCGAGGGCCTGGCGGGCGGGACTGCCGGGTGCGAACGCATTGAACCAGAAGAGCATGAAGACGGCGACACCGTCCTTGGGCAGCGGGCTGCCGGGCGGGCCCTGAAGGCGCCAAGGCTGGGGATCATCAAAGCCGAGCGGGGGACGCATCTCCAGCATGATCCCGTTGCGGATCCCGATGGCCTCGGCCAGCGCCTCGAGAGCGTCCCAGGGGATCACGACGGCAGAATCGGTCATCAGTAGTCTCCTGGGGTCCAGGGGCCCCCTGGCAAGGAAGGGGAAGGAAGCGAACGGGCGGTCCCCGGGCCCCGCCCGTTCGCTTCGTCAGGTGTGGAAGACGGCGGCCAGGATCTCGTAGCCGTCGGGATCGCACAGGAGCGCCGCCGCGGCGCTAACGCCGCGCCGGCGGACGATGCACACCTCGGCATGCGCCTGCAGGATCTCAAGTACGGCGCGGCCGAGACGGGTCTCGCGTCCGCCGTCGTGGTCAATGACGCTGCGCAGGATGCCGCAGGCAATGCGCGCCAGTCGAAACTCGGCGACGGAAGAGAAGGTGGGGGTCATCTAGGCGTTCTTACTCAGTAGAGGAGGATCTCGGCATCGGGGCCGAGTGCGTTGAGCAAGATCGCGCGTTCGGACGTACGCTCGTGGGCGCTCGTTGCAACCCCTCGTAGGGCCGCAGCACCGTAGGGGCTTGGAGGCGCGTCCGCTCTCGGACGGGATCCGGAAGGCGGCGAGCTGGCGCTGGAGGTGCAGGCGGGAGAGGTCGATGGAGATGCGTCCGCCGTCCTTGGCCCAGCATTCCAGGGTCGGCCCGATCGTCCAGGACAGGCCGCCGGCGGCCTTGAGATCCGCGCCGCGCCGAATCAAGAGAGCGAGCAGTGCCGTCTCGAGCGCGTCAAACAGACAGGCCAGCACGCGCCATCGGACTGGAGGGTGCCGATGTGTCCGCCGTCAGCCAGGTCGAGCTGCAGCATGCCGCGCAGGCGAGTCGCGTCCATCGCGTCGGTCTCCGAGAGGGAAGAGGGATCCAGGAGCGTTCCCTGGCAAGGACGGGCGGACATCGCGCGAAGCGCCCGTCCCGTTCCGTTCTCAGATCGGTCGCAGCAGCAGGCAGGCGGTCTGATGCCACAGGATCGCCGGACGCGTCAGCCACTGCTGAAGCGTCTGCGTCGCAGTGGGTGAGGGCACTGGTAGGCGGGCAGAAACGCCGTCGGGCCCGCGTGAGACGGGGGCGCCAGCGCGCGTGAGGAGGCAGGTCAGGGCGGCGTTATCGGCCTCGCCCTTGAGGAGTAGCGTCTTGATCCCGCGGGAGGGAGCCCAAGCGAGCGCCTCGGTCAACAGGCGGCCGCCAAGGCCGGCGCCGTGAGCCTCGGGGAGGACCGAGAGGGCCGCCTTCGGACACGCCGTCCGCGCCGACAGGGTGGATCTCGGCGAGGCCGAGAAGACGGCCAGCGGAGAAGGCGCCGAGGAGGAGGACCTGGTTGGGATCGAGGCGGTCCGCGTAGGCCCTGACCGTGTCCTCGGAGACCGCGCCGCGGAAGCGGCGGGCGCGTCCTGCCGCGTCGAGGGAGAGGAGGTGCCGGCGGATCTCGGGGAGATCCGTCGGTCCGAGGGGCCGGATCCAGACCCCTCAGAGGCGGGCGTCACTCGCCGATGCTACGGCCATGCTTGCGATACCACTCGTTGCGCATGGCAATCGCCTCGCGGAAGGAGTCGAAAAGGGTGCGGAGCAAGCGCATGGAAGGGGTCCTTTCTGAAAAGATCGGGGAATCAGCCGTTATAGACGGGAAACTGCAGCTCCGGACGCAGGACGCGAGGTCCGCGCTCGGGAAGCCCGATGTCACGGAGCATGTGATCGGAGAGCTCCTCCTGACGCGGAGCGGTCAGGGCGGAGAGGACAGTCTTGAGGAGCGAGACGATGCTCATGGAGGGAGATCCTGCTAGAAGAGGGACAAAAGCCCCCAGGATTGGGAGCACGGGGAGGAAGTGGCAGTTTTTCAGGGCGAAATCGTGTTCGCAGGTGCGATAAGGCCGAACACGAGATATGCACTTGGATCATTCCTCCGCAGGTTGTGCTGCGTCTTCTGATGGTGTCGGACGCGTGGCGGGGGCCGATTGGGCTGCGGCGTGGCCGAAGGGGGTGTTGTTGGGATCAAGCGGGCAGGTGTCGGAGGGCCCAGGGGAAGGAGCAGATCCGTCCGAGGGTGTCGGGGGCAACGGCGAGGAGGACCCGCCAGCGTCCGAGGGTGTGGAGGTCGAGGGAGCGCAGGCGTCGCACCCGGGCGCTGCGCAGGGTGGCGGCGCCGAGATTGGCGAGGCGGGCGGCGGCGTCGGCGCGCTGGTGGGCCGAGGCCTCGGGGCCGGCGATGAGCGGACCGTCCGACCGGGCCCCCGAGAGGAGGCGCTCGGCCAGGCCAGCGGGGGCGGGGGCGAGGCGGGGGAAGTGGTTTGGGAGGTTGGGGACGAGGATTCCGTCCCCAGCCGGCGCATTGTCCTCGGTCTGCCAGGCGCGGGCGGGCGCATGTCCGGTTGCGAGGACGAGGCCGGACAGGACGAGGACATCGCTGCTGTCGAGAACGTAGCGGCGCGTGTCGTGGAGGACGGGGAAGAGCTGATTGGCGTGGAAGGAGTCGTCCGCGGGGAAGGCGAAAGGGGCCTCTGGGTCGCCTGGGCGGCGGAGGAAGGTGCGCTGGGGCAGGCCAGGGGCGAGGTGGGACAGAAGATCAGTCTCGATCCGGAGGGCGGCGAGCGAGTGCTCAGGGCGTCGGAAAACGAGGAGGCCGGCGAGGCGCCGGATCAGATCCTCGGCCGCGTTTGGGCAACACTCCGGGGGTAGGGAGGGGCCGAGGATCTGGAGCATGGGTCTTTCCGTCAGGCGAGGAGCCAGGGCGTGATGTCGTGGCCTTCGGCAGCGAAGGCTTCGATAGCGCGGAAACGCCAGGCAAGGCGCTCGTGGCGGCTCTCATGTGCCTCGATCTTGATGTCGAGGTGGTCGAAGCCTGAGAGGGTCGGCTGCTTGTTGGAGCAGTAGCGTTCGATCCGCCAGAGGCGGGCGCGGCCGACGAAGGCCACGAGGTCTGGAGGGGGGCCTGCGCCCTTGACACGGGCACGGAAAACGCCGACGAGGCGGGGGCGGCAACGCGAGTGGTTCCTATCTTCAATGCGGAAGCGTGGACCGCTGTCGAGGAACGGGCGCAGTGTGCCCTCCTCGACGCCTTCGCGCATCGCGATCGCCTTGGCGAGGGCGACCATGGCGTTGGCACGCGCCTGGGCCTTTGGGCCGAGGGCGTCCTCGAGGGCGGCAATCAGGCGTTTGGCGGGGGCGCACTTGTCCTCGAGCCAGCCATCCAGAGGCTTGTGTCCCCCGGAGAACTTCATAAACGGCGCGGCGTCGGAGAGATCAGCATCGAGAGAGCCGAGATGGATCGCGCGGTGCCAGAAGCCGAGCTGGCGGGAAAGATCGATGTCGGCGGACGTTGGGGCGGCGCGCAGCGCGATCAGGCCGCCATGACCGCGTCCGGGGCAGAAGGTCGCTTCAAGATGGGCACCGCAACCAGCCCGCAGGACGATCTGGAGGTAGGGACCGCCGTGAGGGTCGTGCGCGGCCCGGCGGCGAACGAAGGAAAGGGCGTCTGGGCCGTCGGCAAGAATCCGGGGAAGGTCGTAGAGGGGGTGCTGCATCTGGGTTGCTCTGCGGAGGGAGGCTCAGGAGATTGAGGATGGGAAGAACGGCGGCGTCCGCGCGGGCTTAAAAAGCGGACGGCGCCGCTTGTCTCCTGGTCATCGGGCAGTTTGGTCGAGGGAGAGGATTTCGGAAAGAAGCGCGATCTCGTTGGCCAGCGCGAGACGGTGGTGGGCGGTGTTGGGGAGGGCGTAAAGGGGAAGGTTGTGGAGCCCTTGGAGGAACGGAACACCGTCTGAGGAAAAGACGACGCGGCGGACCTGCGTCATCCAGTATCCGAGGAGAACGCCCCAGGGATAGCGCGGTGGTAGGGCAGTGCGGTAGCGTCCGGCCCAGCTGATGCGCCAGGTGCTGCCGTGGCGGCGGAGGATCGCCTGGCGTGCGCCGACATCGGCCAGGCGGGCGTGAGCGAGGAGGAGGGCGAGGTCAGCGCGACGCGCGAGCAGAGGGCAAAGAGCAACGTTGAGGGCGCGACCGAGAAGATTTCCGGTCTCCTCTGGCGTACGCGGGGCGAGGAAATCGAGGTCGCCGAGCTCGACGGACAGGCGGGCGCCACGGGGTCCGCTGCCGTAGAGGGCGAGCAGGGTTGGACCCGTGCCGCTGCGGCGCAAAGTAAGGTGCCAAGGCGCGCCTCCGGCGCCGAGGATCTGGGGATCGTGGGGAAGAGGGGCCTGGAGGGAGAGGGACATGCTGCTTGCATGGCCGGTCCAAGGGCCGGCGGCAGCGAGGAGGGTGCGGATCGCCTGCGCGGCCGGCTCAGAGGAGCCAGCGCTCCAGATCATGGCCAAGGGCGGCGAAGCCGGTAAGGAGATCGGCGCACAGAGCGAGGGAGGCATGGACGGAGAGTCCTTCCGGGGCCTAGACGGCGATGCTGTCGAGGGGTTTGGCGTGGGCGGCGCTGCCGTGATGGGAGACGATGACGCGCGCGCGTCACATTCTCGCACAGTAGGATACCTTGGGCGAGACGGATCAGGAGGTTGGTCCGTACCGTAGCGATAGGGACTAAGGCCGAATCGATCGGCTCGTCGAGGGCGCATGCGGCCGCACAGGTGTCGGGCTGTCAGGTCCTGAGGTCATCCGCGTCGGGCGACTGGGCGGAGGGGCCGTGATCGAGCGTGCCGAGCCAGACGGCGAGGGCAGAGAGGCCAGGATGGTTGGCGCGGGTGAAGTCTTGGGCGGAGAGGGCGCCGAGGAGGAAAACAGTAGTGACAGACGAAGTGGGCTTTGACGCACCCCAGAGCGCGCGGACGAGAAGGGTCCGGCTTGACGGATCATGATGCTAGTGGGCGCTGATAGCGAGAGGCTCGGAGAGTGGTCGAGGAGACGGCGGACGTCCATGGAGGGCTTCGGGCTTAGAGGTCGAGATGAGCCGGGTCGACACCGACAGCGGCGGCCGCGGCGCGGGCAGCCTCAACAAGGGCGAGGCGCTGGTGAGCGGAGGAGACGTTGGAGCAGGCGATGCCGAGGCCAGCGACCGAGGCGAAAGGGAGGGAGGGGGAGACGGGAGCGGCAGCGTCAAGGAAGGCGAGGCGGTCACTGGGGCTCCATAGCCGCTTCAGGGCGGACCCAGCGTGGCGCCCATGGGCGAGCGGGATCGGTCGGCGCAGCGCCGCGTCGAGGCGAGGGCGGCCACCGGGGCTGATCCGCAATACCCCATAGGGGAGGTTGGCCTCAGCCAGGCGGAGGCGCGCGAGCGCGAGGAGGGCGCGGGTGCGGATCTGGGCGGTCTCGCCGAGGGCCTCGTCGAGGGCGGCAAGCAGATAGGTCAGCGCGCAGTCAGGGACGGCGAGATCGCCGGCGCGGGTGGCGAGCATGCTCGATGGGGTGAGATAGGTGGAGATATTGGCGATGGGAACGGCGTGGGCACCGTCGTGGCGCCACTGCAGCAGGGCGGGGGTGAGACGGATCTCGTCGCGGGCGACCCGGACGTAGAGGATCTCCGTGCCCCACAGACGCACCACGAGTGGGGTTTTGCCGCAGATGCGTCTCGCGTCCCCGTCGGCGGCCAGCAGCTCAGCGTCCTCGGGTCGGAAGGAGGTCCAGAGGCGAGGCGATGTGGGAATGCGTGGAAGATGCATTGGGGGATCCTTGACAAGGAACAGCGTCCGCGGGGCGTCCTCTAGCGGGCCCGGCGGGCGATCCAGGGACGGACGTCGATGCCGAAGGCGTCGAAGCGCTCGATCGTCTCCTTGGCGAGAGCGAGGAGCCCGTGCCGGGAGAGGGAGGCTTCCGGTAGATGGAAGCGGATCTCGTCGCAGCGCTGCAGGAACTCGCCGTGGTTGGTGCTGATTTGGCGGCACGCGCCGTCGTTGAGGAAGCGGCGAAGATCCGGGGGCATGCGCGATCCCCCATCGACGCGGCGGAAGAGGAACTGGGTGGCGGTGGTCCCGTTGCTGCGATAGACGATGATCCGGGGTGTGTCCTCGAGCGGCTTGAGGAAGCCGGCGCGGGCGCGGGTGGCGTGCAGGCGCAGCCTGCCCAGCGCGAGGACGGCCTCAAGGCGAGCGCGAGCATCCGCGCCGATGGCGCGCAGGAGCGCGCGCAGGAGGACGTCGCGCCGGGCCTCGGGAGAGGGGGCGATGGGAAGAGGGACGTTCATCCCAGGGAGGAGAACCGCCCGAGCGACGTCCTTGGGGGCGAGGTCGAGAAAGGCAAGGTGCTCTGCTCCACTCCAGCCATGCCCTCGGCGTGCAGGCGCAGGCGCGCCTCGCGCAGGCACAGGCTGCGGTCGGCGACCTCGGCCATCATCGTCCAAAGCCCGTAGATTCGAACTACCAGCTTGCCCTCGTAGGTCCAGCGTCCATCGGAATCAGCAGCGCCTGGATAGAGGATCTCGAGATCGGCGGCCGAGAGGTCCGCCCACTGGGCGGGATGGGGAAGGGCAATGTTCATGGGAGATCGGTCTCTGAGGATCGGGTCGGGAGGGGGAACCAGGATCGGACGTCGGTAGCGAGCAAGTCGAGGCTGTGCTGCGCATTGCGGAGGGAGATAGGCGGTCTCAGTGGCCCCGGCGGAAGAGCCAGGGTCGGATGTCGACGCCGAGGGTCGCGAAGCGCTCGATGGCCTCATCGATAGCGGCCATCATGGCGTGACGAGAAAAATCACTGGGGAGGGAGAGGTGGATCTCGTCGCAGGGGGCGATGGTGCGCGCCGAGGACATGTTATGGACGGAGAGGACTTGCCGGCAGCGCCCGCCATGGAGGAGGGCGCGCGCGTCCGGCGAGACGGTGGCGCGGGCGGAGGCCTTGGGGAAAAGCCCTTGGGTGGAAGTGCCGCCCTCGGGGCGGTGGACAAGGATCCGGGGCGTGTTCTCGAGCGGCTTGACGATCCCCGATGTGGCCCCTTGGGTGAGCAGGCGCGCCGTGCCGAGGGCGCGGAAAGCGGCAACGCGCGCTTGGGCGTCGGGGCCGAGGGCGAGGGAGAAGGCGCGCCGGAAGACGGCCAGGCGCTCCGCGAGATCCCGAGCGCGGGGAGGAAGGATGACAGTATAGGTATAGGCCCATTGCAGGATCCCGCGCGTCTCCTGGAGTGTCTCGTGATCCTGGGGCGCGGGCGCGACGATCCCGAGCATTTCCTTGCCGACCCAGGCCATCGTGCCGTCCTTGGTCGGGCGGAGGACAGCGTCCTGAATCGAGATGCCGTCGTCGCAGGGAGCGAGAGCGATAGTCATGGCGCCGTGGAGGCGCAGCACCATGGGAGGGTCGGATTGGGCCCAGCGCCCCTCCTGCGAGGCGCCTTCTTGGAGGACCTCGATGTGTTCGTCGGCGAGGTCTGGCCAGCGGGAGATGCAGGGAATCATGGGGTCCTTGGCAGGCGCAGCAGCGCGCGCAGATCGGGGGTCGTTTTACCGTCGCTTATCCGGAAGGCGCGGCGGCCGTAGCCGCGGAAAGCGGCCTCCTCCTCGGTCGGCGGGCGCGCGGGCAGCAAGAGCGCGCGCACGCCCTCGGGCGGCTGACGGATGAGGGGCTTGTCGAGAAGGTAGCAGGCGACGCGGAGGTCTGCGCGCACGGCGGCGAGTTTTTCAAGGGTGGAGCGTTTGGGCCGTCCTCGGTCGATCTCGAGGGCGATGGTGAGTCCGTCGCGGCGCGCCAGGATGTCGATGCGCGCCTCGCGGTCAAGAGGGGCCTGGACCTCGCCCCAGACGATCCACCCTGCGCGCCCGAGGCGGCAGGCGAGATGAGCATGGGCGGCGTTGCCTGCGCGCGGCAGGGGCTCTTGGCCGACGGCCTCGAGGAGGAGGGCGAAGGCGGTCTCTTCGGGCGTGCTCATGCGAGGAGGTCGTTTTGCCAGGGCGAGAGGTCGACGCCGTGCTGGGCGAAGAGGGTGAGAAGGTCCATGACGGCGCCCATGCGTCCGTGGCCGGTGGCCAGGCGCGGTCCGGCCTTTTCGGGGCGCTGGAGGATCCGGGTGCGCTCGTGCTGGGCGAGCGTGACGCGCAACTGGCAGGCGCTGCCGAGGAAGGCGTGGAGGTCGGGGGGGCGGCGGCCCCGGTCGGCCTTGAGAAGGATCGTTGTCAACTTCTGGGGGCCGCGCTGGGTCTTGAGTACGCCGCGGGGGTTTTTCTCGTCGAGGACGAGGTCGGCGTCTGCCCAACCCATCGTGTCCTGACGCAAGCGCGCCAGCGTCTGGACGGCGCGCAGGCGGGCCTGCGGTTCGGCGCCGAAGGCGTTGAGGAGGGAGCGCCGCACGCGCCCGCTGAAGCCATCCCCGGCTTCCGGCGCGAGCGGGATAGAGCCGAGCGTGTCGCCGGTGGTCCAGTGCTGGACGAGGCGGGGAGAGCCATCCTCGGCGCGTGTCGCGCCGAGGGCACGGTAGCCATAGGAGACAGTGAGGTGAGAATGGGGTCCTTGGTACCAGGCGGTGATATGGGTATAGAGGATCAGCCCGTTGGCGAGTTCGACGATAGCGCTGTGGCTCTGCTCGTGGTGGACGTGGAAGCCGCCGGTGGGGTCGAGGGGATGGAGGTTCATCGGTAGTCTCCGGGAAGGGAAGGCAGGCGCTCGCCGCGCAGGCCACCGGGCGAGCGCCTGAACATTTTGGAAGTGCTGATGGACGGAGTCCTCCCAGGCCAGCGGGAGGATCTCCTGAGGGACATCAAGAACGAGGTGATTGCCGTGGAGGATGACGTGGCGGGAGGCGAGGCGCAGGTTGTAGGTCCGGCGGCGCAGCTACTGCTTGGCTGGGCCATTGGAGGCACGGGTGTCGAGACGGATTGGCTGATGGAGAGGGGCGCCGGCGGCCGCGGCATGGGAGGCGGCCAGTAGGCGCGTCAGGCGCAGGCGCTTGACGGGGGCTGCCGCAGGTTTTCTCAAAGGCGCGACGGAGCCAATCGGACATGTCCGGAACAGCGAAGGGATAGCTGGGTCGTCATGGCCAGGGGAAGCGGTCGCAGAGCGGAAGCCGATCGAGGTCAAAGCAAGGGAGATCGACGGTTGGCCGCCTTCGGGACGAGCAGATCGAAGCCGCAGTGGGTGCTGGCGAAGGAGCGACGACGAGGAGATGTTTCCACGCGAAGAGAGCATGGCGGATCTTGCCGCCAAGGTCTGGGTCGAGGGGCTTGGGGGTCTCGAGGACGAGATCTTTGAGGCGGAGGGGATACTGCATCAGACCGATCGTCCAGAGCGGGGGCGAACGGTGTCCTGCCGCGCCCGCGTCGGGGATCATCTTCGGAGGGGAAGGGGGTCCAGGGGGAAGCCCCCTGGGGATCAGCCGCCGGCGGGCGACGCGGGCGGGGCCGGGGGCTCGATCTGCAGGGCGACTTCGGCGACGGCGCCGAGGAAGACGGCAGGCAGAGCGAACAAGAGGAGAGCACCCCAGAGAGGGAAGGCGATGACGCCAGCCGCGTGCAGCAGGACGATGCCGCTGCCGGCCAGCCCTCCGGAGAGCGCGCCCAGGCGCAGCGCGGCACGCACCAACGGACGGCCGGTCAGGCGCAGCGAGGGGCGCTGGGGAAAGAGGACGTTGAGGGTCGTCTCGATGAGCAACGCGGTGGGGGAGGGCGGCCGGGGGGTCTTGGTGTCATTCATCGAACGGCAGTCTCCGGGCTGAGGGCGCGAGGGATGGTGAGGGAGATGGAGTGGCGGATCTAGCCGTCGAGGCGGGCCTGGGCGGGGACGGCATCGTCGGCCTCAACGAGGACCTCGGAGGCGTTGCCTGGATCGAGGTGGCGCGGGCAGGGGAGGAGGGAGGGCTGCGTGCCGGTGTTGGTGAGGGTGAGCGTACGCACGGCCACCGGGAACGGACCGCCGAGGATGTCGAGCCCGCCGCTACCGGACCATGCGAGGAGGGCCTGCGGGGTGCACGCGCCGAACAGCGGTCCGCGGGGCCGGTCGGGACCGATAGGGAGGTCGCCGGTAATCGCTGTGGCCTGGGGCGCCTGGGGCGCCGGACGCTGCGGTATATCGTCTTGTGGCCACAGCAGGCCGGGCAGTCCAGCGAGGGGTCCACCGAGGCTAGCGAGGAGGAGAAGACGAGGACAGGAGCGCATGAATCGGCGATGGGGTTTTAAGCCCGCCGGCGCTGCGGAGGGAGGTGAAAGAGCGCGCGCAGTTCGCGCTCGGCCCCATCGCGCGTCATCGACCCGTAGGCGGCCAGCACGCTGGCGACACTGATGCCCTCCTCCCCGATGGTAGGCCGGGCCTGGCGGAAATGGAGCCAGAGATGAGACAGCTGACTGGCCGACAGGCCGAGGGAGACGGCAGCGGCGGGGAGGAGGCGGTGTGGGGCCCGGGCGAGAAGGTCGCGAATTTGGAGAACGCTGATCCCAAGAGCCTGGGCGAGAAGGAGCTCGAAGAAGTCGCCGGCGCCGGCACGCAGAACGGCAATCAGCAGCGCGCCATCGACGGGATGGCGACGATCGAGGACGGCGGCGATCTGGGCCTGGAGAGCAGGATTCAGGGAGGTGGACCAGGCGCCTTGAGGATGGAGCCGGCGCCTCATCTCGACGCGGACACTCTCGGAGACGAAAGAGAGGATCTCCTGAGCCAGCTCCGCTGGCAGGTCAGTGCGTCCGGCAAGCGGCCCCTGGAGACGCTCGATCCGACGCGCGAGCGTCGCCGCCAAGCGGAAGGTCTCTTCGGAAAAGCGGGCGCTAGGGTTGCGTAGTGTTTTCTCGATGACATCCTCTGGACCGTGGGCCACGAGAGCGGCGGTGACGGCCTCTGGGATCCGCGCGCGCTGGGCGATGGCGAGCCGATGATCGGGGCCCTGGGCGACAACGAGGGACACGAGATCATCGTCGGTGAGCACCGGACTGTCGAGCAGGACAGGGTAGGCGACCCCGATGACATCCTCCGCGAGGCGGCGGATGAGATCGCTCGGGACGTCCGCGGACGGGGCAAGCCGACGCGCGAGGTGCGCGCGGACGCGTTCTTCGAGCCTGGGTAGGAGAGAAATAAGGATCACAGCCGCCTGTCCGCGGATATTGCCGTTGTGAGTCAGCAGCACCGTGCCGATCTGATCCGCGAGGCGCGCCCGCGCCTCCGGGTCATGATGGGACCGGGCGAGCGCAAAGAGGATCTCAGGGGCTAGCGAGTCCGTTTCCACGGCGGGGATCCTGAGGCAGGGAGCTTGGAGGGGAGATGGTGCCGTCGATTCTAAGCGGATGACAGAGAGGTTTTTTTTCGGACTTTATCACCCAAACAAAGGTTGAGCGAGCGGAGAGCGGCCTGCGAAGCTGATTTCCCAGGAGATTCCGCCGACATCTCCGCCAGTCCGGCAGTACCACTGGGATTCCCGGGTCAGAAGCTGATCTCAGGATATGGTTCCCTGTGTTTGGGTTATAAACCCGAAAAAAGAAGCTGGTCTATACACCAAACACAGGAAGCGAAAACTAAAACTCCAGTATTAGTTTCGAGAATACGGGTAAAACTCTGAATTAGGGGGAGATATCCGACAGATAACTTAGAGAATAGCTTCATAAATTGGTTTCTAAGAGATTCACTTTTGTTTGGATTGTAAATTGTTTTTTTACTCTGCGCATCAGCGGCGAGAGCCTCGGCAAGTTTGTTCATCTTAAAAGACTACTCGGCTGCGTCATAGCCGAACGCCTGCAAGGCCCTCAGCGCATCGGCAAGCAGGGGCAAACGGGCGTGGTGGGAGGTGGGAATGGCTCCTGGAAAGACGACGGTGGATACCAAGCAGAGAAGGGCGGATTTGTCCCTTGACGAGGCAGATCTTGCCAGCAAAGAGGCGGTCAACCGCAAAAGCACCAACAGGAGGCGCATTCTGGATGTAGGAGCTGCCGAGGTTCATCATCGTATTCTTTTGGCGGCAAAGTAAAGGTGGATGCCTCCTTTGGGGCAGGCATCCATCCAGTAGCCATGGCGTGCCGGGGCCTTGAGAATGCGTTCGCAAGCATCCGGCAGGGCATCGATGTTGGCCAGCCCCTCGGTCAGGCTGTCTTCAACGATATGCTGCGCCTCATCGGGATTGGCGTTCTTGGGGATAGGGCGGACAAGAGGGATGGAGCCGATCTTCTGAGGGTGGGTAGGATCTCACCTTTGGTCAGCTGAGCGACATACTGGGCGACTATAGCAGCGTGCGGTCCGACCGAGATGTCAAGGCGGAAGCCAACCGGCATCAGGTCTAATCCTTCGGGCGGAAAGGATGGCAGAGAAAGATGTGCCCATGGGGAAAGTCGAGGAGAAGAAGGGCATCGAGGAGGCGGGCTTGGGCAGGCTCCGCGTGGCGCGCCGGAGCCACAAAGGCATCCGCACCCCTCGGCAGGATCAGTTCTTAGCCAGCCTCGCCAACGGATCGGCCATTTGGCTGGCTTGGACAAGGAAGGCCCCAAGGCGGGCACAGCTGTCCCGCGTAAAAGAGAAGACACAGAAGCCGAGGCCCGGAATCCAAAGCGCCACCTGAGCCCCCTCGGGGACAAGACCCGCGAGCCAGAGAGTTTGATGAACGATCGGCATCCCAGCGGTATCGGTGGGCAGAGGCTGGGGCGGTGGATCCTGGGGGAAGGAGAGAGTGGCAATGATCTGCCAGAGCAAAGCCTTGGCTTGGGCGCCGGACATTTGCAGCACGCGCTTCTGTCCGCTCTCGACGATCTGTACGACGAGCGAGCCATCAGGGGCGCGAGAGAGCTGGATCTGGCCCTGCGGCTGGGGAGACGGTAGTGCGGACGAAGGAGCGTCGGTCACGGAAGGGGATCCTGTGCTGGGGGAAAGCGGATCAAGCGAGGCGGCGACGCAGCTGGCGTTCGAGACGCTCGAGGAGAAGCTTTGGCTGGATCGGCTTGGCGAGATAGTCCGTGCCCCCAGCGGCCAGGGCTTCGGCGACGGCATCAGGGCGGGTATCGGAGGTAAGAAACAGGATAGGTGTACGAGCGTATTCGGGAATTCCGCGCACCCAGCGGCAGATGGCAAGGCCATCGATGTAGGGAATCTGCACGTCAAGAACGAAAGCGGCAGGACGGAAGCGATAGAGGACGGCACGCATCTCCTCGAAGGAGGCGTAGCACAGCGGGAAATGCCCCGCCGACGCCAGAGTGGCTGAGACGACTCTCAGGGTTCCGGGATCGTCATCGACAACGACGATGGCGGACATGGGGCGTCTATCTTTCCTGCTGCTCGGCCCAGACCAGAAAGGCGACCCATTCGAGTCCGAAGACCTCCTGGAGATGGGCGGCTTCGTCGGACGAAGGAAGACCACCGTCACGGCGGAGCCGGATCTCAAGCGCCTTGGCGACATCGGCCGTCCCCCCCATCCCAAGCTGTCCCGCGCAACCCGCGAGGCGGTGGGCGGCGCAGGCCGCATCAGGGCCAAAGAGAACCTGGGCAAGCAACGTCTCGGCCTGAGCGCGGTGATCCCGCAACGCATCTAGGGCGCCAGCCGGCCCGAGGGCCTCTACAAGGGAGTTGGGAAAGGTCGGATCGAACGCCATCGTTCCAGGAAGATAGGCCGGGAAGGTTGCGCCCCGGTGGCGACACGGACGCCCTTCTGCCAAGCAATTGTTCAGGCGCGCGAAGGCGTGTCAGCGGCCCAGCGGGAACGCAGGCCGCTCCGTAGGAAAGGAGGATCCAGCAAACCTCTTCCCCCTTAGGACGGGAAACTGGCATCAGGATTCAGGCATCCTGGAGACGGCGCACAAAGGCATGATGATCGGGTGCTGGGTTGATCTGGCGAGAGGGAGGAGATGCCCAGAGATATGAAGGCGCTCCATAGCATCCAACGCGCTGCAGCCAAGCGGCGGATCATCAGCTGGCAGGTACCGCTTCAGACGGAGGCAAAAGGACCGAGCGTCGCGGTGAAAATGGCCATCAGGAATAGGCCGGCGGCACCTGAGATTCCGATCCAAGCAGACAGGCCGACAGCACTGGCGACCCGGGAGACAACGAAGGCAAAGCCAGCAAGGCCAATAGCATAAATGAGGCGAAACACAAGCCCCCCCCTTCCGATGATGCGACCAAGCCCTCCCCCCCCTCTGAAACAGCCACATGCTCCCTGTCGGAGGGAGAGA
>Ga0308417_1000576_pt1 | contig 26369 bp, 21 predicted proteins | sample HotsprSampleOS65_FD_203528 | JGI IMG/M metagenome (GOLD analysis project Ga0308417, IMG submission 203528) | Hot spring phototrophic mat microbial communities from Octopus Spring, Yellowstone National Park, Wyoming, United States - 20090730_OS65 ...
AGCCACAGCGCCATACAACGTGGCACCACATTTTCGCGAAGTGTCGGCTGATTGGCGATCAACGCATCGGAAAATCAACGGCTTGGCAAAATCGCGCCGGCGCTGACTGTCCAAGTTGGGTCAAGCGCGACGCCGCATGGTGGGCGGTGACGGGTTCGAACCGCCGACATCCTGTGTGTAAGACAGGCGCTCTTCCGCTGAGCTAACCGCCCGCAGCGACCCGGAGGCAACGCCCTACAAGCCAGGGCGAAGAGGCGACAGCCCCAGAACAAGACCCTCAGTTGACTGCCTCCTTCAAGCCCTTGCCGGCCTTGAAGCGGACACTCCATGTGGCCGGAATCTTGATTTCCTCGCCGGTTCGCGGATTGCGACCCTTGCCCGCTTTCCGCTTGCTCGTTGTGAAGGTGCCGAAGCCGACAATCCGCACCTCCTGCTTCTTCTTCAGTGCCCCCTCAATCGCGGCGAAAACGGTGTCGATCACCTCCGCCGCCTTGGCCTTCGACAGGTCCGTTTTGTCAGCGACGTGCGCCACGAGATCGTTCTTATTCACCTCTGTTGCCCTCTTGCCGTTGGGAGATCGGGCTGGCCGGCACCGACTCGCGATCGGCTCCGTACCAATCGGCAATCTAGGCGGCGGTTTTCTCGCCCGTCAATCGGAGGAGCAGAGAAAACCTTGGAAATCCGCCATTTTCCCGCCCCTTCCCCTAAACAGGTCGGCGGTTTCCGCGTGTTCGCAGCGTGCGACTCGGCACGAGCGCTCTTGCCGCCCGTACCGCCGATCAGTGCGCAAGGCGCCCGACCGCCGCCTCGGGTCCGCGCGTTTCGGCTGCAGGCTCGACCGGCTCCTCCCACTCGATGGGCGTCGGCTGCCGGGTCAGCGCCTCACGCATCACCTCATCCACCGAGGAGACGGGCACGATCTTCAACCCCTTTTTCACGTTGTCGGGAATCTCGGCTAAATCCTTTTCATTCTCTTTCGGGATCAGCACCGTCGCGATACCGCCGCGCAGCGCTGCGAGCAACTTCTCTTTCAAGCCACCGATCGGCAGCACGCGACCGCGCAGAGTGATCTCACCGGTCATCGCGATGTCGCGGCGGATCGGGATCCCTGTCAGGGCTGATACGATTGCGCTCGCCATGGCGACCCCCGCAGAGGGCCCGTCCTTCGGAGTCGCGCCCTCCGGTACGTGCACGTGAATATCGCGCTTTTCGAAAAGGGGGGGGCTGATACCAAACTGCAGTGCTCGAGAGCGAACATAGCTCATTGCCGCCTGCACGCTCTCCTGCATCACGTCGCCCAGCTTACCGGTATGCTTTACGTTGCCCTTGCCGGGCATCACCACGGCCTCGACGGAGAGGAGCTCTCCACCGACTTCCGTCCAGGCAAGGCCCGTGACCACGCCGACCATGTCCTCGGCCTCGGCCTCGCCGTAACGGAACTTCCGCACGCCCGCATACTTCTCGAGCGTCTTGCGCGTGAGCGCGACCTTCGGCGACTTCTTCTGCACGATCTCGCGCACCGCCTTGCGCGCAAGCCCGGCAATCTCACGCTCTAGGTTTCGCACGCCCGCTTCGCGCGTGTAGTAGCGGATCAGGTCGCGCAGAGCATCCTCGGATATCGACCATTCTGACGGCTTCAGGCCGCTCGCCTCCGACACCTTAGGGATGAGGTGACGCTTGGCGATTTCTACCTTTTCGTCCTCGGTGTAGCCGGGGATGCGGATGATCTCCATCCGATCGAGCAACGGCTGCGGCATGCGCAGACTGTTCGCCGTGGTGACGAACATCACGTCGGAAAGGTCGTAGTCCACTTCGAGGTAGTGGTCGTTGAAGGTGCTGTTCTGTTCAGGATCCAGAACCTCGAGCAGGGCGGAAGAGGGGTCGCCTCGCCAGTCGGCGCCGAGCTTGTCGATCTCGTCAAGCAAGAACAGCGGGTTGGACGACTTCGCCTTCTTCATCCCCTGGATGATCTTCCCCGGCATTGAGCCAATATAGGTGCGCCGGTGCCCACGAATCTCCGCCTCGTCGCGCACGCCGCCCAAGGACATGCGTACGAAGTTTCGCCCCGTCGCCTTCGCGATCGACTTGCCGAGCGACGTCTTACCAACACCGGGCGGCCCAACAAGACACAAGATCGGGCCGCGAATTTTCTGGCTTCTCGCCTGCACGGAAAGATATTCGAGGATGCGCTCCTTAACCTTATCAAGGCCGTAATGATCATCATTGAGTATTTTCTCGGCTGCCGAAAGATCTGTTTTAATCTTGGTCTTCTTTTTCCACGGAATGGAAAGCAGCCAATCTAAGTAGTTGCGCACCACGGTCGCCTCAGCGCTCATGGGGCTCATGGTTCGCAACTTTTTCAGCTCGGCGACCGCCTTGTCCCGCGCCTCTTTGGAAAGCTTGGTCTTCTTGATTTTCTCCTCAATCTCCGCCGCCTCGTCACGTCCGTCTTCGCCTTCACCGAGCTCCTTCTGGATCGCCTTAAGCTGTTCATTCAGGTAGTATTCGCGCTGTGTTTTTTCCATCTGACGCTTGACTCGATTGCGGATCCGCTTTTCGACCTGGAGTACGCCAATTTCTGCCTCCATGTGGGCGAACACTTTCTCCAGGCGCGCAGCGACCGTCGCGCTCTCGAGCAAGTCCTGCTTCTCGGGGATCTTCAGCGAGAGGTGCGAGGCGACCGTATCGGCCAGTTTCGCCGGATCCTCGATCTGGTTGATGGAGACAAGGACCTCCGGAGGGATTTTTTTGTTGAGCTTGATGTATTGCTCGAACTGGCCGACCACTGTGCGCGCCAGCGCCTCGAGTTCGCGCGGATCGCCGAACACCTCCTCGATCGGCTGGATGACGCCCTCGAAATAGGCTTCGGTCTCTTTGAAGGAGACGATCCTGGCGCGCCGCCCGCCTTCGACCAGAACCTTAACCGTGCCATCTGGAAGCTTAAGGAGCTGGAGCACGGTCGCGATTGTGCCGACGTGGTAGATGTCGTCAGTGCTAGGGTCGTCTTGCGCTGCGTTCTTCTGGGTAACGAGCAGTATCTGCTTGTCGTCCTTCATCACCGCCTCGAGGGCGCGGACGGATTTTTCGCGCCCGACGAACAGCGGGACGATCATGTGTGGGAAGACGACGATGTCGCGCAGGGGCAGGACTGGCAGGGAGTCTGCGTTCTGCGGCCCCTGTCCCGGCGTCTTCTGCTGGTCGGTCATCTCATCCTCTCCTGGCCGGCAGCCCGGTCGCAGCAAACATGGTCACGCCGGCTCGCCCGCTCTGTGACCGTCTGGCATATGGGGAGATCGCTGAGACCCGACACCCCTCAGAGAACAGACCGACTGCGCGGCAGGCGCAGCCGGTGCAACCCTCAAGCCGTAGTGGTTTCGCCGCGCCGTTCTGCGTAGATGTAGAGCGGGCTGGCTCGGCTTTCGGCCACTTCGCGGTTGACCACCACCTCTTCGACGCCGTCCAGCCCCGGCAATTCGAACATGGTCTCGAGCAGGATGCTCTCCATGATCGAGCGCAAGCCCCGTGCCCCGGTGCGGCGCTGGATGGCCCGCGCAGCAATGGTCTTCAGGGCATCCTCAGTGAAGGTGATCTTCACCCCCTCCATCTCGAACAGCCTCCCGTACTGTTTGACGAGGGCGTTCTTTGGCTTGGTGAGGATGTCAACGAGCGCCTGTTCGTCCAGATCCTCAAGCGTCGCGATCACTGGCAGGCGCCCGATAAACTCGGGGATCAGCCCGAACTTTAACAGGTCCTCGGGCTCGACCTCGCGCAGGAGCGCCCCAGTGCGGCGTTCATCGGGGGCACGCACATCGGCTCCAAAGCCTATCGCCGACCCCTTGCCCCGGGCGGCGATGATCCTCTCCAGCCCGGCGAAGGCACCGCCGCAGATGAACAGGATGTTCGACGTGTCGACCTGGAGGAACTCCTGCTGCGGGTGCTTGCGCCCTCCCTGCGGAGGCACGGAGGCGATCGTCCCCTCCATGATCTTCAGCAGCGCCTGCTGCACGCCCTCGCCCGACACGTCGCGCGTGATCGAGGGGTTGTCTGACTTGCGGCTGATCTTGTCGACCTCGTCGATGTAGACAATCCCGCGCTGGGCCCGTTCAACGTTGTAGTCCGCCGCCTGCAGGAGCTTCAGGATGATGTTCTCGACGTCCTCACCAACGTACCCGGCCTCTGTGAGCGTGGTCGCATCCGCCATGGTAAAGGGTACGTCGAGGATCCGGGCAAGCGTCTGGGCAAGTAGCGTCTTTCCTGACCCGGTTGGCCCAATCAGAAGGATGTTCGACTTGGCAATCTCGACGTCGTTGTTCTTCTGCCCATGCGCGAGTCTCTTATAATGGTTGTGTACAGCAACACTGAGCACACGCTTTGCGTGTGATTGGCCGATGACGTAGTCGTCAAGAACCTTGCAGATTTCGCGCGGGGTTGGAATGCCATCGCGCGTTTTCACAAGATGGGACTTATGTTCTTCGCGAATGATATCCATACATAGTTCAACGCACTCGTCACAAATGAACACTGTCGGACCAGCAATAAGCTTCCGAACTTCGTGCTGCGACTTGCCGCAGAACGAGCAGTAAAGGGTGTTCTTGGAGTCGCTCGATTTACTCATGCCCGCTCCCCAGCCCGGCTCGCCGCCAAGCCTGAAATCTTAGAGCCGACCCAGGACAGAGACAAGGACGCCAGGGCTGAACTGTCTGCAGCCACGGTCGCCGCTAGTCACTTGTTGTCGGCCTCGGGCGCGGGGCGGCTCTCCACCACTTGGTCGACAATGCCGAACGCCTTTGCCTCCTCACCAGACATGAACCGGTCTCGCTCCAGGGTGCGTTCGATGGTCTCGAGGTCCTGGCCGGTATGCTTGGAGTAGATCTGGTTCAGCCGCGCGCGGATGGCGAGAATCTCACGGGCCTGGATCTCGATGTCTGTCGCTTGGCCCTGCGCCCCGCCCGAAGGCTGATGCACCATGATCCGGCTGTTCGGCAGAGCGTACCGTTTCCCTCGCGCGCCCGCTGCAAGAAGGAGCGACCCCATCGAGGCCGCCTGTCCGATACAGACCGTGCTCACGGGGCTGCGAATATACTGCATCGTGTCGTAGATCGCGAGCCCCGAAGTCACCACGCCGCCCGGGCTGTTGATGTAGAACGCGATGTCCTTATTCGGGTTCTCGCTCTCCAAGAAAAGGAGCTGGGCGCAAAGCAGGCTGGCCACCTGGTCGAAGACGGGGCCGGTGAGGAAAATGATCCGCTCTTTCAGAAGGCGGGAGTAGATGTCAAACGCCCTTTCGCCACGCGCGGTCTGTTCGATCACCATCGGCACCAGGGTGTTCCCATACACCTCAAGCGGGTCACGCTCGCGGAACAAGGCTTTGTCCTTTCGTTTCCGAGGGTTGTCGATCGTCCTGCCGATCGCTTATCAAGAATATAGGCTCACGCTGACCCAGTGCCAGCAGCCCGTGTCGGTTCGCCTGGGTCACGTGCGAGCTCGGCAGGGTCGACCGTCCGCTCTGTCACCTTGGCGAGTGCAACGACGAAGTCGATCACCTTGTCTTCGAAGATCGGTGCACGTAGGCGTTCCATTGCCTCGGGGTTTTGCTTGAAGAACTCGAGCACCTTACGTTCCTGTCCGGGGTACCGCGACGCCTCCGCCATCACCGCCCGGCGCAGTTCGTCCTGCGAAACCGAAAGCCCATTCGCGCGCCCAATTTCCGCGAGAAGCAATCCGAGGCGAACGCGACGCTCCGCGATCGCCCGATACTCGGCTTTCAGCGTGGCCTCGTCCTTGCCGCGATCCGCCTCGTCGAGCCGCCCTTCCTTGATCTCCTGTTGGACGCGCTGCCAAATGCCGGCGAACTCGGCCTCGACCATCCCCTCAGGGACGAGGAACGTGGCCCGCTCAGCCAACGCGTCGAGTACCGCGCGCTTCAGACGTAGGCGCGAAAGCTGATCATACTCGCGCTGGATTGCGCTGCGCACCGCCTCGCGCATGGCCGCCAAAGTCTCGAACCCGTGCTTCTTGGCAAGCTCCTCATCCAGCGCTGGCGGCAAGGCGCGCCTCAGCGCCTTCGCGCTTACCGTGAACCTCGCTTCCTTGCCGGCGACCTCCTCCGCCGGATAGATCTCAGGGAACGACACGACGATCTCCTTCGTCTCCCCCGGCGAGACACCGGTCAGGGCCTCCGTAAATCCGGGAACCAAACCGGGTCCGCCGACCTCGATCTCGACGTCCGAGGCGGTGCCACCCCGGAAGGGCTTGCCTTCGATCTGGCCAACGAAATCGACCACGAGCAGGTCTCCAGCCACAGCCGGGCGGACCTCTTCGATGGCCTCGCTCCGCCGGTGCCGGCGCGCGATCTCCGCCAACCGACGCTCCACCTCCTCATCCGTCACCGTCGCCACAACCCTCTCCACCGCGATCTCGGAGAGTTCGGGGATGGTGATGTCGGGCAAGACCTCGATGTCGAGCGTGAACTCGAGATCTGCGCCTTCGGACCAGTTGACGATGTCAACCTTTGGCCGTGCAGCTGGCTTGAGGCCATGGTCCGCGACCACGCGGCGCGCGGCGTCGTCGAGCGAGCGCTCAAGCACCTCGCTCATCACTGCCTGGCCGTAGCGTTGGGCGATGATCTTCGGCGGTACCTTGCCGGGGCGGAACCCGGGCAGGCGCAGCTGGCGACCGAGCTCGGTCAGCCGAGCCTGCTTCCGCTCGGCAAGCTCCGCTGCCGGCAACACCACCGAGAATGCGCGCCTCAACCCCTCCGATGGCTTTTCGATGACCCGCATGCGCCACGGCCTCACTGTGTCCCGCCCGCCCAGGCGGTCGGTTGCACTGGTGCGGGCGAAGGGATTCGAACCCCCACGACTTGCGTCACCGGAACCTAAGTCCGGCGCGTCTGCCAGTTCCGCCACGCCCGCCGAACCCGCGTCGCCCGCATCACCCGCGACAGAGACGCGGCGTCTAGCGCACCCCCAGGATAGGGGCAAGGCACCGTTGGGGCACGACGACCCCCGTCCTAAACAGCCAGCGTGCCCGCTTTAGCCGCCGACCCCGCCGACTTGACTGTGGATCTCGCCGTGATCGGCGGCGGCGTCAATGGTGCGGGAATCGCCCGCGACGCCGCCGGTCGCGGCTGGACGGTCGCGCTGATCGAGCAGGGCGATCTTGCCCAGGCCACTTCCTCAGCCTCGACCAAGCTCCTTCACGGCGGCCTTCGGTACCTTGAACACTACGCCCTGCGGCTGGTGCGCGAGGCGCTCGCCGAACGCGAGGTCGTCTGGTCGATCGCGCCCCACATTGTCTGGCCGCTGACGTTCGTCCTGCCGCACGACCGGACCTATCGGCCGGCTTGGCTTCTGCGCCTCGGTCTGCTCCTCTACGACCACCTCGGAGGCCGCAGGCGGCTGCCTGCGACCCGCGCGCTCGACCTCCGCGTGGCATCAGAGGGGGCGCCTTTGCGCGATGGTCTTGTCCGGGCCTTCGCCTACGCCGATTGCTGGGTCGATGATGCCCGGCTCGTCGTCCTCAACGCGCGCGACGCCGCCGATCGGGGGGCAACGATCCTCACCCGCACGCGGTGTCTGCGCGCCGAACGCGATCAGAGGCTATGGCGGCTAACCCTTGAGGACGCGCCGACAGGGAGGCGCCGCAGCGTTGCCGCCCGAGCTCTCGTGAATGCCGCGGGGCCCTGGGTCACGCGCGTCGTGCAAAAGGTGGTTGGCATGCGGTGCTCCGCCCCGGTTCGGCCGGTCCGCGGCAGCCATGTCGTCGTACCTCGGCTGTTCGAACATCCTCCTGCCTACCTCCTGAAGAACGACGATCGCCGCATCGTCTTCGCCATTCCTTACGAGGACCAGTTCACCCTGATCGGCACCACAGACGTCGATCACACGGGCGACCCCGCGGAGGCGCGCGCGACGCCGGAGGAGGCCGCATATCTCTGTCGCGCCGTTTCGGCATGGTTCCGCCGCCGGGTCTCCCCGACCGACATCGTCTGGTCATACTCTGGGGTGCGTCCTCTCCATGACGACCGCGCCTCGGCGGCGCAGGAGGCCACGCGGGACTACCTCCTCGCTGTCGATGCGCCGCCTGGCAGGCCGCCGCTCCTGTCCGTCATCGGCGGCAAGATCACCACCTACCGGAAGGTGGCCGAGGCCGCGCTGGCGAAACTCGCGCCCCACCTGCCGCGTACGCGCGGGTATGCAGCCGGCTGGACCGCCCGCACGCCCCTGCCGGGCGGAGATTTCCCGGTCGACGGGGCGGGCGCCTTGGCGGCGGAAACGCAAGCCCGCTTTCCCTGCCTCGAGGCGCGAACCGTGCGTCGGCTTATCCGCTGCTACGGCACGCTCGTCCCGCGCGTGCTTGGCGAAGCCCGAAACGCCGGCGACCTGGGCCGCGATCTCGGGGCCGGACTGACTGAGGCCGAACTCCTCTGGCTTGTACGCTCGGAATGGGCACGCACGGCCGAGGACGTGCTGTGGCGCCGAACCAAGCTTGGGCTCAGGGTCGACAAACCTGGCCGCGAAGCGATCGCTCATGCCCTTGCCTGCCTGCGGGCGGAGGCTGCGGCATGAGGGGCGCAGTGCTGGCCATCGATCAGGGCACGACCGCAACCAGAGCGCTCGTTTTCGATCACGAGCGGCGTGTCGTCGCCACCGCACAGGAAGAAATTCCCCAACACTATCCGGCGCCGGGCTGGGTCGAACACGACGCGGAGGATTTGTGGCGCACAACGGTGGCCACTGCCCGGGCCGCGCTTGCCGCGGCTGGCCTCGCCCCCTCGGCGCTCGCCGGGCTTGCTTTGACCAACCAGCGCGAAACCACGCTGATCTGGGACCGCGCGACGGGACGACCGATCCACCGCGCGATTGTCTGGCAGGACCGGCGGACTGCGGAAGCTTGCGCGACGTTTCGACGGCAGGGCCATGAGCCGTTTGTCGCCTCGCGTACCGGGCTTCTGCTCGATCCGTACTTCTCGGCCACCAAAATTGCCTGGCTCCTCGATCGGATCGAGGGGGCGCGCGCCGCCGCCGAAACGGGGCGCCTGGCGTTCGGCACGGTCGACACGTGGCTTCTCTGGCGGCTGACAAACGGGAAGCTTCATGCCACGGACGCGACCAACGCCTCGCGCACTCTGCGGCTCGACCTCGCCCGCTTGCACTGGGACGAGGATCTCTGCGCTCTGTTCCGCATCCCGCGTGCGATCTTGCCCGAGATCCGCGACTGTGCGGACGACTACGGCACTGTCGACCCTGCGCTGTTCGGCGCGGCGATCCCGATCCGCGGCGTGGCAGGAGACCAGCACGCGGCACTGATCGGCCAAGCCTGCTTCGCTCCCGGGATGGTGAAGGCAACCTACGGCACGGGCGCCTTCGCGTTGCTCAACACAGGGCCAAAGCTGATACTGTCGCGAAACCGCATGCTCACCACCCTCGCCTACCGTTCTGCCGGGCATAAGGCCTATGCGCTCGAGGGGGCGGTCTTCGTCGCCGGTGCTGCCGTGCAGTGGCTGCGCGATGGCCTCGGCCTAATCGCCTCCGCGCCGGAAACCGATCGGCTGGCCGCCGAAGCAGACGCCGACCAGCCGGTCATTATGGTTCCAGCTTTCACTGGGCTTGGCGCGCCCTGGTGGGACGCCGAGGCGCGGGGTGCGCTGTTCGGACTGACACGTGGCACGACCCGACGTGAGCTGGCCCGCGCAGCGCTCGACTGCATCGCCTTTCAGACCTGCGATCTGCTCGATGCAATGCGCGAGGACTGGGGCAACGACAAGGCGTCCGTGCTTCGTGTCGACGGTGGCCTCGCGGTGTCCGACTGGACCATGCAGCGAATTGCGGACCTGACGGGCATCCCGGTCGAACGCCCGGCGATGCGCGAGACGACCGCCCTGGGCGCAGCTTGGCTCGCCGGCTTTGCCTCCGGGCTTTATCCCCCTCCCGAGGAGATGGCCGCGGCCTGGATGACCGAACGCCGCTTCGCCCCCGCACTCGACGGCGCAGAACGTGCCGTCCAGCTTGCGCAGTGGCGAGACGCCGTGCGGCGCACACTCTCCGCACCGTGCGGCTGACCGCCACGGTCCGGCCAGCCTCGCGCCACGCTCTCGCCGCGACGAACGCGTAACGGAATAAGACCATGCCCAGTGTAAAGAGCCTCGCTTTCCACGCTGCGGCTGCGCCGGGCAAGGCGACGGCCGCCCCAGCGCTGTCGGTCGTCGTGCCCGCCTACAACGAAGAGGTCGTCCTGCCGGAGTTCCAGCGCCGGCTCACGGCCGTGATGGACGGTCTCGGCCTGTCGTGGGAGGTGGTTTACGTCAACGACGGCTCGCGCGACGCGACTTTCGCCGTCATGCTCTCCTTGCGTGAGCGCGACCCCCGTATCTCGGTAGTCAACCTGTCGCGAAACTTTGGTAAGGAAATCGCCCTCACCGCGGGGCTCGACCATGCTCGGGGCACCGAGGCAGTCGTCATCATCGATGCCGATCTGCAGGACCCACCGGAGGTGATCCCCGATCTCATTCGCACTTGGCGGGACGGTTTTGACGTCGTCTATGCGCAGCGTCGCGCGCGCGAGGGCGAAACGTGGCTCAAGCGGGCTACCGCAGCGGCATTCTACCGCGTCATGGAGCGGCTGGGCGGTCAGGTGACAATGCCGCGCGACACGGGCGACTTTCGGCTTCTGAGCCGCCGCGCCACCGATGCACTTCTTCAGCTTCGCGAACACCACCGCTTCATGAAGGGGCTGTTCGCATGGATCGGCTTCCCAGCGAAGGCCGTCCTCTATGACCGGGCGCCACGGGCAGCGGGCACGACGAAGTGGAACTACTGGAAGCTTTGGAATCTCTCGCTCGAGGGTATCACCAGCTTCACTGTCGCGCCCCTCAAGGTCGCCACCTATCTCGGCCTGATTTGCGCCGTGGGCGCGCTCGGCTACGGCACATTCATCGTCCTTCGCACCCTGTTGTTCGGCAACCCCGTTCCAGGCTATCCGAGCTTAATTGCAGTCGTGTTGTTCCTCGGCGGGGTGCAGCTCGTCACCCTTGGGATCATCGGCGAGTATCTCGGGCGGGTATTTAATGAAACGAAAGGCCGTCCCCTCTATCTCGTCGAGCGGTATCTGCCGAGCCGTCCGCCATTAGCCGCCGCTGCAGGCCAAAACTGTACCGATCTCGACGCAGTGTCCCGCTCCGCCGAATAGGGTCCCTGCATCGCGCAGGATTAGCCGAAGCTCGCCCAGTGCCGGTGCCTGCGCCGCGGTCTCGGCATCGCGGCAAAGCGGTGGGCTTGGCCAACGGGCGAGCTGCATGGTGTTCACGGGCGGGGTGCGTTCCGAGACGAGCAGCAGAAGCTCCTGCACCCGCTCGCGGGTGGCGTCTGCTTGCGCCGGAATGCAAGGCCAGGAGGGAAGGATCGTCACCCGTTCGGCCTCTGCGATCAGGGCACGGAGCGCCTCGGCGTCCACGCTCCAGGCGGCGCGACCTGCAGCCCACCCAGCCAAAGCGGTCCGATTTGGCGCTGCATCCACGACCTGAGTCAGTGCGAAAGCGAGGACAAGAACGGGTCCAGAACGGAACTCTCTGGCGACGAGGGCGAAGCAGCCGACCAAAAGGGCATAGAGCACCGGCCAGAAAAAGCGGGCCGAGGCGCGGAACTGCTCGAGGGCGGCGGGCGGCGGCCCGATGTCGAGCGCGATCCGTTCGCCGACGCCCACGCGATGCGAGATGGCAAGCCCGGTCAGCGCGAGGAGAACGAGGACGAGCCCGAGATGGCGTCGCAGGGCGCGCGCGACAGCGGCAGACCGGCCGAACAGGACGAGCGTGATTGCCGCGCCCAGCCCCGTGCCGAGCCACGCGTACCCCTCCCAGCCACCGAAGCCCGTGGCGTCGATCTCGCGGTCGATGTAGGGGAAGAAGACGGAACGCGCTGGCCAGAAGGGGGAGAGAAGGTTGAGCGCGTAATTGCCGTAGCCCCCCTCCCCGGTCGCGCCGAGATAGCCGAGGAGCGCAAGCACAAGCCCGACCGCGACCCCTGCCGCGGCCGCCCCGATCGCAGCCCCAACCCAGCGCCGATCGCAGCGCAGGAGGAGGCTCAGCGGAGCCGCACCCAGAAGGGCGAGCACCGTAACAGCGAGATAGGGATGAACGAGGAGGGATGCGACCGCAAGCACGACTCCCCAGGCCGAAACGGAACCGCCCGGGCGTCGGACAGCGACGACCGTGAGCCCAAGCGCAAACAGGAGGAGGAAATGGCCCATCAAGGCAGCATGCCCGTGCCGGGCGAGCCACGCCGGCATAGACAGGGCCGCGAGCGAAACGGCAAGCGCGGGCAGAGTCCTCGTTTCACCGGCGCAGCGCAGGGCGAAGACTGCCGCGACCGGCTGCAGCACCATCACCAGCGCGTGCCAAAGACCGATGCCGTGGAAGCCGGCAGGCAGGAACGGCGCGAACAGCTTCAATGCGAGCGCAAGCAGCGGAATGCCGTCGGCGAGGGCAATGTTCGTCCCCTCCTCGCCGAGCCGGGCGGCGACGAGCAGTGGCCACCCCCAGGGTTCAGCCAGGAAGTAACGTTGGGCAACGATGTGCTGAGCGATGTCGCCCAGACTTCGCCCTGCCGCCTGCGGTGCCGGCCAGATGAAGTCCGCCGGCAAGAGCAGGGCGGCGCAGGCCGCGCCAAGCACGGCCGCGAGCGGGTAGCCTGCGGGAAGGCGCGAAACAGTGTGCCTCATCGCGGGCCGCCACAATCCCGCCCCAGCTCCGTCGAACTGCCGACCAACGGCCTTTCCATGTTCTCAAGCGTGCCGGCCGTCGTGCCGGCAGGGAAGGGATCTCACCGATGTTCTCCGCGGAAGTCCGCCAAGTGCTGCCTGTCGAGCAGCCGGCTGTTGCCGTCCAGACGACGGGCCTGCCTCTCGCGCCGCACCCCCAGGAAGCCCTTCCCCTCCCTGCCAACGACCTCTTCGTCTCTCGCCGCCTCGGGCCTGTGACGCGCGTCGTCAAACGGGCGATCGACATCGTCGGCGCCGCTGCGCTGCTCGTTCTCTTCGCCCCGCTGATGGTCGTCATCGCCCTCCTCGTCGCCCGCGACGGCGGTCCGGTGCTCTATGGCCACAGCCGTGTTGGCCGCGGCGGGGCACCATTTCGTTGCCTCAAGTTCCGCAGCATGGTGGTCGATGCCGATGCCCGACTGGCCGCCCTGCTCGAGCGCGAACCGGCAGCGCGGGTGGAGTGGGAGGCCACCCGCAAGCTACGCCGGGACCCGCGCGTGACGGCGATCGGACGCCTGCTCCGCGCGAGCTCGCTCGACGAACTCCCTCAGCTGTTCAATGTGCTTGTGGGCGACATGAGCCTCGTCGGCCCCCGCCCCGTTCAGCAGTCCGAGCTGGCGCAGTTCTACGGGGCAGCCGCACTACACTACCGCGCCGTTCGACCTGGGTTGACAGGGCCTTGGCAGATCAGCGGTCGCAGCGACACCACCTACGCCGAGCGCGTCGCTTACGATGTCGCCTATGTCGAGCGTTTCTCGCTGCTGACGGACCTTGCGATTTTGCTGCGGACCCCGTTCGCGGTCATCGCCCGAAAGGGAGCGTATTGACGTCGCCGTAGATCGGGGTGGTGCTGCGGCACTGCCTCGGATGCGCTACTCCCCTCGTCATGCGAGATCGCTCCCTCGGCGCTGCCGGACCGGGTGAACGGACTGCAACCCGCCGAGTGGTCGCCGGCACGTTGTGGAACCTGCTCGGCCGCGGGCTGCCGCTGCTCGTTGCCGTCGCTCTCACACCCCCGCTCGTCTCCACCCTCGGTATCGAGCGGTGGGGCCTGTTCTCGCTCGCCCTAGGCTTGGTCGGCGTGTTCGGCGCCTTCGATCTCGGCGTCGGTGCAGCGCTGACCAGAACCATTGCCGACCGTATTGGCCGCGGCGAAAAGGCCGGCGAGGACGAGCTCATCGCCTCCGCTGTCCTCCTGTTGCTCCTTCTCAGCGCCGCACTCGCCGGCGGTCTGTGGTTGTCAGTGCCGTGGCTGATCGGCAGCGCTTTGGCCGTCCCCCCGGAGTTGCAGGAGCAGGCGGTCTTCGCCTTCCGAGTGCTCGCCGCCGCAGCCCCTCTTGTCGTGGTAAATGCCGCGCTCTGGGGCGTGCTGGCCGCACATCACCGCTTTCGCGTGGCCAATCTCGTCGCCATGCCGGTCACAATTCTCTACTATCTAGGACCTCTCCTCTTGCTCCAGGTCTGGGACTCACTCGCCAGTGTGATGGCGGGGCTCGTCGCTGCACGAGCGATCGGTGCATTGAGCTATGCCTCGCTGGTGCGGGACTTGGTGCCGCTTTCCGCCTTTCGCCGCGCTCGGCTCGACGCCGCGATCCCCCTGCTGCGGCTCGGCGGTTGGCTTAGCCTTTCGGGCACGCTGACCCTTGCCAGCGTCTATCTGGACCGCTTCCTCATTGGAGCATTCCTCTCGCTTGCCGCCGTCGCCTTCTATGCCACGCCGCTCGACCTCGCGATGCGGCTCTGGATTCTCCCCGTCGCGGTCGCCCAGGCGCTGATGCCTGCGCTCGCATCGATCTTCCGCGCGCAACCGGAAGAGACGGCGCGGCTTTTACGCCGGAGCGTGCTGTTGATCTCGGCTCTGGTCTTGCCAGGATCGATCGCTCTGTCTGCTGGAGCGCATAGGCTGCTTGACCTCTGGCTTGGGCAGGACTTCGCTGAGGGGGGCGCGGGAGTCCTACGAATCTTGGCGGCGGGAATCCTGTTCTCCTGCGCCGGTTTTGCTCCGGGGAGCCTGCTTGAGGCAATTGGCAGGCCGGATGTCACGGCCCGCTTGCAGGTCGGAGTCGCGCTTGTCTCGATCCCCCTTCTGCTTTTGCTCCTGAAGCTCGGAGGCATCGAGGGGGCTGCCCTCGCCTGGGCGCTGCGCTGCGCCGGCGAATGGGCCAGCCGTACCGCCCTCGCCGCCCGTCTATATCCGGCGGCCGCAGTCTCCCTGCGTCGGTCGGCCTTTCCCCTCCTTGCAGCCGGGGGCGGCCTCGCCGTCGCCTCCTTCCTGTCCATGCCGGCGCAGGCTGCCGCGCTTGCTCTCTCGGCGTTCGGTTTCGCCGTTCTTGCCTTTCGCGCTCTCGACGGGGATGAGCGCGCCCTGCTGCGAAGGCCAGTCCGGCTTGTTCGGCCCGCGCGATGAGCCTCGTCATCAACGGACGTTTCCTCGGCCAGGCTGTGACGGGCGTGCAACGGGTTGCGCGCGAGCTTGTCGCTGCGGCCGACGCACTTGCCAGTGAAGGACGCTGGCCGGCCACACGCCTCGTTGCGCCTGCCGGCGCCGCCCTGCCCAGTCTGCGGAGGATCGCGGTCGAGACCGCCGCCCCCTTCTCCGGCCAAGTCTGGGAGCAGCTCATCTTGCCGCGCGCAGCCCGCGGCCGGTGGCTGCTCAATCTCGGCAATACCGCACCGCTCGCGGCAGGTGCGCAACAGACCGTGCTGATGCACGATGCCGGCGCCTTTGACACGCCTGGCTCTTACAGTGTCGCCTTTCGCACCTGGTATCGGCTGCTGCAGCGTGCTCTAGCGCGGCTCCGCGTCCAAATCGTCACCGTGTCTCGCTTTTCGCGATCGCGGATCGCCGCGGCCCTCGGGCTTGATCCCGCGTCGATCGCCGTCATTTCCGAGGGGGCGGAGCACATCCTGCGAAAGCCCGCCGACAAGGCGGTGCTCGAACGGAACGGCCTGCTGCCGGGCCGCTACGTGCTCGCTGTCGGCACGGGGGCGGCGCACAAGAACCTTGCCCTGCTTGCGGCTGCGCGGGGCTACCTCGTCGAGCGGGGGATCGTCCTCGCCGTTGCTGGACGGGCCGATCCCTCCGTGTTCCGCCCAGCCGGCGCGCTGGAGGGGGTTCGGTCGCTCGGGCGCGTCAGCGATGCCGAACTTCGCGCACTCTACGAGAATGCTGCGGCGCTGCTGTTCCCTTCCCGATACGAAGGCTTCGGCCTGCCGCCGCTCGAAGCGATGGCCTGCGGCTGCCCCGTCATCGCTGCGGCCGCCGGGGCAGTGCCGGAGGTCCTCGGTGAGGACGCTCTCCTTTTCCCTCCCACGGACCCGCACGCGCTGGTCTCTGCTCTGGACCGTTTGCTCGGCCAGCCCAACCTCGCCAGCCGCCTGCGCGAGGCCGGACGGAAACGCGCCGAACGCTTCACCTGGCGGGCTGCGGCGGCGGCGCTGCGCGACACGCTGCCGGAGGGTCTCGATTGAAGGTCGCGATCGTGCACGAGTGGCTGGACACCTATGCAGGCTCCGAGCGGGTGCTTGAACAGATGCTGGCGGTATTTCCGCAGGCCGATTTCTTCGCGCTCTGCGATTTCCTGCCCGAGGCCGAACGCGGCTTTCTCGGTGGGCGGCAGCCGCGCACCACCTGGATCCAGCGCCTGCCCTTCGCGCGCCGCCGCTTCCGACACTACCTCGGCTTAATGCCGCTCGCGATCGAAAGTCTGGACCTTGCCGGTTACGATCTGGTCCTTTCGTCGTCGCACGCCGTGGCCAAGGGCGCGATCACCGCTCCTGGCACAGTGCACATCGCCTACGTGCACTCGCCGATGCGCTATGCATGGGACCTGCAGGCGCAGTATCTCCGCGAAGCCAGGCTCGATCGGGGCCTCAGGGGAGCCTATGCGCGCTGGCTACTGCATCGGCTCCGGCTCTGGGACCATGCCAGCGCGGCCCGGCCGGATGCGATCCTCGCCAACTCGTCCTACGTCGCAGAGCGTATCCGTAAGACTTGGCGCCGCGAGGCTGAGGTTCTCCATCCCCCGGTCGATACGGAGGCGTTCGCCCCTGGCGACGAACCGCGTCAGCACTATCTCCTCGTGTCTCGTCTGGTTCCCTACAAAAGGGTTGATCTCGTCGTCGCTGCCTTTCGCCGCATGCCGCATCGCCGCCTCGTCGTCGTGGGCGACGGGCCGCAGCGGGCGCTGGTCCGGTCAGCCGCCGAGGGCGCATTGAACATCGTATTTCGAGGCCATGTGCCGCGTGCCGAACTTGTTCGCCTGATGCGCACCGCGCGCGCCTTCGTCTTTGCCGCCGAGGAAGATTTCGGCATCGCGCTGGTCGAGGCGCAGGCCTGCGGCACGCCCCTGATCGCCTTCGGCCGGGGCGGAGCGTGCGACATCGTGCGTACGCCCGACACCGGCGGCGAGCCCAGTGGCCTTCTCTTCTCCGAACAGTCAGCGGAGGCGATCATCGATGCAGTCGACCGGTTCGAGCGCGAGGCGGGGCAGTTCAGCCCCGAGGCCTGCCGCGCGAATGCGGAACGCTTCTCGATCGCGCGCTTTCGGGAGGGACTGAGGGCGGCGGTCTCGCGCCACACAGGCCATGTCTGAGCCGCGCTTCTCGCTGATCGTCGCCACCCTCGGGCGCAGCGCTGAACTCGGCGCTTTGCTCGAAAGCGTTCAGGCCCAGGGCAGGGGCGACGTCGAGGTGATCGTCGTCGACCAGAACCCGGACGACCGCCTGGTCCCTCTCCTCGCCACGTGCCTCGACCGGTTGGCCGCGACCCACCTGCGAACCAAGCGGCCGCATGCGAACGCCGCACGCAATCTTGGCCTCGCCCGAGCCCGAGGCGACATCGTTGCTTTCCCGGACGACGACTGCACGCTTCCCCCCGGCGTGCTCGATCGCGTCGATCGCGCGTTCCGCGAGGACGCTTCACTTGCCGTGCTCACCGGGCCCGCGGCGTCCCCGACCGGGGGGTTGGGATCGGGGCGCTGGCGTCTGGACGGCGGCAGGACCGACCTGCGTACAGTCTGGACCAGCGTGATCGAGTTCAATCTCTGGCTGAGGCGCGACGTCGCGGGCGCCGTGGGAGGCTTCGACGAACGCCTGGGTCCTGGCACGCGCTTCGGCTCGGCAGAAGGCAACGACCTTGTTGCGCGCGCCGTCCGCCAGGGGTTTCACGCTCGCTATGACCCGGATCTGCGCGTTATCCACCCGGACAAGCGCCGGACCGAAATCGCCGCCGAGCGGGCGCGCGCCTATGGCGCAGGCTTCGGGGTGGTGCTGCGGCGCCACGCCCCTCCCGGCGTGATCCTGAGCTTCCTCGTTCGGCCGCTCGGCGGCCTTCTGCTTGCCCTTGCTCGGCTCGACCGGCTTGGCGCTCGCTACTTCGCGGCGACGTTGCTTGGCCGGATCGAAGGCCTGCTCGCCCGTCAAGGCGTCTGACAATGCGGCTCGCCATCGGCATCGCCACGCGCGGCAGACCAGCCATCCTCGCCGAGACGATCGCGGAACTCGGCCGGCAGACGCGCCCAGCGGACGAAATACTTGTCTGTCATGTCGCGCCGGAAGACGTCCGCAATCTTCCACTCCGTCGGCCCGACATCTGCTTCCTGCGCACCGCGGCCGGGCTTCCGCGCCAGCGCAACGCTCTGCTCGAAGCAACCACGGCTGAAGTGCTCCTGTTCCTCGACGACGACTTCTTTCCCGCCCCGAGCTATCTCGAGGTCCTGGAGCAGGTCCTGGCGGCCCGGGCCGACTGCGTCGTCGCAACCGGCACAGTGATCGCTGACGGCGCCAAGGGACCGGGCATCACGCCAGAAGAGGCGCGGACGATCCTTGCTGTCGACCGACCGCCAGTCGACCTGCTCCTCGCCGCACCCCACTTCAACGGCTATGGTTGCAATATGGCGGTGCGCATGGAGGTGGTGCGGCGGACGGGGATCAGGGTCGATGAGCGCCTCCCGCTCTACGCGTGGTACGAGGACATCGACTTCACCCGCGCCTTGGGCCGGTACGGGGCCATCCTCAGGCTTGGCGGTGCGCGCGGCGTGCATCTCGGCGTCAAGCAGGCGCGCAGCCCGGGCTTGAGACTCGGCTACAGCCAAGTGATCAATCCGGTCTACCTCGCCCGAAAGGGCACCTTCCCCTGGAGCCACGCCATCCCGTCCGTCGCTCGCCACCTCGCCATCAACGCCGGGCGTTCGCTCGTTCCAGAGCCGCATGTCGATCGCTTCGGTCGGCTGAAGGGCAATCTCCTAGCGCTATTCGACCTCGCTCGCGGCCGGGTCGAGCCTGAGCGCGCGCTGGCGCTCTGAGCCTCGTCACGGGGCGGGAAAGAGCGCGTCGCTTCGGCCGAGCAGTCGGTAGGCGATGAGGGCAAGCCACTCTCTAAGTCCGGTCTCGAAGAGCTGTAGCCTTAGCGGGAATGGATCATCATACAGGGCAGCAAAGCTTCGGCCCGTCCGGTAGTTGACCGGCCACGGCACAACCTGCCAGCCCGCCCTGCGAAAGGCGCCGACTGAGCGCGGCATGTGGCTGGCGGAGGTGATCAGCAGCCAGGTTTCGCTGGGCCTCGGGCTAACAAGGCGATGCGTGAAGACGGCGTTCTCCCACGTGTTTCGCGAATCGCCTTCGAAGACGAGACGGTCGCTGGGAACCCCCATGGCGAGGAACAAGTCTCGGGCGACGTCGGCCTCCGTCACGCCGCCATGCACCAAAGAGCCCTGGCCGCCCGTGAAGACCAGCCTCGCCTCGGGATAACGACGCGCCAGGATGACAAGTTCCGTCATCCGCTCCGCCGCACCGTTGAGGGCGGGAATACCTCGCGCCTCCGCCAGGTTTTGGTCGACCGCGCCGCCGAGCACGATCACGCCTTCGACCCGCTCTGGAGCCAGAGCCGGCCGGGCGAAACGCTCCTCGAGCGGCAGCACGACGAGCGGCGGCAAGGGTGTGGCGAGCACGACGAGATACACGCCAAGGCCCGCCGCGATCGGCCAGCGGCCCCAGCGTTGTCCGCGCCAAACGGCGACAAGCCCAACCAGCGCGAGCAGGAGCGCGAAGGTTCCCGGTCGAAAAGCGAACCACGCCGTCTTCGCAACGAGGTGCAGAATCACGTCCACGGCCTGCTCCTACTGCGCTGGTCGCGCCAGCCGCCAGACCTCTACCGGGCCGCGATCCTCCGCGATCTTGGCAGCAAGCACATAGGCCTCGGCGAGCGCGGCCTCGATCGCGGCCAGCGCGGGAGGGCGAAGCACATGCAGCCAGCCACGGTCGATCACGATCGCGGCTGGGCGAGCCGCCAGAACGCGGGCAAGTTCCTCGTCCGCATCCACCGGCATCACCGTGCCGTAGTGGCCGGTGAGGTGAGCGGGAAAGACGAAACGGCTTGCGGGGGTCATGCCGGCGAGAAACAGCACGGTGACATGGTAATTTGCCATCAGCACTGTGGCTCGCGGCGGCAGCACGCCGGCCAGCGCGTGCGCAACCTCGCGCACAGGGTCGGCCCTCCATACTCCCCTCCCTGAGGCGAGCCGGTCGATTGCCTCGTCGCGCCAGGCGCTGATCGCGATCGCGCCGACGAGGAGTGCGACCAGCCCGGCTGGGGCAGGAGGACGGAAGGCCAGCGCGACGCGGACCGCGCCGAGCCCTGCGATCAGCGACAGGGGCGGCAGCGCAATCAGGAAATAGTGCTGGAAGTACATGCCCGGTGCGGCAATGGCTCCCAAGGCGACGGCGAGCCACGACCAGCCAAAGAGCAGAAGCGCGCCGTCGTCCCTGTGGCGCAAGAGAGTGCCACCGAACGCCAAGGCGAGGGCCGGCAGGACGGTCACGCCCGCGCCGAGGATAGCCCAGAGCCGGGCTTCCACCCCGATCGCTTGGCCATGGTAGCGAAACGGGGCGAGCACCAGTGCATCCCACAGCAGATCAGTCGCCCCGATGGCTCCGTAGGCGGCGAACAGCAGTCCGGTCGGCAAGGCACAGCAGACAGCGTATAGGGTGGCGCGCGCGGCAAGCCCCAAGACGGTGAGCCTTCCGAACCGAAGCGCAGGCAGGACGGCAACGGCGAAAGCGAAGCAGCCCTCGAACACGACCACCTGTTTGATGACGAGAGCCGCGCCGATCGACAGCCCCATGGCAGCGAGAGGCGCGAAACCGATCGGGCTCTCCTTTGCCCCCTCCCCCGCACCGGCGGCGACCAGCAACGCAGCGGCAACAAACGGCGCGAACAGGATCTCGGTGTTGGTAGCAAGCCCGGTGAGCAGGGAGGACTGGCCGGCATAAAGCACCCCTGCAGCTAGTGAAGCTGCCCGCCCCGCCCGGAGCGTTCGGGCGATCGCGAACAGAAGGGTCGCGGTCGCGGCGGTGGCGAGGATGCCGAGGAGGCGGACGGCGGCGAGGCTTTCGCCGAACAGCGCGAAGGCGAGGACGAAGAGTGCCGGTGCGCCGGGCGGGTGCATGTCCCACACCGAGAGGAACGGCCAGCCGCTTTCGCGCCAGGCTCGCGCTTGCAAAAGGTAGAGGCCTTCGTCGGTGTCGATCACTGCTGGGACGAAGGCAAAGCCGCGCGCTGCTGCTGCCGCCAGCAGCATCACCATTGGCACGACGCCAGGAAGATCCAGAGTCCCCTTCATTGCGGTGCAAACCAGCCCGGCGCGAGTACGTCAATGCGGTCGAAGCGGCCGAGCAGGTCGCGCGCCGGATCGTGCGAAGCGCGCGCGAGGGCGAGGGTTTCGCCGTCGCGCAGGACGTAGACGGTTCCCTCTTCGTAGCGGCCGGCGACCAACCGTTGGGCCATCTCACGGCGAAGCCACTCGACCGCGCGCTGGTCGACACGCGCCAAATAGACCGCGTCGGTGGCCATGCCATGCGACGCTGCAAGCCGCGCAAGCGGCTCCCAGTGCGCTCCGAGATTGTCCGCCGGCACGGCCCGCAGCCTCGTGTAACGAAGCGCGGCCTCCTGCCAGAACGGGTCGACGAGACGCGGTTCAGGCTCGCGCGGGGCTTCGGCGACAAGGCCACGCAAGCGCTCGAGCCCGACAGACACATCGGCGAGCTGCAGGACCGCGGCAAGCGTCAAGAGGATCGCGGCGCGCGTTCCGCCCCAGCGTGTCGAGACGACAGCGACGGCAGCAAACAAGGTGGCGTAGGCGAACGGCCAGACGAACCGTTCGGAGGCGCGGAGTAGATCCGCGAGGCGGCGAATGGCGTCTGGGAGCGGCACCTCGAACAGGACGGTGCCCGCGATCGCCGGGCGATTCCCAATGGCGAAAATCAGAAGGCCGAACAAGGTGAAAATGAGGACCCCATGTCGCGACAGCGCCCTCCGCCACGCGAGCGGGCAACTGGCCACAGCTGCAAGGCCAGCCCCGAGCACGACGAAGGAGCCGAGCCCGAGGTACGAGCCTCCATGCTCCCAGTGGCGCAGGGTCGGCAATTCCGGAAGGAACCGCCCCCACTCCACGGCATCGAAGGGTGCGAGCAGATCAAGGGCGGTCATCCCGTAGCCTTCTCCGATTGGCGAGACGGCGCCGCGGAGTACGAAAAACCCTGCAGCCCACAGCGCGCCTGTAGTGACGCCCGACGCCACGGCAAACTCGACAGCCGTCCGCGCCGCGCCCCCCTCGCGCCGAAGACGATCGATGAGGTCGGCCGCCCACAGCGCGGCGGTCATCGCGAACAGGTAGGATTGGACGAGGGCGGAGACCGCGAGCAGCCCGACCCAGGCGAGGGAGCGCGTGTGCCGACCGGCGGGCGGGCGCAGCGCGAGCGCGAAGGCGGCGAGAAGGAGCCAATGGGCGGCGAGAGCGAAGTGGCCGCCTATCCGGTTGAGCATCATCGGCTGGGCAGCGAACAGCACCGCCCCGGCCCCGCGCGCAAGCGGCGCGGGCGTCGCCCGCCCGATCAGCCACCACGCCATGGCGGCCTGCAGCGCGCCGCAGGCGACGAGCCAGGGCCCCCAGTACTGCTCGACTGTCACGAGACTTTGCAGCGCCTTGAGCCCGAATGCGACCAGCGGGATCACGTCGGCGTAGAAGATCGCGGAGCCAATCTCGAGCCCCCAATCCGGGTTCAGGCCGGGCGGCATGAGCCAGGGTGTCCGGCGGAAGTGGCGCCAGCCGATCCAGTAGGCAACGGGGTCGGGCCCAAGCGGTCCGGCGAGCATCCAGCCGACGTCGCTGACATCGAGGATTCGCGGCCCGTAAGCGGCGACGGCAAGCCCCCCGCCCACGGCGATGGCGGTGAGGAATGATACGGCAGTTGCCAGGGCGTGCAGACGGCGCACGTCACTCGGCGCGGCGGATCCCGCCAGCAAGTCTGCCGGCCGTCGCGTGCCGACACCGAACTTGACCGGCCAGGGCCTCGGGATCATGTTCCGCCCCGCAACAGACGGGTGAGCGACGAGGGCTAATGGCGAAAGAGGACATGATCGAGTTCGACGGGACGGTGACGGAGTTGCTGCCGAACGCCATGTTCCGCGTCAAGCTCGACAATGACCATGTGATCTTGGCCCATACCTCAGGAAAAATGCGCAAAAACCGGATCCGTGTTCTCGCCGGCGACCGTGTCAAGGTCGAGATGACGCCCTACGATTTGACGAAAGGGCGGATCACGTTCCGGTTCAAGTGAGCGAGGCCGAGGGCGCGACCGCATCCGCCCCGCTTGTTCTTGCCTCCGCCTCGCCGCGACGGCTCGACCTTCTTCGCCAGATCGGGGTGATGCCCGATGCGGTTGTCCCGGCAGATATTGACGAGATGCCGTTGAAGCGCGAACGCCCGTGCCAACTTGCCCGACGGCTCGCCCGGGTTAAGGCGGATACGGTCGCGCGCCTTTACCCTGGGGCATTCGTCATTGGCGCCGACTGCGTGGTCTCGGCGGGGCGACGCATCCTGCCCAAACCGCAGAGCGAAGAGGAAGCGCGGCGGCACCTGACACTGCTGTCGGGGCGTCGGCACCGCGTGCACGCCGCGGTCGCCGTGGTTGCCCCGGATGGACGGCGAGCCGAGCGCCTCGTGACCAGCATCGTCGCCTTCAAGCGGCTGACGGAGGCGGACATCGCGGGCTATCTTGCCTCCGGAGAGTGGCGCGACAAGGCGGGGGCCTACGCCATTCAAGGGCGGGCGGCCGCCTTCGTGCGCTTTCTCGCTGGCTCCTACAGCGGCGTGGTTGGCCTGCCGGTGGCCGAAACCGCTGCCTTGCTCGCCGGTCTCGGCCGCCCCCTCCCGTGGATCGCGTACGCCGGCTGCTAATCGCGTCGTTACCCGGCGAGCGGTGGCTACTCGGGCTTGCCGGCCAGCGGCTGGTGCGAGTGGAGATCGAACGTCTCCGGGCGCCGGACCGCGTTGGTGAGGTGCACGCAGCGCGGGTGACTGCAGTGGTTCGCGGGCTCGCTGGCGCCTTTGTCGTTCTTGGCGACGGGACCGAGGCCTTCCTGCCGACGGAGGAGGCCGATCCCACACGGCCTGAAGGCGGGCCCGCAGGTTCAATCGAGACTCTGGTCAGAGAGGGGGAGATCGTCATCGTTGGCGTCGTCCGCGCGGCCATGGGCGGCAAGGGCCTGCGTGTCAGCCGTCGTGCTGTCAGGGCAATTGAACGAGGCTCGGTGCCGTCTCGCCCTGCCCTCCTGGCTGGCGCGCCCCCACGCGCCGTGTCGATGCTGGCCGAGGAGCCCGACGTCGAGGAGATCATCTGCGAGGACCCGACGCTCGTGCCGGCCTTGCGCGCCGTGCGGCCCGATCTTGCCGAGCGCATCGTCACGTTCCGCGGCCCCCGCCCTCTTCTCGAACCTGCGCTCGAAGCCGAAGTCGAGTCCTTGACCGAACCAGTGGTTCGGGTCACGGCCAGCGTGACGCTGCGCATCGCAATGACCGAGGCGGCCACGGTGATCGACGTCGATGGGGGTGGCGGAAGCGGAAGGGAGGCAGCATCCCTGCACCGCGAGCAGGTGAACCGGCTCGCGTTGCCCGAAGCCGCACGGCAGATCGTGCTGCGCAATCTCGGGGGCGTGATCCTGCTCGACCCGGCAGGCCTGTCCTCACGGCGAGGGGCACGAGAGGCCCTTGCGCGCGCGATGACGCGGGCGCTCACTTGCGACCCTCTTGGGGCGAAGGTTTTGGGCTTCTCGCGCGCCGGGCTGATGGAGATCGTGCGGCCGAAGGTCCGACCGCCACTCGCCGAAGTGTTGGGCGAGGTCGAGACAGCGTTCCGGCCGTCGGCAAGGACGGAGGCGATGCGTGCGCTTCGCACCCTGTGGCGGGAAAGTCTGGGGAGGCCGGCAGCACGGCTTAGGCTCCGAGCGGGGCCGGTCGTCGCTGAGGCGGTAGCCGCCGAACGCGAGGGGGTCGCATTCACTGAGGAGCGGACGGGGCGTAGGGTGTCTTGTGTCGTCGATCGAAGCTTGGCGCCCTCCGCCTGGTCGGTCGAGGAAGTTGGGGATGAGTGAGGTCAAGAAGCGTCTTCCATGTCCAATCTGCGGGAAGCCGTGCGAGGCGCGTTGGCGTCCGTTCTGTTCCCAGCGCTGCGCGGACGTCGATCTCGGGCGGTGGTTCCTGGAGGCCTATCGCCTGCCCTGCGAGGGTATAGAGGCGGAGTGGACAGAGGCGCGTGATCCGGCTAGAGCTCAAAACTCACGCGAAGTGCCCAGGTAGCTCAGTTGGTAGAGCACGTGACTGAAAATCACGGTGTCGCTGGTTCGATTCCGGCCCTGGGCACCTTTCGCCTCAATGAGTCGCTGACGTCCCTGGGCGTCGCAGGTCTCAATTCTTTCCATCGCACGTGTAGGGCGTAGCGGCTCCCGGCAGGCAGTCGCCGCCTTCCGATAGGGGACGGTTCTCGAGCAGTGCACAATAAGTTCTCGAGCAGTGCACAATAAGGACGCATTACGGCGCCTACGAGGTCGGACGCGGGCAAACGGGAATGGCCATCGCTGCCAGGCGAGACATACGGAAGCGCCTTGTCTAACCTTGCGTGTGAGGGCGGAGGCGCGCTGCAAAGAGCGATCGGCAGCCGTTCGGCCGTATCGTGCGTGCGGGTATGTTCGGGTTGCTCCCGGCGGCAAATTTCACCTGAACAGAGAGTGCCGTGCGCGTGTGTGCCCGCCGCCCCTCCCGACCCGCTGCCCCGTGCTCTGTCATGGGGTTCACCAGAGACTGGAAGGCCGGTCGTTCGGATGCACCATCCCCAGAGTTTTGATCCGGAACCGACAAAGGCAGGGCGTGCGCTTGCCCCGACCCAGCGGAGCGGGACTTAGGGACTAGGGTCTGGACTCATAACCACCAAGTGACGGTTGCGGCGAGGGAGACGGCGCTGAGGGAGACGTCGGCGCGTCGGTCGGAGCGTGTGGCGATGCGTCGGAAATCCTTGAGGCGGCAGAAGGCGCGCTCGATCAGGGTTCGCTTGCGGTAGGCGCTTCGGTCGAACGGATGGTGCTGTTTGCGGGTGGGGTTGTTGGGGATCACCGGCACGATGCCGCGTGCCAGTAGGACGCTGCGGATGCCGTTGCTGTCATAGGCAGCATCGGCGATGCAGAGCCTGGCTGACGGCCAGGGCGCGAGCAGGGCGAGGGCCACCGGCGCATTCGCCGCGCTGTCAGTTCGAAACCCGAGGGGATCGGTCAGCGCGTGGAT
>Ga0308417_1000580_pt1 | contig 26269 bp, 19 predicted proteins | sample HotsprSampleOS65_FD_203528 | JGI IMG/M metagenome (GOLD analysis project Ga0308417, IMG submission 203528) | Hot spring phototrophic mat microbial communities from Octopus Spring, Yellowstone National Park, Wyoming, United States - 20090730_OS65 ...
GGGTTGTACAGCCACGCCGTGATCGTTAACCGCACCGAGCTGGCCCGCGAGCAACTCCAGCGCGAGCGTCTGGCTCAGGCCCGACCGGTGGTGCTCGGCTTGTGCGAACTCGGCAGCGAGGAGCCGTTCGGCCGGGCCACCCCACATCAGGTGCTCCGGCACCTCGATGCCACCCTAGCCAAGCTCGAACGAGCCGTGGAACGGTCGCTCGCGGCCTCGGCCCCGGTGACGGCCCGACTCGAGCGTGCCACACTCCTGGTGCGACTGGACCGGCTCGACGAAGCGATCGCGCTCCTTGCCCCGCTCGCCGGTTCGGACCCGACGGCCGGCCTGTTCCTGGCCGGCATCTATCGCGACCGGAATCGTTGGGCCGAAAGCGACGAGCTGTTCACGGCCGCTCTCGATCACTTCGGCCCCAGGTCCGGTAACGACGCCCACGCCGCGGAGATGTGCCGGATGGCCTATGAGGGGCTGGCGTTCAATGCCCGGCAATCGGGTCGCCCGGCGGATGCGGAGCGCGTGCTTCGTGCCGGGTTAGCGGCCCATCCGACCCTGGCGGCATTCTTCCATTACGAACTGGGACGGCACCACGCCGACGGCGGCCGACCGCGTCAGGCCGCCCGGCACCTGCAGGAAGCGGCCCGGCTCGACCCCACGCGCTACGGCGAACCGGCCGAGATGCTCCGTCGGTCGCTCCTGACCGGACCCTACGGCTGCAGTCTCCCCCGGCCCTGACGCGACTGTCCGGCCCGTGTCGTCTGCCATCAAGGGGGTCGCCGGGTCTGCCGACTTCCTCGCCCCTTTCTCCCGACCCGGGACAAGTTCACTCCGTCGGCCCCGTCTCGGATCCGGGGTCACTCGTCCGGGGTCACTCGTGGCGGTCCTTGACCAGCCAGGGGTCGAACGTCGCCTTCCGCCAGGCCGCGAGCTTCCCGGATAGCTCCTCGACGGTCTTCGCGTGCTTCGGGTCGTCGGCGAGGTTCTGCAGTTCGTCGGGATCGTTCCTCAGGTCATAGAGTTCGAGGCGGGGGCGGTGCAGGAACGACTTCAGGTCGCGGCGACCCATCCGGGTGTCTTTGCGTCTTAGCACGCCTTGCCAGGTGTCGGAGTTCCACAGGTCCGAGGCGAACGGGTACTCCAGCGGGTGGGCGAGGTTGAGGATCAGCTTGAAGTCGCGGGTGCGGACCATCCGCATCGGATAGTACATGGTGATCTCGTGGAACTGGTGCGAGGCGTACACCTCGTCCCAGCCGGCGGGGCGAGGTTCTTCCAGAACGGGCAGCAGCGAGCGGCCGAGCGGGGCGGCGTTCTTGCCGAACTCCGGATTGACACCGCACCAGTCCAGGATCGTGGGCGTGATGTCGGTGAAGCTGACCAGGGCCTCGCAGGTCTGCCCCGGCTTCTGGCCCGGCTTGCGGACGAGGAGCGGCAGGTGGATGCCGCTGTCGTACAGGGTCGTCTTGGCACCGGGGAAGGGGATGCCGTTGTCGCTCAGGAAGATGACCAGGGTCTCGTCGAGCTTCTTGGCCTCGGCCAATTCCTTGAGCACACGGCCCACGCCGTCGTCGAGTCGCGTCACGCTCTGGTAGTATTCGGCCAGTTCCGCCCGGACCTCGGGCTGGTCGGGCAGGTGGTACGGCACCGGCACGGCCTTCGGGTCGGGTCGGCTCGCCGGGACACCGGCGGGGTACTTCACGTCGTTAGCGAAGCCCTTGGCGGCGCGGTGTGGGTCGGTGAAGCCGACCAGCAGGAAGAACGGTCTGTCGCCCGTCTCGGCCAGGAACTTTTTCACCTCGTTGGCGATCGCCACCGGGTTACGGCCGGTGTTGGCTACCTCCACGTCGAACGGGTAGACCTGCTTCGGCTGGACGTGCAGCTTGGCGATGACGCCGCAGCGGTACCCGGCGGGGGCTAACAGGGCGGGCAAGCCCTTCACCCTGCCGAAGCTGTGGACGTTGTGCTCCGCGTGGGCCAGGCCGTACTGCCCGCACTGGTGCGTGGGCAGGCCGGTGAGCAGGGTCGCCCGGCTCGGGCTGCACGACGAGACGGAGGCGAAGGCGTGCGTGAAGCGGGTGCCGGACGCCGCCAGCGCGTCGAGGTGCGGCGTCTTCGCGACCGGGTCGCCATAGCAACCGAGTTGCAACCCCAGGTCGTCGGCGATGAGTAACACGACGTTCCTTGGGGCGGCGAAGGCCGGCACCGCCAGGACCAGCAGAAGGGCCAGGGTCAGGAGCGAACGCGACCAGGGCGAGGAGGTACCCAACCGGGGCAGCAGGGAGCGGAACATGGCGCGGACTCCGTAGCGAGACGACGGGACAAGCGGGAGTTTACCCCGGCGAAGAAGGCCCGTCATGCCGGCGGGCGAGGATTTCCCCGCCGCCCCCGTGACCGGGCTGGCCCCGGCGAGTAAACTGTCGCGGGCTTGAGCCGACCGATCGACCGTCTTCGTCCGCGTCCCGGAGCCTCACCCATGAACCGTCGCGAATTCCTGGCCAGCGCCGCCGTCGCATCGACCGGCCCGATCCTGCTGGGCATGACCCGTAAGGCCGACACGGCCAACCCCGTCATCGGCTCGGGGCAATACCAGTATCAGTGCTTCCACAACTGGGGGGAGTTGCCGAGCGGTTTCACCTGGCAGACGACGCACAACGTCGCCCTCGACTCGGCCGGCAACGTCTACATCACGCACCAGGGGACCGGCACCAAGACGGACACGGTCCTGGTCTTCGACCCCCGAGGAAAGTTCGTGCGGTCCTTCGGGAAGGACTGGCACGGCGGGGGCCACGGCATCGAGATCCGCCGGGAAGGCCGCGAGGAATTCATCTACCTCTCGAACACCTGGACGCCCAAGATGAAGCTGGTCAAGACCGACCTCAAGGGCGAGGTGGTGTGGGCGAAGGGGCGACCGGAATGCCAGGAGTACGAGGACCCCAAGACCCCGTACAACCCCACGAACATCTGTTGGCGGCCGGACGGCGGGTTCACGGTCGGGGACGGGTACGGCTCACACTACATGCTCAACTACGACAAGGACGGCCGGCTCCTGAAGGTCTTCGGCGGCAAGGGGACCGAGCCGGGTCAACTCCAGACCCCCCACGGCCAGTGGCTCGACGACCGCGAGCCCCGGAAGCCGGTGCTGGTGGTGTGCGACCGGGCCAACGCCCGCCTGCAGTGGTTCGACCCCGACGGCAAGCCCTTGCGGGCATCCCGGCCGCGGGAACTCGTACTCTTCCCGGCCCATGCCAAGACGCGGGGCGACGTGCTGCTCGTGCCGGACTTGCACGCCCGCGTCAGCATCCTGGACCGGGCGGACCAGCCGGTCGTCCACCTCGGTGACGATGAGGCCTGGCGGAAGAAGGTGCTCGACGGCTTGAAGGTCCGTACCCAGCCCAAGGAGTGGCCGGCCGGGAAGTTCGTCCACCCTCACGACGCGGCCTTCGACCGGGACGGCAACATCTTCGTCGTCGAGTGGGTGTCCACCGGCCGGGTCACGTTCCTCAAGAAAGTCTCGTGACCCGCGCGTCTCGTGATGACGGCCGCCCCACGCGCGCTACTTCGCCCGCAGCACGGAGTCGAGGAGTTCGTAGGCGGCCTGACGCGTCGCGTCGGGGAAGTCGTGGCCGCAGTCGGGGTGTTCCACCCGGAGGTTGTCCGGCTTGCCGAGTAGCTTGAACACGGGTCGGGCGGCCGTCGCGATCCGGTCCACGCTGTCGGCCTTGAAGTTCGTGTCGCCTTTCGGGGCGACGATGAGCACCGGGCGGGGGGCCAGGGCCGCGACCAGTTCGTGAAAGTCGAAGGGGATCTCGGCGAGTCTGCCCCGGTACTCGGCCAGCTTGATCATGTACCGGGTTTGACACCAGCCCCGCTCGGGAAACCAGTGCTTCTCGTCGCCGCCGTAGTAGTCGAGGAACGAGTCCAGCCCGCAGCTGGAAACCACCACTTTGAGACGGTCGTCGAAGACGGCGGTGAAGACCGAGTTGTGCCCGCCGAGCGAGTGACCGATGGTGCCGAAGCCCCGTGGATCGACGAAAGGGAGCGTTTCGAGGTAGTCCAGGCCGCGGATGTTGTCCCACACGGCCTTAAGGGTACCGCTCACCCAGCCGAGCTTCTTCAGGTCGGGCTGGTACTTGGCCAGCAGGGGGTAGTTCGGGGCGAGCGTGACGAAGCCCCGCTCGGCCAGTTCGGCCGCGTAGTGGCGGTTCGGTCGTTTGCCCAGGCCCACGACCGTGCCGTGGCCGACCTCGTTATCCGTGGGGTGCAGGCACAGCACCGCCGGGGCTTTCTTCGGCCCCTTGAGCACCTCGTGGGGCACACACAGGTACGCCGGGACCCGGGAACCCGGCTCGGATTGGTAGGTGACGAGCCGACGGACGTACTTGCCGCAGTCCTGCTCGTCTTCGACTTTCACGTCCAACGGGCAGCGCTTCTCCGGACCGGGAAGTCGGCCCATCACCGCCTCGGCACCGCGAACGATCTCGGCCCGCCGTTTGGCCCAGTCCTCGGCCGTCTTCACCGCGCGGGGCTGGTTGTCGTCACCGCGGTAGAGCAGGAGGTTGTCGCGGGGCAGCCGGGGAGTGGCCGGCGGCTCGCTGGCGAGCGCGGGAAGAGTGACGAGGGCGGCTACGACGATCGGTCGCATGGAGTCTCCCCCCGAAGCGGCCAGCGGCTTCCCCACACATAACGAGCGGCTTCCTACCCATCACACAACGAGCGGCGACCGTGAGGTCGCCGACCAACCGACCCTCGGTCGTCACCCCATCACACAACGAGCGGCGACCGTGAGGTCGCCGACCAACCGACCCTCGGTCGCCGCTCAGGGGAGCGTCTTGCGGATGCGGCTCAGCTCAGGATGCCGCTGACGACTTCGCCCTTGACCAGCTCGCGGGGCTGGTTGAGGTGGTTGTAGACGATCGTGTCCGGGCGGATGCCGACCGAGTGGTAGATGGTGGCGAGGAGTTCGGTGGGGTGGACCGCTCCCTCGACCGGGGCGCTACCGGTCTTGTCACTCTTGCCATAGACGAAGCCGCGGCGGATGCCGGCCCCGGCGATCATGCCGGTGTAGCAGTACGGCCAGTGGTCGCGGCCGTCGTCGTTGTTCTGGTTACCGGAGGTGCTGACCCCCCGCTGCGGGCTGCGGCCGAACTCGCCGACGACGACGACGAGGGTCTCGTCGAGCAGGCCGCGCTGGTGCAGGTCCTCGATGAGGGCGGAGACGCCGGCGTCGAGCATCGGGGCCGCCTCGTTCTTCATGCGGGAGGTCAGGCCGACGTGAACGTCCCAGGAGTGGCGGTCACTGTTGGCGACCTTCGGCCAGACGACTTCGACGAAGCGGGTGCCGGCCTCGACGAGCCGACGGGCGAGCAGGCAGCACTGTCCGAAGGTGTTCTTGCCGTACCACTCCCGAACGGCCGGTTTCTCGGCGGTCAGGTCGAAGGCGGCCTTGGCCCGGCCGCTGGTCACCAGTCCCAGGGCCTTGTTGTAGTACTCGTCGAGCTGGTGCTTGGCGACCGCCTGCTCGATCTCCGGCATGCCCTTGGAGATCGTCTCGCGGAGGGTCGCTCGCCGCTCCATGCGGGCGGTCGTCAACTCCTCCCGTAGCCGCAGGTCGTCGGTGCGGATGCGGTCCATCTTGTTCTGGTCGAGGTCGTCGCCCGGCGGGAAGAGCAGGTACGGGTCGTAGGCCTTGCCCAAAAACCCGGCGGTGCCGCCCTTGCCCACGACGTTCGACTCCTGCAGCGGCCGGGGCATCATGACGAACGGCAGCATGGGGACGGTCGGCGGCTTGAACTTGATGATGTTGGAGCCGAGCGTCGGGTAATCCTTGGGGCTGGGCGGCTCGAGCTGGCCGGACGGACTCACCTTGTCGGTGGTGTAGCCGGTGTGCATCTGGTAGATGGCCGCGGTGTGGTTGAACAGACCGTTAGGGGTGTAGGCGATGGCCCGCAGCAGCGTGGTCTTGTCCAATACCTTGGCGATCCTCGGGAGCAGTTCGGTGACGAACGTGCCGGGCAGAACGGTCTGCTGGTGCTTGAAGGCACTCTTGACGTTATCTGGCACATTGTCTTTGGGGTCCCAGAGGTCGAGGTGACTGGGGCCGCCCTGCAGGTAGATGAAGATGACGCTCTTGGCCTTGCCGAAGCCGGGGCCGTTGCCGATCTCGCCCTTGGCGTTCGCGGCGGCCGCACTGGCCTTCTGCAGGGCGAACAACTGGCCGAGGCTCACCCCGAGTACGCCGGACCCTCCGACCCGGAGGAGGTCACGGCGGGTCACGCGGTCGCAATCGTTCGCGGCGGCCGCACCTGGTATCACAAGCATCTCTTGACTCCCCATCGAGAAGGCGGGCGGTGCGCGACGGGCCGGCACCGAGACCGGCCTCGTTCAGGTAGGTATTCTGAGCTTAACGGAAAGCCGAGCGGCGGGCAAATCGAAAGTCGCGCGGCCGGAGTGAAAGTCGAGGACCGATGCAGCACCGGTCCGGCGATGACTGCTTCGTGTCGCCTCGGCGGCTCACGCCCCCCACACGTCCGCCAGTCGCACGACCTGGTGTTCGCGGGCGGCCCGCAGGACGGCCTCGCAGAGGGCCACGGTGTACAAGTTGTCCCGGCCACTGATTTCCGGCTCCGTGCCGTCCTCCAGGGCGACGAGGAGCTGGGCCATCGTGCCCGCGAAGGCGTCCGGGAACCAGACCTCCGGCCAGCGGGGTTGGAACCACATGCCGGGCTGCCGGGCGGTGCTGAAGTCGAGGGTGCTGGGTTCCCGGGCCGGGTACTTCGGCCAGCCGATCGTCCCCCGCATCAGCCCCTCGGTCCCCTCGACCCGCCAGCGGATGCCGGTATCGCCGGCGACGCCTTCCTGACACGGCCCGGCCCAGACGTCGTCCCAGGCACTGGCCCGCGGGCCGGAGTCGTACTCCAGGATGTAGAGGTTGATGCCGTCGACGTGCGGGAACCGGGTCCGCGGGTCCGGGCGGGTGCTGGCCAGCACCCGGTCGGGCGTGCCGAGCCAGTACCGGAAGGTGTCGAGGTGGTGGACGCTCATGAGGAATGTGGACAGGCTCGGTTGCTGCCGGGCCCACGGCATCCAGTGGGGGACGGCCCGCATGTCGATGGTGGCCAGGACGACCTCGCCGAGCCAGCCCCGGTTGAGTACGTCCTTGGCGGCCCGCACCGACTGGTCGAACCTCATGTTCTGGTTGACGGCCAGGACGACCCCGGCCTCGTCGCAGGCCCGGACCAGTTCTCGGGCGGCGGCTAACGAGAAGGCGAGCGGCTTCTGGGCCAGGATGCCCCTCAGTCGGCCCCTGCCCCGCTCCACGGCCCGCAGGATGATCTCCGGCTGTCGGTCGGGTGGCACCGCCACGTCGAGGACCTCGACCCGCGGGTCGTCGAGCAAGGCGTCGAGGCTGTCGTGAACGACGGGAAGGGCGTGCAGGTCGGCGACGGCCCGGGCGGCGGCGGGGTTGCGGGAGGCGATGGCCAGGGGGTTGAACCCGGCCCGGCGGTAAGCCGGGAGGTGGCAGTCCCGCATGATGAAGCCGGCCCCCACACAGCCGATCCGCCAGTCCTTGCGGCGGGGCATGCGGGGGTGGATGTCCAGGGCCAGACCGGGAGAGAACGGCTGGGACATCGCTCGGTCACTCCGCCGTCAGGGGTTCACCAGTACCCGCAGCTCGCGGGGAAGCGGGAAGCTGACGTGTTCCTCGCGGACGACCCGTGATTCCACCTCGGCCCCGAACTTCGCTCGCAGGTACTCGACACAATCCTGAACATGGTCTTCCGGGGCACTCGCCCCCGCCGTGATCAGTACCGTGTCGGTGGGGCGGAACCACTCGTCACGCAACTCGCTGACCCGGTCGATCAGGTAGGCCGGCCTGCCGAGCGAGCGGGCCAACTCGGCCAGCCTTTGACTGTTGGAACTGTTCTGGCTGCCCAGGACCAGGACCACGTCGGCCGCGGGGACCAACTCCCGGACCGCCTCCTGACGGTTCTGAGTCGCGTAGCAGATGTCGTCCTTGCTCGGGCCGACGATCTGGGGGTACTTCCGCCGCAGAGCGTCGATCACCACCTTCGCCTCGTCCACGCTCAGCGTCGTCTGCGTCAGGAACGCCAGCTTCGCGTCGGCGGGCAGGGTCAAGGCTTCCACATCGGCCACGTCCTCGACCAGGATCATGCTGCCCGGGGCTTCGCCCATCGTGCCGATCACCTCGTCGTGTCCGGCGTGGCCGATCAGGATGATCGTGTACCCCTCGCGGGCGAAGCGGACGGCCTCGGTATGGACCTTGGTGACCAGCGGGCAGGTGGCGTCGATGGCCCGCAGGTTGCGGGCGGCCGACTGCTGGCGGACCGCCGGGGACACCCCGTGGGCACTGTAGAGCACGGTTGCCCCGGTCGGCACCTCGGCGATGTCATCGACGAAGACGACCCCGCGGGCCCGGAACCGCTCCACGATCGGCCGGTTGTGAACGATCTCGTGGTAGACGTAGAGCGGGCTGCCGAACAGGGCCAGGGCCTGTTCCAGGCTCTCGATCGCCATGTTCACCCCCGCGCAGAAGCCCCGCGGGTTCGCCAGGATGATCCGCATCGCTGCCCCCTCAGTTCGCCCGTCATGGTACGGCCTGACCACCCGGCCTGCCAACCGCAACCCGGCGGTCCCGGGCAACCCGGCGGTCCTGAGCCACCCGGCGGTCCCGGGCCACCCGCCGATGAACCCAACGAACGAACCCAACGAACAACGCCACCCCGGGCGGGGTGGCGCGTTCCGGCCTTTTCGTGTCTGACCCGGGTGACCGTTCAGTTCTTCGGCAACTCGACCTTCGGGGACTCGATCATCTTCTTACCGTCCTTCTCGACGATCTTGCCGGAGACCTTGGTGCCGGGCACGTCGGCGGTGCAGCACTTGGCGTGGTACGGCTCCTTGCCGCCCTTGTCCACCAGGTAGTAGGTCACCTTCTTGTCGCCGTCCGTAACGATCAGGGCGTGGCCGCAGGCCTTGGTCTCGCCCAGGGCGCACTTGGTACACGTCAGCGTCCCTTCGAGGGCCTTGGCCCCTTCCTTTTTGTCCTCGGCGACGGCAACGCCGGTCGCGCCGCACAGGGTCAGCACGGCCAAGCCGAGCAGACCCGATAACAGAATCCGGAGCATGAGAGGAACCCTTGAATCGGTGTGGATCGGTCGAGCGGCCGCCGCGCGGCGACCCGGACCCGACCGACCCGGACACTATACCGAAGGGCCGATCGGGCAGCAACAACACGCAGAACCGTCGCGCCGTCGCCGGGCCGATCACGGCCCCGCAAGAAAGAAGGTTCGGATGAATGGAAGGCCCGAAAGGATTCGGTCAGAATCCGGTCATTCGAGTCGAACGTCCGCCAACGTCAGCCAGCCGACCGCGTCCGCGTCTTGGGTCTTGTTGGCGAACCGCAGGGGATGACCGGTTTTGAGCGGGTTGGGGACCCGCACCGCGAGCTTGTAGGTTCCCGGATGCAAACCGCTCACATCGAGGGTGTCACTCCAGACCCGGGGCGGGTCGCCGGGCAGCAGGCCGGTCAGTCGGCCGCTCACCGGGGTCGTCCTCACGGGTCGGCCGTACGCGAGCAGCCCCCACTCGGCTTTCCAGTCGTAGTAGAACGGGGCGACCCCGCGGTTTTCGATTTCCAGCTTCACTTCGAGCTTGTCGGCTTTGACCCGGCGAAGCGTCACGCAAGGGCAATGAAACTCGTACCCCATCCGACGGACTTGCTCCTTGGCCCGCCGGATGCGGTCCGGTTTCTGCCTGGGTTTGAACATGCCGCTGTCCATCAGCCAGGTCACATGGGTGGCTTCCACGCACCGGATGAAGTTCTGGACCCGTCTGTTCGCCGGCTTCTCGTCGAACACCTGGCCCCACGCCTCGGGACGGATTTCCCCCCCGATGGGGCGAGTCTTCCACTTCTCCTCGGCCCCGGCCTGGCGAAGTGCCGTCATGAAGAACCACTCGTCGCCCTTTCTGCCGGTGTGCAGCGTGGCCCAAGCGAACGAGTCGTCGTGGTAACCGAACGGGCGGTCGGAATTCTTGGCCATGTGGGACCCGTCACCGGCCGGGTAGCGGAGCAGGACCGGGGTCACCTTGAAGGCCGCCTCATAGGCGTCCATGACCTCCTGCTGCACGACCGCAGGGGCGAACAACTCGCTTTTGGGGTAGGTGTGCCACTCGCCCCAGAGGCCCAGAAGCCCGGCCGTCAGGAAACCGATCCGTGGGTCGCCGTCGTATTTCTTGCCGAACGCGGCGATGAAGGACTGCAGCGACCTTCGCAGTTTCGTGTCCTGGTAATCGGGTGTCTCGACCGGGGCCGCCGGGTTCGGGTCGTCGGCATGCACCCACTTGTGGACCTTGAGGCCATCGCGGATCAGAAAGTCGGGAATGACCCCGGTCTTGCCGGGGTACTCCAGAAAGATGCGGAGAACGGCCTGATGTCCCCGGCCGGCGATGTCATCAAGCATCCTCTCTAACGGTACCCAGTCGAACTGCCCGTACCCTTTCACTAACGCCGAGTACGGCAAATAGTTGAACTCCAGGCTGTGCGGAAAATACTGTCGCACATCACCTTGATACGGCACCAGACCTTTTAGCGGGTTGTCTACCGGTGCGGGGGCATAATCGAGTGACAGGCGTGAGTCTTGTCGTGAGTCTTGCGCAGGACAGGGGGTTAATGTCGTCAACAACAGCAGCCCGGACGGCACAATAGTGGAACGAACCATGATGGTCTCCGTTATGCATACCGTGATGTATGCCGGTGCTATTATCCGGTTAGCCGGATATCCGAACCGCCCGGTCGTGTGAAGACTCCTGGGATCGCCTCACCAGCGGTAGGCGTAGTGCCGGTGCTCGGAATGAGCCACCAGTGGTAGGCGAGCATCGGAAGCCGGTCGCCAGCGCACTTAACCCCATTGCATGTGCGTGGCGGCCGGCGTCCCGGCCACGGCATCGCCACCTTAGCGTCCCGTCCCGGCCACGGCGCGTCGGCCTGGCGGCTGGGCACACCTGCCTCTCTCGGGCTGCTTCCCCCCTCCATCATCTCCATCACCGGGGCCACTTACGGCGACAAATCACCCCCCCGGCAGCTATAGACCATCCCCCCGGCGGCTACAGGTCGTCCTTCGGCGGCGGCGGGAACTTCTTCTCCAACTCCGCGAGTAGCTTCTGGAAGTCTTTGCGTTCCCGAAGGGGGTCAAGGGCCTTGTCTACTTTCATGTGGGCCACGTCCTTGAAACCGGCCTTCACCGCCCGCTGCAGCAACTCCAAAGCCCGGTCGGCGTACTCCTGCTTCTTGTCGGCGATCTGGTCGGACGCCACGGCGTAGACGCAAGCAAAGTCGTACAGCACCGGGGCGGGAGGGTCGGGTAACTTCGTCAACTCCGCGACTTCGGCGACCGCCTCGGCGACCTGCCCCGCTTTCAGACGCGATATGGCCCGGGTGACGCGAAACGGTGGTTGTTCGGCCGGCGGGCTGAGTTCGATCACCCGGTCCCAATCTTTCACTGCCTCGTCAAACTTGCCGAGTTGGTCATGGGCCGTGGCCCGGCCGGCGTGGCTGTTCCGCAGGATGGACTTGACCGTCTCGTCGGCCGACCCGTCCCGCTGGATCGGGCTGAGCGTGGCGACGGCCTTGTCGTACCACGCCAGGCTGTCTGCCGCCCGCCCGCCGGCCCGGAGCCGATGGCCCAGGTTGCAGCAGCCCCCGGCGAAGTCGGTGCGGTAGCCGAGTACGGCGGGGAACTCGGCCACGAGCTTCTCGCGGATCGCGAGGGCTTTTCGGAACTGCTCCTCGGCCTCGGCCGGCCGGCCCGAATTGTAGAGCAGCAAACTCAAGTTACTGTAGCTGGTAGCCAGGCTCAGGCGGTAACCGGGGATGGTGGGGAACTCGGCCACGAGCTTCTCCCAGATCGCCAGACCCTTGCGATGGTGTTGCTCCGCCTTGGCCGACTGACCGAGGTCCATGAGCAACAAGGCCAAGTTGTTGTGGCTCCGGGCCAGGTCACAGCGGTGGTCGGGCACGCCGGGGAACTCGGCCACGAGCTTCTCCTGGAGGGCCAACCCCGTGCGGTAATGCTCCGCCGCTTCGGCCCATTGACCCGTCTCGGCCAGCAGAAGCCCCAGGTTAGCATGAAGCCCGGCCCAACAGCTGCGGTAATCGGGGTTGTCGGGAAAAGCAGTCACTAACTTCTCCCAGATCGTCAGCCCTTTGCGGTAATGCTCCGCGGCTTCGGCCCGTTTCCCCGCCTCCGCCAGCAAGATCGCGAGGTTGTTATGACAGTTGGCCAGGTCACGGAACAGTTCGGCAGCGGCGGGGAACTGGGCTGCCAACTCCTCCCAGAGGGCCAGTGCCTTCCGGTAATGCTCCTCCGCCTTCGTGCGTTGACCCAGGTACAGCAGCAGGCCACCGAGGTTGAGGTGGCTCGCGGCCAGGTCGCGGCGGTAGCCGGGCACGGCGGGAAAGTCCGTCACCAGTCTCTCCTGGAGAGCCACCGCCCGTTCGTATTCGGCACGGGCCTCCTCACGCCGTCCGAGCCGCTGCCAAAGCAAGCCGACCCGGAAGTAGCCCTCGGCGGCAATGGCCCGCGACTCCTGGTCGGTCCCCTCCTGCCGGGCCAATTCCTGCCAGCGTCGGACGATCGCCTCCAGATAGGCCCGGTCCTGGGCGGTCAACTCCTTCTTAGCGGCGAGAAATTTCTCGATGTCCGTGCCGGTGGTCGCCCGCAGGGCATCCAGGGCCTGATCGCGGAAGGCGATCGCCCGCTGCTTCTCCGCCTCCGCCAGGAGCTTGGCCACGCGCTCCTGCTGGGCATTGGCAACCGCCCGCTGCTCGCTCTGCCGGGCCAACTCGGCATTGGCAACCGCCCGCTGCTCGCTCTGCCGGGCCAGTTCGGCATTGGCCATCGCCCGCTGCTCGCTCTGCCGGGCTTCTTCCTCGGCGGTCATGGCCCGGCCCATCTGCCACAGGCTCGCCGCCAGGCCCGCCAGCAGCACTGCCGCGACCACCCCGATGGCCAGACGGGCCTGCCGCCGTCGCTTGCGTTGCTCCGCCTCGCGGACCGCAGCCTCGGCCGCCGCCGTCTCCGCCCGCCGCAGACGGGCCTCCAGCGCCGCCCGGTACGACGCCACCGCGGCGGCCACCTCGCGACCGTCGGCGAAGCGATCCTCCGGCCGGGCCGCCAGACACCTCAGGGCCAACTGCACCAGCTCGGCATCGGCCCCGCACCCCGCCAGCCGCTCGTATGCCTCGGCCAGATCGGCACCGGCCGCCTTGCAGATCGTCTCGTCCGCCGTCGAGCCGACGAACGCCGGCTTCCCCGTCAGGATCGCCGCCAGGATCGAGCCGAGGGCGAACACATCAGCCCGGGCATCGACCGGCTCGCCCCGGGCCTGCTCCGGGGCCATATAACTCGGCGTGCCCAGCACCGCGCCGGTTTCCGTGTGTCCTGAGTCGCCCTGTCCGAACCGACGACCCGAGCCGTCCGGGTCTGAACCGTCAGCCGCCGACTCTCGCTGACGGTCCGACTCAGCCGACAGGTCCTTCGCCAGACCCCAGTCCATGACCTGCACTTCGCCGAACTCGCCGACCATGACGTTCTGGGGCTTCAGGTCGCGGTGAATGATGCCCCGAGAATGGGCGAAGCCGACCGCCTGGGCGATCTGTTCGAAGATCTGCAGGAACCGCGGTCGGTCCGGTCGCCCACACTCCCGGCCGGCCAGCAACTCCGCCAGCGTCTGACCGTGGATGAGCTTCATGGCGAGCCACGGCGTGCCGTCGGTCCCGTTACCCAGGGCATGTACCGGAGGGATGCTCGGGTGCGGCAGCTTGGCGGTGATCTTGGCCTCGGTGATGAACCGTTCGGCACTGGCCCGGGGCAAGAGCGTCTTAATGGCCACCTCCCGATCGAGTGCCAGGTCGATGGCCGCATACACCCGGCCCATGCCGCCGCGGGCGATCTCGGCCATGACGATGTAGCCGGGGATGACGGGAGTGCCGACGGCCGACACAGAGGTGGGCAATCCCGGATCGGTCCCCTCCGGAGAAGCCTGTGGTTCCGGCTCGGCCGGACCCGCCCCCGCTTGTCGGTCGAAGGAGAGGGTGCTGTGCGAATCGGGCCACGGATCGGGCTGCGGCATGGCTAGTCTCCTCACTCTCACATCGGTCAGAGCCCAACAGTTCCAATCCTACCGCACCGTCACCCGCCAATGCCAGTTTTCGGCAGCACCTCCCCATGCCGGTCCATGCTCCCGGTCGTGCGAAGCGATACTCACGGCCCGAAATGGCCCGCCGGGATCAAAAAAATTTTGTCGCAAGACGGGCGACTTTTTGAATTCTCCCCATGACCCCGAGGCCCAGCGACGGGCCGAGGGCCGACAAAATACCACGACCACCCCTGCGAACGCAGGTAACTAACAAGGGAGACTCAGTCATGTTCCGAAAGCTGTTCCAGAAATGGAGTGATCCCGGTACGCCGAGCGGCCGCCCGAGCACCACCCGTCTGGGGATGGAACAACTGGAAGATCGTACGGTCCCGAGTACCATCCAACTGATCAACGGCCAGTTACTTACAGATCACCGGCAGCGACCGTGACGATTACATCGAGGTCGTCGAGGACGGTGCCCTCGTCACGGTTCGCCTGCCGACCGGAATCACATCCCAATATGGCGTGTTCGAGAAGTGGCGTCTGACGAACCCGGTCCCGATCGCGATCCGGGGGTTAGGCGGCAACGATACCATCAATGCTGCCCGCGTCAGGAATTTACTAGTGCACATCGAGGGCGGTGCCGGAAACGATGTCTTGCGGGGAGGACAGAGTGCGAATCGGGTCTTCGGTGGGGACGGACACGACGTCATCCACGGCGGTGCCGGCATTGACACCCTGCGTGGCGACAGTGGCAACGACGCGATCTACGGAGGAGACGGGACCGACGTGCTTCGTGGGGGTGCGGGCGACGATTACCTCCACGGTGGTCTCGGAGACGACTTCCTCTACGGCGACGCCGGTGTTCACGACCGTCTCCACGGATGGTCCGGTAACGACTTTCTTCAAGGAACCGGTGAACTCGACGGAGGCGACGGTGACGATCGGCTGACGAGCACGGGCCAGGCAAACAGCCGATTGTACGCCGGCTACGGAAACGACCTCCTCTTTGTGCGGGGCAATCGCGATTATGTGGACGGCGGGTCGGGCTACGATGTCGTGAACGTACCGGCCGGCTTCTCCGGAGAGCGATACGGTTGCGAAAGGATTATGATCGCGGTCCCCGGCGTTAGCCCCCAGACCGACAACTGGAGCTGCGGTCCCAATTCCGCCTCCCGCTTCCTGCGGGCCTGGGGGAGCGAAGTTTCTTACGAGACCCTGCGAAGCACGGCGGCCGGCTGGCCCGATCTCGTCTCCCAGTTCAACCTCGGCACCCGCCCCACCTCGCTACGCGACATGATCCAGAGGCACCGTCCTAGCACGCAGATGGCCACCGGTGCAAGTTGGGTCCTGGTGAGGGATCTGCTGCACCAGGGCCGGCCCGTCATCGCCCTGGTTGCCTCGGCACGGATGACCCTTCACTATGTGGTCCTGAACGGGATCGACGAAGCGAATGTCTACTTCATGGACACCGACGGCAGGCAGAAACACTGGTCCATCAGCGAGTTTTTGGACCGCTGGAACTGGGGCGGCACCTACTTCTCGGGTGTTGACGGTGATCTCGCCCAGGCCGGCCTCAATGCCTTGAACGTACACGAACGCACCATCATCTGGTAAGGGCCAGTGCCCCCCGAATTCTCCACTGGTTGCGTGGGCCTCACGGCTCGCAAAAGAGAAGAGAGGGGGAAAAGAGGTACCGCAACAGCCAGGGGCCGGGAATTGGAGACGGGTAAGGGAACATGCCCTCCGGCCTCCCCCGGCCCGGTAGTTGAGCGGCTGCGCGAGCGTGCGTCCTGGGCCTTCTGGTCAGCCCCTTGGCGAGGAAGTCCCGGCACGGGACACAGCCTGCCTGTGTTTGTCAGTGCTGAAGAGAGAGGCTAGTGACCCACGCCGCCACCGCACCGGGGTGTGCGATCTCGTGCGACTCAGAGTGAGGGGCAGTACAGGGCGGTCGCCACCGTTCGATACCGGGTCTTGGGTTTCATCTCTGTTGCAGCCGATTCATAGTCCAGACGCTCATCCCGGCCCTTGTGGAAGAGAACACAACGGGTTGTGGCGTATATTGGCATCGTTCATCAACCCGCAGTCCGGCAAGCGATAACCGCCTGAAATTCCGCCTTTGTGGTGTTGATCGCCGCTTGGATTCCGTCGGTCGCACTCCCCGCGGACAACTCGGAGAGAGACGGCATCGATGACCGCTAGGTCACCGTTCAAGGAGAGGAGCCTATCGATACCCGGAGGGGCTCATTCGTGGTTCGCATCAACTTATGCCGCAAGGGTTGTCTCTGCATGCCCGGTGGTTAGGTTAAAGGATTTTGTTTATTGTTCACGCAACGAGTGGCGGGCAATGGACGCGACCGAGTATACGCGGACCGTTCAAGCGACCGCGTCAAGGGGGGCATCATGCACCTGGCCGAACTGATACCCGGACTCACGCTTGCCGGCCTGGAGCCGGATCGCGTCTGCACCGTCGTAGCCGTCGTCCGCCACGCCGAGAACACCGTCACCGTTTAAATCATCTATCGCCTGCCGGTAGGGGCAACAAGAAGCGCCTACTCGGCACCGCCGACGAGGCTTAGAAGCTCGCCGCCCATTTCTCCGGTTCCAAGATCGACGAGACCAAGCGACTCAAGTTTGCCAAAGCGCTCGGCAAGAAGACGCGGCACCTGCTACTCATGACCGCCACGCCGCACAACGGCAAGGAAGAGGACTTCCAACTGTTCCTGTCGCTACTCGACTCCGACCGCTTCTACGGCAAGTTCCGCTACGGCTGTTCCTGCTCACCCACGAGGTGAAATCCGGCGACGGGGCCACCGCTCTCCAAGCAGATGCAATTCATCCGCGTCCACCCGGACTGCTCCGCCGCCTTGGCCGGCTGGGCACCGCACCTCGACCTCGAACCGCTCCACGGGGACCACGGCGGACTTACGTCCGCCGCTCGGGGGCAGTTCGATTTTGCTGATGTCGAGCAGAAGGCCATCGCCTACGCCGCCGCCAAGTTGGTGTCCGAACACTTCCACAAGGTCGCCACCCGCCGCATCGAGCATGTCGAAAAGACGGCGGAACGACCTCAAGGCGGGCAAAGATGTGCGGCTCTACCTCGACAATGTGTTTCGCACCCTTCGCGATCTTGAAGCCCGGCTCGACAGCCGCAAGCGGTAACTACAGGCAATGCGGCAGGTGCAGAACGGCGCGCCGGTCATCCTCGGCGGGGCATTGGTGGTGCCCGCGGGGCTGCTCCGCAAGCTGCGGGGCGAGGGGCCGGCCCCGAGTGCCACCGAGGCCACCGCCCGCCAGCGGATCGAGACGCTCGCCAAGCAAGCGGTCATAGCCGATCAACAAGCCAAGGGGCACCCCATCATGAACCGTGCTGGTCATGACCAAACACGACAGATCTTCGGCTAGGTTCTCCGCGAGATAGGGCTGACGAAAGGAATCACGCTGCGGAAGTTCGCGGAGATGGCCGGCATCAGCCCAACTCCTGAACTGCTCCGGGAGGCGAACGGGCTGACGGCGGACCAGCTGCGGTTCCTACGCGAGCAGGCCTGCAAACTCAAAGAGCGAGGCACTCCGGGGGGGACGGAAGAATGAAAGACCGCGTGCCGTTCTTGCACGAGAACACGCTGTTGACAACCTCAGAAGTTGCATATACAATAATTAAGTCGAGGATCAGTATTATGTCCGAGAAAACTGCTGACCACATCGCTCGCTCGTGCCTGGCCGTGCGGGTGCGGATGCTCAACCGCGTCATCACCAACCTGTATGATGAAGCGTTGCGGCCGTTGGGTCTGAAGGTCAGCCAGCTGAATATCCTCGTCGTGGCCGCCAAGCTCGGCACGGCTCGCCCGGCCGAGGTCTGCGACATCCTTCTGCTCGACCCCTCGACGCTCAGCCGAAACGTCGAACGGATGCAATCCCACGGATGGCTGGAGGTGGTGCCCGACCCGGATCGCCGGGCCCAGCCTTTTCGTATCACGGCATCGGGACGAGCCTTGCTGAAGCGGGCCACTCCGTTTTGGGAACAAGCCCAGCAGCAAGCGGCCGACCTGCTCGGCGACGAGGGCGTGCGGGTACTCAGCCAAATCGAGAAGCAGTTGACGTGATCGGCGGCTGGGGATCAGCCGCCTTTTCTGGGCCATTTAGTTGCATATACAAGGAGCAAGCCAGTGCGTGACCATCCGACCGTTCAGCGGTTCCAGCAGACCCAGCCACACCAAGCCAACACGCCCCCCACTCCCCGGGTTCTGGATGCCGCCTGGTTGCGGCAACTCTGCCTGGATTGCGGGGCCGACGATGTGGGCTTCGTCGAGCTAGATCGGCCCGCCCTCGCCGACCAGCGGACCGAAATTTTACAGCTTTACCCGTATGTGCGCAGCCTCATCAGCTTCGTCTGCCGAATGAACCGCGGCCCCGTGCGCAGCCCGGCCCGCTCGGTCGCCAATGTCGAGTTTCACTCGACCGGCGACGAAGTCAACGACACGGCCCGGACCATCGTCACGGCCTTAGAACGCGCGGGCGTCCAGGCCGTCAACCCGCCGATGGCCTTTCCAATGGAGGCGGAGCGCTGGCCCCAGAAGATGTGGATTGTCTCGCACAAGCCGGTCGCCGTGGCCGCGGGGCTGGGCATGATGGGCATCCACCGCAACGTCATCCATCCCCGCTTCGGCAACTTCATTCTGTTGGGCACGGTGTTGCTCGATGCCGAGGTGTCCGCTTATGGTCAGCCGGTCAGTTACAACCCCTGTCTGGAGTGCAAACTCTGCGTGGCGGCGTGCCCGGTGGGTGCGATTTCCACGGACGGGCATTTCGATCTGTCGGCATGCTACCACCACAACTACCGCGAATACATGGGCGGCTTCGCCGACTGGGCGGAACTGATCGCCGACAGCAAGGACGGCAAGGACTATCGCCAGAAAGTCACGCCGCCGGAGTCGGTGTCGATGTGGCAGAGTTTGGGCTTCGGACCGAACTACAAGTCGGGCTACTGCATCTCGGTCTGCCCGGCGGGGGAGGAGGTCATCGCCCCGTTTCTGACCGACAAGCCCAACTTCCTGCGCAGCGTGGTCAAGCCGCTGCAAGAGAAGCCCGAGACGGTCTACGTCGTGCCGGGGTCAGATGCCGAGAGCCACGTCGTCAAGCGGTTCCCGCACAAGACCCCCAAGCGGGTTCGCGGCAGTCTGATCCCCCGCACCATCGACGGGTTCCTCTCGGGAATGCCGATCACCTTCCAGCGGGGGCGGTCGGCCGGGCTAGACGCGGTGTTCCACTTCACCTTCACCGGCAAGGAAGAGCGGCGGGCAACGGTGGTGATCCGCGATCAGTCGATCCGCGTGACTCAAGGGCACGAAGGCGAGGCCAACCTGCATCTGACCGCCGACAGTGAAACGTGGCTGGGGTTCCTGGCCAAGGAGCGGAGCTTGCTCTGGGCACTGTTACGGCGGAAGGTCCGCATCAGCGGCTCCCCGCACCTGCTGATAGCTTTTGGCAAGTGCTTCCCGTCGTGAATTGCTCTAGTGAAATCCGAGTCATGGTTGTCTGTTCGTGTTCGTTCGGTGAAGGACTGTTCGATTCGAGCCATTGGGATGGCCGTCTTCAGCACGCTGGCGAGAGGAGCCGTGTGGCGAGTTGGTCAAAGGGTGTTATCGGCAAAGCGGTCAGCGTGTCACGCAGCCAACGCCTGGGGTCGATACCAAACTGATGACAAGTGGCCGTGAAACTGGCCGGCGTCGCTTGGGTGCGGCCGCCCTGTTTCTGGTAATGCTCATGTTGCAGAGGGTGGAAGGCCAGCATTGGCGTGTAAGTAGAAATTCACATCATTGCATGGTGAACCTCACTTGATCACAGGTTCGAGCATCCAGACGCCTCCGCCGGTCGACTCAACCCCCGAGCCAACGCGGCTGCCAGGCCAGTTACCAAAGACGGCGAGATACACCCGACCGGTCTTCGGATGAACGCAAACATCGAGCGGCTGATTGAAGCGCAGGACACGACCATTGGCATCGACCAGCGGCCGCTCGTCGATGACCTTGCCGGCCTTGTCGAACGCGAATGTCTGCACACAGCGGCCGCCCGAAAAGTAAGCGATCAGCAGTCGTCCCTTGAGCGGCCCGTCCGCGGTGTATTCACACATCCCGTTGGGGCTATTCCCGCCGCCGGGGCGTAGGTCGTACAGCAGCGTCGGGTCGAAGTTCTTCTCGGGCTTCACACCAACCGGGTAGGCCGACACCTCCCACGGGTCCGGCCCCGCCGTGGGATTTCCACCCAGCAGCACATATTCACCCCGGCTCGGGTTGGGATGCCCGTAATACTTGCCCTCAACGACTCGGCACAGCGATTCGTGCGGCATCGCTGTGATTGCCGGGATGCCTTCGGCCTTCGGTGTGGTCACACCGCTTGCGATACTGTTGCCGTTGGTCGCGGTGAACAATTGACCGGACGAATGCCAGCACAATCCCAGGGCGTTGCGGAAGCCCGTGGCATACAATTTGACCGGAGCGTCAGGCTTCTTGGGGTCGTAGCGAATTGGCTCGGCGGTTGTCACGTCGCAGGGCAATCGACCGCCGTTGAACGTGGGGGAGTGAACATCCGCGACGATGATCGCGGCACTCAAGGGACTCTCCGGGGCTCCCCAATTCGGAGTGCCCCCCAGCGTGGTCACGCCGCCGACCGACTGGTACAAACGGCCGTCTGGTCCAAAAGCGAGGTGGTTGGGCTGGTGTTCCAAGTTCTCGGGACAGGGCAGGCCGACTATCACGTCTTGTACGCTAACGGACGACTTTTCCCCGATCGGAGGGATCGTCACGCGCGAAATCGTCCCGGCCCACACGCCTGCGTTTCGCCGGGCATGACTGACCCAAAGGATAAGTTCCTTGGACTTGGAAGTCGCCTTGGGGTCGAAACAAATTCCGATGATTTGCTGTCCCCGCAGCGTCACGGGTGTATCCGAACCACTCGACTTGCCGTCCTTGTCGAGGTGATAGCGGATGACGTTGCCATGCACGTCGGCGACATAGAGGTTTCCATCCGGACCGATGCGAAGGCTCGTCGTCTGGCCGCGTTGATCCAGTTCATGGGCCGTGAACTTAAATAATGGGCCGTCGAATTTCTGAACCGACGTGCGGAATGACCAGCGATACGGCACCAGCTTCGACCCATTCGCGCCAACGATCCCGTCCGTGAGTTCCGCGGAGTAAACTCGCTCTTCGTCGAGTTGATGAGCCGGAGTCAAAGTAGCGACCCCGCCGGTCAGATCGCAGTTAACCGCCGCCGGGACTACTTTGCCCTTGTCATCGAGGAGCCGAAAGGTCTTGGCCGTGACCGTCTCGGCTTTCACGGGCGAACTGAACTGCACGCGAATGGCTGTCAACGGCGAAACTGCCTTCGCATCGGGTGCTGGTTTCGGTGACTCGGGGGAAACGACAACTCGTGGGGCATCGGCAGCCCAGAGGTGGGCGCACAATAACATAGAGCCGGTCACGGCAATAATTCTCATTTCGCACCGCGCTACTGAATTGTGTCCACCTTGGGAGAATTTTTACCAGTTAGAATAGCAGGCGGCAATCTGCCCCCTAGCGTGGTCACGAGATCACTTGAAGGTGATCAGCCGAATTGAGCGGTCCGTGCTCCATGATGACCTGCTCGCCAATGGAGTGGCCAACCCCGGTCGTCTTCGACGCATCGGGTAGTCGTGTGGAGCAGGTAGAGTTCGCGTGGGAACGGGGAAAGATATCTGAGTTGTAACGACCCAGCTCAGCCGCGGCAGGGGCCGGGTGAGCAACGAATTCCAAATAACCAATCTTCCTACGCCGTCCGCTAGAGCGTCTAGTTCAAGCGCGTCTGGGCCGTGCGGTTCCAGAAACCTCTTCTCTTGCTTACGGGTAGCACTGCTCGCGCCACGCTGCTCAACTCGGACATGTACCTCAGCCCATTGGCGTTGGTGGCCAGGACCAGCACGAAGCGATCCCCCGGGTAGATGCGGGAGTCGGCGCAGGAGACCCCGTTGCTCCCGTTGTGCGCCCACACCCGATTGCCAACCCGGGTCTAGCCGATGGACCCGCCATAGCCGTAGAGGTTACCGGCCCCGAGCAGGCTATACCCGACGTTGGGATACGAGCACGACTTGCCCGGCTCGGCCTGAAATTCGAGCAGTTGAAGGCGCTTGACCCCGAGCCGCGGTTCAGACCCATCGTCCAGAAACTTTCGAAAATCAAGAACCCGGGACTGCGGGACTGAACGCAGTGGATCATCACCACCAAGCGGAATGTCACGGCCTGGATCGACCGCAGCCGGGACGGGGTCGACTACCGGATCGACGTGGCGGTGCAACGCAATGTCGAGCCGGGCGTGGGAACCGCAATGCACTCAGGGAACTGGTGGAGGAGGTCGCCGACCACTTCCGCTCGCACCCCTCTGGCTGGCTTGTCGCGGGGGGTGCCACTTGTTCACGAGTTCCTTTGCAGCGGGCGACCTAGGCAGCTTGTCTTTTTCCGCTTGCCACTTCTTCGCCTCGTCGGACTTTTCCCACTTCGTGTGTAGCCGAATGAGTCGGTCGAGGGCTCCCGCAAGGCATTGTCGCAAGGCGAGCCGGGCGGCGTCCGTCCCCGCATCTTTCTCTCGAGCCTTCATGCCCACTTAGCCCCTGAGGAGCAGCGGCTCGGCCTCGGCGCACTTCTTTTAACCCGGCAGCGAGCCGCCGAGCATCGACATCGAGTTAACCGTCGTCCAGGCGTTCGGTTCTCCCTTCTTGCGGACGGCCTGGCATTCGCGGAGCAGCGGCTCGGTTTCGGTGAAACCCTTCATTTCAAGTAAAGTCATGTCGTATTGTGTCAACTGCCCTGCCAACCCCGGGTGGTTCATGGACCGAACAGTTGCCCGAGGTGGAGAGGACTGCCATCCTCGAACTCGCCTGCCCCGACGCCGACCTGCGGAGCCGCGTACAGGCGCTCCTAGCAGCCGAGCAGACCCGTGATCGGGTCGAGTCTCCCGGCGATCTGCTGACGGAACTGGCCGGGGTCCCACTGCTCTTGGCCAAGGCCCAGGATCGAGCCGGGGGGGAAGTCCCTGCTGTCGCAGTTCCGTCAAAGCTGGGATGAGATAGCGCGCGGTCAAATCGCCGGTGGCACCGAGAACCAGGAACTTGGTTGGCATGGACGATCCTGTGTGACTGGGTTCATGGCTACCGGGCTGGGCACGCGACGGAGCAAAGCAACCGGGTTGGAACTGGCTCGAATCGATTGCGAGTAAGGCTACTCGATTCGAGGCTCGCCTCTCGGGGAATGCCCGCTACAACACTCCAGAACCCCGTTTGAAGAGCAATCCATGACCGGAAACGACACAACGGAAGGCCGCCGCGTGATGGAGGCGGCGCGCGATCCGTATGGCTGGAAGCTCTGGGGGCCGTTCCTGTCGGAGCGGCAATGGGGCACGGTGCGCGAAGATTACTCCGAGAATGGCGACGGGTGGCGGTCGTTCCCCCATGAGCAGGCCCGGAGTCGCGCGTATCGCTGGGGCGAGGACGGGTTACTTGGCATCACCGACCGCGAGTGCCGGCTCTGCTTCGCGCTGGCCTTGTGGAACGGCGTCGATCCGATCCTGAAAGAACGGCTCTTTGGGCTGGCCAACCCCGAGGGGAACCACGGTGAGGATGTCAAGGAACTTTATTACTATCTCGACGCGACGCCGACCGCCAGCTACCTCAAGGGGCTGTACAAGTACCCGCTTCGGGAGTTCCCCTATGCAGAACTGGTGCAGCGCAACGCCGAGCGTGGTTTCCACGACCCGGAATTCGAGCTGATCGACACGGGCATCTTCGAGGCCGGTCATGTCGATGTGCTGGCAGAGTACGCGAAGGCCGGTCCCTCTGATTTGCTCATCCGCATCACGCTCACCAACCACTCGCCGGAGCCGGTCCGGCTCCACGTCTTGCCGACGCTGTGGTTCCGCAACACCTGGAGTTGGGGCGGCGGCTACGAACAAGATTGGGGCAAGCCGCAACTGAGGCTTGACGGGGCCGCAGTTATCGCCGAGCATGCCACCCTCGGTTCGTATCGACTGGAAGCAGAGAACGCGCAGCAGTGGATCTTTACCGAGAACGAGACAAACGCAGCGCGATTGTTCGACGCGACCAACACCAGCCCGTTTGTGAAGGATGCCTTCCACGATTGGCTCATCGGTGGCCGAGCCGAGGCGGTCAACCCCGAGCATCGCGGGACCAAAGCCGCAGCCGTCTATGCGGTCGAGTTGGCCCCCGGCCAATCCGCGACGCTGCGGCTACGTTTGCGCGGCAGCAACCAGACCAGCGCGGCGTTCGGGGACGACTTCGAGGCCACCTTCCGCCAACGGCTCGCCGAGGCGGATGAGTTCTACCACGCTCTGGTACCGCACCTCGGCGGGCCGGAACGCCAGGTCTTCCGCCAAGCCAGCGCCGGGCTGATCTGGTCGCAGCAGTTCTTCTACTACCACGTTCGCGACTGGCTGACCGGTGACCCAGCTCAGCCGGCCCCGCCCGCCCACCGCACCCATCCCAACCAGGACTGGCCGCACCTGTTCGCCCGCGACATCCTCTCCATGCCGGATAAGTGGGAGTTCCCCTGGTTCGCCGTCTGGGACACCGCCTTCCACATGATTCCGCATGGCGACTTGGACGCACCTTTCGCCAAGGATCAGTTGTTACGCTTCCTACGCGACTGGTATCAGCATCCGAACGGGCAGATCCCGGCCTATGAATTCAACTTCTCGGACGTGAACCCGCCGGTGCATGCCTGGGCGTGCCGACGTGTCTACGAACGCGATGGGCGACGGGACAAGCTGTTCTTGAAGCGGGCCTTCCACAAGCTGGCCCTGAACTTTACCTGGTGGGTCAACCGGAAAGACCTGACCGGGCGGCACCTGTTCGCCGGCGGCTTCCTGGGACTCGATAACATCGGCGTGTTCGATCGTTCGCACCCGCTGCCGACCGGCGGCCATCTCGAACAGGCTGACGGCACCGCCTGGATGGCCTTCTTCTGCGCTGAGATGCTCACGATCGCTCTGGAGTTGGCCCTTGACGACCCGGCCTACGAAGACATGGCCAGCAAGTTCCTCGAACATTACGTCTCCATCACCCACGCCATCAACACGCTGGATGGCACCGGCCTGTGGGACGAGGAAGACGGCTTCTACTACGACCACTTACACCTCGACGAGCGGTTGATCCCGCTGAAGGTGCGCTCGATGGTCGGGCTAGTCCCGCTCTTCGCGGTCGAGTTAATCTCACGCGAGGTACTGGAGCAATTGCCCGACTTCCGCCGCCGCTTGGAGTGGTTCGTGCGCCATCGGGCCGAGGTGCTCAGCCACCTCGAACTACCCGGCCCGGAGGTTCCCCTTGACCGCCCCAACTACCTGCTATCCCTGCCGTCTCGCCAGCAACTCCAACGCTTGCTGCGTTTCGTTTTCGCCGAAGGGGAGTTCCTGTCGCCCTTCGGCGTGCGCTCGCTGTCCCGCTTCCATGCCGAGCATCCGTATGTCTTCCGGGCGGGTGACGCCGATCACGTCGTCGCTTATGTCCCCGCCGAAGCGGACAACGGCATGTTCGGCGGCAACTCGAACTGGCGCGGCCCGATCTGGCTGCCGATGAACTTCCTGCTCGTCGAATCGTTGCGACGGTACGGGACATATTACGGCGAGGATTTCCAGGTCGAAGTGCCGACCGGATCGGGCCAGTGGCGCACGCTGAGCCAGGCGGCGGACGACTTGGCCGCGCGACTCGTGCGCCTCTTCTTGCCCGGCCCCGACGGCCAACGGCCTGCGCACGGCGAGGTCCGCCGCTACGCCGACGACCCGCACTGGCGCGACCTGATCCTGTTCTACGAGTATTACCACGGCGACACCGGCCGCGGCTGCGGAGCCAGCCACCAGACCGGCTGGTCGGCCCTGGCAGCTACCCTGTTGCGCGACTTCAGCCAATAACTCTGTGCCATGCGATGAGCTCAGATCCTCAACGCCATCGGCTGGCTTCACCGAGCTAATCGGCGCTCGCGCGCCTGCACCTACCTGGCCGACGACGACCACGGCCCGCTCGTGCCCAAGAAACCCTGGACTCACGTCCGGGGCTTGCCAAGCGTTGTTGGTTGGCGTCCGC
>Ga0308417_1000582_pt1 | contig 26264 bp, 14 predicted proteins | sample HotsprSampleOS65_FD_203528 | JGI IMG/M metagenome (GOLD analysis project Ga0308417, IMG submission 203528) | Hot spring phototrophic mat microbial communities from Octopus Spring, Yellowstone National Park, Wyoming, United States - 20090730_OS65 ...
GTATTGCAATTCCGTATCGGTTTGCGTTTGTATAGCAAGATTGCCGACCGCGCCCTGCCGCAACAGTAATATCGAGTGTGGCGAATGGGGCGCTTGACGCGGAGATTAGCGAGCGGCATCGCTTGCCCAAGGGGTTTTGTCAGAGTGATCGCCACTACCGGCAAGGTGCCCTTGGGTTGGTACACTCGGCCCCGGCGGCAGGCTTTGCGTTGCCCGAAGAAACGCGGCCGTTGGCCTGGGCTACGTTAGGATGCCCCTTCGGGGCGAACAACGCAGTGGCACGCCCTATTGGGCGCGGAATGAAAATGCAACGGTGCGTCCCCAACGGGGCCGCGCATCCTGGGAACCGGATCCAAATAGGAACAGCCCCAACAGAGCCGCACGTTCTGGGAACCAGATCGAAGCAAGAGCAGCCCCAACGGGGCGAAATACTGTAGCCCAGGGCAACGCCCTGCGGGTTTAGGGGAATACGACAACCCAGGAAAATCGAGGCCAAGCAGGCGAAAGCCCTGAAAGGGCGACAGAACCTTTGCTCGGGCGGCGTTGCAACATTCCCTTTGCCCCGGCAACGCGACGGCGAACACCGCCCGGTGCGATGGTCCAAGGAGGCGAGGCCTATTCGCCGGATCGGCCGCGACCTGTTCTGACTGCCGCAACGCATGGCAACCGCGATCGAATGTCTTGCGTGTTGGAACGTGTTGGACCGCGCTTTCAGGGCTTGGTTGGGTGTGGTGAATAAAATGTTGGTTGTGTGTGGCGGCTGGTTGCCCAGGCCGTTGGCCTGGGCTACGTTAGGCTGCCCCTTCGGGGCGTTGAAGATCGCGGGCGCGAAAACGGGTGCGGTGTTGCCCCCCAACGCGGTGCGCCCTGTGATCGAACACCGGTCTGGGTCGGCCCCCCGTCCCAATCGTAACCGAATCTCAGGAAAATCTGGCGTTTCGGGAACCCGGCGACTGCCCAACCGTCTATAATATCAAGTAGGTTCACGAGATAAGGAGTGTGGCTCCGCAGGGCCGTTCGCCCGGTCGGAGATTCCGTGCGAGAATCGAGATTCTCGGTTGTGCGGTTTTTTCGCCCCTGGGCAACGACTGGCGTCATGAAGCACTTGGGACGTTCGCATGAGGTCGCACGCCGACGGAATCGGCCCGCCAGGCCTCCGCGCAAACATTGTCTCCGCACTGGCCGCATCGCACTGGGCGATCGTCTTCACCGCTGGAGCGAGGGAGCTTGAATGATGAGCAGCACCACCGCGGCGCCGCCTCCGGCTGCCAAGACAGGCTCCGGGACGCCGGACCAGGTCGAGCAGTTCATCGAACAACGCTTGACCGACACTCAAAAGCAGATGCAGCGGGCAGAGTTTGCCTCGGCTCTTCTGGGGTTGTTCGTCGGAGTGCTCGTTTGGCTGTTGGCGGCGGCAATCGTCGATCATTGGCTCGTGTTCGGCGGTTTGGGCCGTTTGGGCCGCGCCGTCTGGTGGTTGGCAATGGTGTCGGCCGCGGGCATCCATATTTGGCGGAACGTTCTTCCGCCGATCGCAAAGCGGATCAGCCCGATTTATGTGGCCCATTCGATCGAGCAGCGTCAACCATCGCTGAAGAACAGCTTGGTGAACTTCCTTATGCTGCGTCGTGCCCGCGAGGTTGTCTCCCCGGTGGTATTCGTCGCGGTAGAGGATCGGGCGGCGCGCGACATCGCCGCGGCTCCGGTCGATACCGTTGCCGACACGCGCAGCGCGTTGCGCCGCGGCTACCTTTTGGCCGCTGTTGTCGGGCTGTTCTGCCTTTACTTGGTGTTTTCGCCGAAGAACCCGCTTGTTTCGGCGGCGCGGGTTCTCTTTCCCTGGGCGAAGATCGCGCCGCCCACCCGCGTGACCATTGCCGATGTTCTTCCGGGCGATTCGGTTTCGTTCATCGGCGAGCAGGTCGAGGTATCGGCGGAAGTCCGCGGTCTGAAGCCCGACGAATCGGCCTGGCTCCATTTCAGCACCGCCGATGGAAAAGTCGTCGATCAACGGATTGCCTTGCGGCTCGACAGCGACGGCCTTCGCCGCCGCGCCGTGTTGCCGCCGGGGAATCTCGGCTTGCAGCAAGACATCATCTATTACCTGTCGGCCGGCGATTGCCGCACCGAGAACTATCGCGTGGCCGCGCGCGTGGCGCCCGACATCACGGTCGAATCCGTCCGCTACGACTTCCCGAAGTACACCGGCCTGCCGCCGCGCACCACCATTCGCGAGGGCGACCTTCGGGCGCCGCTGGGCACTCAAGTAACGATCGAGGCCGCGGCCAACTACCCGATTCAACGGGCCGAAATCGATTTGAATTGCACGGGAAAGCCCGGCCTGCGGATGGAATCGAGCGGCAACCGCGCGGCGGGCCGGTTCGTGTTGCGGGCCAGTTCGAGCGCCCCGGATCGCGCCGAATTCGAGTCGTACCAATTGCGTTTCGTCGATACCGAGGGTCGCGAAAACCCGCGGCCCATCCGGCATCGCATCGAGGTCATCCCCGACGAACCGCCGGAGGTCGAGATTCTCGCCCCGAAGGAGGAAGAGACGGTCGTGCCCCTCGATGGCCGCCTCGATGTGCACGTGGCGGCCCGCGATCCCGATTTCGGACTGAAGCGCGTGGCGGTGCGTGCCGAAGTCGATGGGCGAGATCTCGCGCTGCCGCCGCTGCTCGATCGCTCGGCCTCGAAGCCGGGAGACAACCGCCCTTGGCAAGGCACGATCGGCCTGGAGCCTCGATCGCTGAAATTGGTCCCCGGGCAACGAGTGGCCTACTGGGCCGAGGCGGAAGACAACCGCGAACCGCAGCCCAACCGTTCGGCCACGACCAAGCTGTGGATGGTCGTCGGTGCGCCGGCGGCTTCTCGCCCCGAACAACAGCGTCAAGGCCCGCAATCCGCCGATCAGCCCGGGCAGGGTGAACGCCCCAACGGAACGTCGGGTGCCGAGGGAGCAACGCCCGCGGACAACCCGGCGGCCGACAATAACAACAACCGCGGCGATGCGGCCGGCGCCGGCCGGCCGATGGGCGACAGCGCAACTCCGACCGATTCACCAGAAAACACGGGCACCCGCGAAAACGCCGGCGATTCGGCCGCCGCAGGCGCCGCGGACGGCATGCCGAGCGAAAAACCGCCGGCAGACGGCGGCCCCAGCGATCCTTCCTCGAAGCCCCCCCAAGGAGCCGCGAGCCAACCCGGCACTAGCTCAGCCGAGCCGGAACCGATCGATCCCGACAGCCAGGCCGGCGATGCCATCGATCGCATCTTGGCCCACCGCGCCCAACAGGCAAACCGCGGTTCGGCCGAGCCGAAACAAGGCGGGCAGCCCACCGCGCACGAACAATCGCAGCCGCCTGAAGCCGGTTCGGGCGAGCCATCGGCGTCGCAGTCGGGCGGCCAGAATCGGCAGCCCCCTCCGCAGCCGAATCTTTCGAACGAGCAGGGGACGGGCCAGTCCGGAAACGATCCGGGCAGCGGCAAGCCGGGCAGCGACCAGCGGCTGGGCAGCGAGCCGTCTCAACGCGACTCTCAGGGCAACCAGCCGCCGGCAGGCCGCGAAAACGAGCGTCAAAACGGCGGTCAGCAGGGAACCGAACAATCGCCGAAGCCCAATGGCGCCAGGCCAGCGTCGGCTGCCAAGGACAATCAATCGGTCGAACAGCCCGGCCAGGCGTCTTCCGAGCCTCGGAACGGTGCGGGCCGTCAACCGGGCGCTCAAGCCGATGCCGGCGGACAGGCCGGTTCTTCCAATGACAATCGCCCGCCGTTGAAGCCCACCGACAACGGCGGAACGCCCACTGGCGGAGGTCAATCGGTCCAGTCGCCCGATGCGCGGCAACAGACCGGAGCATCGGATCAATTGCCCGAAGGCGGGCAGCGACCGAAGCCCGACCAAGCAGGCGGCACCGGCCAACCGTCGGCCACGCCCGACAACGCCGCCGGTCAACCGCCCCCGGGCTCCAATCAGCCGCCGGCTTCCGGCGGGCAACCATCGGCAGCGACCGATCCGTCGGCCGCCCCATCGACCGACCGCCAAAATCAACAGGGCAAACCCACGGACACGCAGCCGCCCGACGCATCGCCCAACACCGGGTCGTCGGGCCAGCGCAACGGTTCTCGACCGCAGGACGCCGGTTCGAGCCAGCCGATGCAAGGCACGGCGAATCCTCAGCCCGGCCAGCGCGGCAGCGCCGACGATGCGCAAGCCCGCCGCGAAGCCCAAATGACCCAGCCGAACGAGTCGCCCGGCGCCGGGCAGCCGTCGCAAACGCCGTCGAGCAGCCCCGAACCGCAAAGCGACAACAAAACACGATCCAAAGCCCCCTCCCAGTCGCAAGGCAACCGGCCGTCGAAGGCCAACGACCCGCTCTCGCCCAGCGGCAGCAACAAGGAGTCGAACAGCCACGGGCAAACCAGCGGCGACCAAAGCGGCGGAGGGCAACAGGGCGGCGGTCAGCAGGCGAAGCAGCCCGGGCAAGGCGCGCCGGGTTCCGGCACCGATTCGGCGAGCGGGCAGGGGCAATCCGATCAGCGCGGTCCCGGCGAATTGACCGCCAAGCCGGGCGACCAGCCGGCGGGCAAGCCCTCGAACGGTTCGGCGACAATGCGCGGCCCGGGCGACAAGAACGGCTCGGGCTGGCGGCAGTCCGGCGACGGAGTCGGCCCAAACCAGCTCGACGGCGCAAACAATGACCGCGGCGGCGCGCGTCGGCCGGCCTCCGACGTGCAAGGCGGCGGCATGCCCGATCAATTCTCCGGCACCCCCGGCGAAGGCGCCCCCGCGCGCATGCCCGCTGGCGGCGGTCAGCCTTCAGACACCGACGCACTACCGCCGGGAAGCGAACCCGGCGCCGATCCCGCCAACTTGGAGTTCGCGCGCCGTCAAACGACGCTGGCATTGGAGCATTTGCGCGACCAGATGGCCCGCGATCGCTCCGACCTGCTCGAACGCCTCGGCTGGACGCCCGAAGACGCACGCCGCTTTCTCGAACATTGGGAACAATTGCAGCGTGCGGCCGCTCAGCCCGGGCCGCAGCAGCCCGCGGCAAAGAAAAAGCTTGACGATGCTCTGCGCAGTTTGGGGGTTCGTCCTCGAGGCACGGAATTACGCGCCGGATCCTCTGCCGATACCCCGGGAGGCCTGCGCGAGAACATCCGCTTCGAGCCGCCGCGCGAATGGCTCGAACAGATCGGCGACTATCAGCGCGCCGTGGCCGGCGAACGGAAACGCCCATAGCGGCCCGATGCAGCGCCGCTTGCCGCCGGGGCAATAGCGTCGCTTGCCGCCGCGGAGCAGAAGACGATCGGCAGCATCGAAGGAGCCTTTCGGCCGCGGCAAGAACGCCGCTTGCCGCCGGGGCGCTGCGGGGTGTTATCGCCCTGATCGGCCCGTGCGCAGCCGGACGCGGAATCGCACCAACGCGACGCTCAACGCGGCCGCCGCCAGCCACGCCGCCGCAGGCTCCGGCACCGGAATCGGGCTTTCGATCCGCCACGCAAGGCCGTACGATTCGCTATTCGCGGTCGTGTACATATCGTACACCTCTCCGGCCCAAAGCACGCGCAACGCATAGTCCGAAGTGTAGGGCAGATCGAACTGCAAGTGCTCGACGTTGTTGTAGATGCTCCGCGACTGGGCGATGAGCGAGGCCGGCGAACCGGCGCCGTCGAGCGTCCACACTTCCAAGTCGAGATTGGCGAACTGCACATCGAGTTGAAACGGCGCGTACGAGCGATTGACGAACCAAGCCAGCGTCGCGGTCAATCGCTTGCCCGCCTCCGCCGCGCCGAGGTTGTACCAATTCGGGCTGCCCTCGCTGACCTGCCCATAATCCCAGCCGGTTGAGGCGACCGCTCCTCCGCCCAAGCCCGGCACGTCGCTTGTGCCAGCCGTGTATTGGGTGTACGCCTTGTGCAGGTCCAGCGCGCCGGCGCCCACGGCATAGTCCAGCGATTGGGTGGTAACGACCACGCCGCCGGAAAGATGCTGGCCGTTGTCCCAGCCGGCGGTCTTTGCGGCCGAGTTCAACAGCACGGCTTTGATCACCCGGCCATCGACGGCCGCGGCATTGCCTGCGTAGGTGTCGAGCCCGACATCGACCAGCAGCGCCGCCCCTCCGGCAACGATTGGGCTAGAGAAGCTGGTGCCCGCGGCATCGACCAAAAAGTAGTAGGGGCTGCCCGCCGTAATGTCGGTCCCGCCCGCGTTGCTTCCCGTCGTCCCGCCGTAATACGCCAGCGTCAGATTCGCGCCGGGCGCCGCCAAATCGACCGCGGCCCGAACGCCGGCGATCGTCGTTTTCGTCTTCGGATTGTAGAAATCGTTGGGGCCAGCATTCGAGAAACCGGCAACGGCGCCGTAGGCCGGCGTCGAAGTGTCCGACGCCAGCGCCGCCACGGCGATGCTGTTGTAGCCCGAGGCCGGACCGGTAACCTGCTGCATCGCGCCGACGTGGTTGCCGGCGGCGAAGACCACCGTTGTTCCAAAAGCGTAAGCCAAGCCGTCCACCAGTCGCGACGTATAGCCGGAACCGCCGGGATCGGAGAACCCCCAACTGCTATTGACCACGTGGGCAACCCGACCGCTCTGGTACGCGTTGGGACGCATCACCGTATCGTATGCGTAGCGAATCGTCGTATTGGTCGTACTGAACGATCCATCCGACGAAAAACCCGTGGCCAACGCCGACGACCACAACGTGGCCATCGGGGCCAACCCGGTGAACGCCGACCAATTGTAATTCGTGCCCGCGCTATCGCTCGCGAGGTAAAAGTAAGAGTCCGGCGCCGGGATGGTAAGCGAGATTCCCGGCCCGAGGGCGACATTCAAGTCGCTCCGCCCGACGAGCACGTGCCCCACGGCCGTGGCATGCACGTCGTAGTTCGGCGGCGTCGAGGCAATCGAAGAATGGTTGATGTAGTCTGCGACGTGCGCCAACGTCATGTGGCCGTTCCAAACATGGCCGGCCTCGACATTGGCGATGACCGCCCGCTGCCCCCAATAGCCGTTCAGATAGAACTCCTCGGCGCCGACCAATGCGTTGATATTCACGCCGTTGAAGATCGGATCGATGTTGCTGCTGACGATGCCGAAGGCGCTGGCGCCGGTCAAACACCAATACACGGCCGCGGCAAGCCCAATAGCGAACAATCGTCTCCGTATCCCCCCGCAGCGCCAGGCGAAGCATCGCCCCCAGATCGAGTGCCGCTTCGCCCGTTCTGCTCCGGCCGCCGTTGCCGGAAGCGCCCGACTCCTCCCGCTGCGATCAGTTGCCGGGCGCGCCGCCGTCGCCGCACCGCACGCGCAGGCCGACCGATTCGCCGCGCCGCGGGCCATCGATTTCCGGTCGATCTGATCGCGCGTGCCATCCATACCTGTTGTCTTCGCCTTCGTTGTGTTCACCGTGAAATGCCGATTGCCTCCCAGCCGAGGCGGCCCCGCCCGCATCGTCGGCACAATGCACTGGCCCGGTCCGAACAACCGCGCCGAGCCTGCCGGACGAATCAGGCCGCGATGGTCCGAGCGGACTCGTCCGGAGCGCCCCTGCCCTCCTGCTTGGAAGGCTCAAGAAGTGCCCCGGCAGAGCGAACGAATTGGGCCAACCTGAAGCCGGGACGAGAGATGGAGCGATTCTCGGATGAGACGATCCGAAAAAGGGCAGCTCGCCTGATCGAGAGATCGATCACCACCTGCGGGTACCACCGAGACCACTAGGCCCGGCAAAGCGTCGCTGCCTCAATGAAATCCGAGAATGTGAAGCCGAGAACTTGGAGAAGTCGATGGAGACGGAATTCGGCCCGAACGAGCGGCGACGGTCGCCCGCAACGGTGCGTCCGCCTCAGTACGAGCGGGGCAACGCCCGCACCTTCGCCCTCGAATACCCTGGCGGACACTATGCTTAACTCTATGCAGCAACTCCCGCAAAGTCAAAACCTTCGCGTTTGCCCTCGGCTCACCGCCGTCGCACGTTTGGGGAGCATCTGGCGGCCTCGTCCGGCTGCGAGCACGGACTTCCGCATTTTCACACAACCCGTACGATTGTGCATTCTGGGTAAAGTTTACGGCCTTCTTGATCCGATTTAGCCGAATGACCAGCGGGATTGCGCTGCAACCGGCCTCAGTGGGAGTCCGCGCCCCCTTTTTGCCGTTGGCAAGCGTGCAGACGCCACCGGGCGGCCTGCCGACCGTCAGCAGGACCGGAGGGTTGATGCTGCCTAAGCGGGAGGCCCTGGAAAGGCAGTTCTTCCCCGATGGGTTTGTTGGGTACCGAACACTGCTAGTCAACCGTTTTTCCGATGTCGGAACTTGCGCCCAGCCAGATCGAATCGATTGTCGCCGCCTGCCGTACCAATGCGGCCGAAGCGTCGGCTGCGCTGGGCCGAGCGATCGACGGCGAGTACTCGATCGAGGTCGGTCAAGCCGTTCCATTGGAATCGCTGGCGCCGGGCACGTCATGGTCGGTACCCGGCCTGGCCGTCGTACTGGCGGTGGGGAATCAGGCGGCGTTGTTCGTCATTCCCGGTTCGTCGGGCATCGTACCCTCGTGGTGTGCGTCGCCCGACCCAACCGGCACGAGCAAGCTGACCACGCTGGCTCAAGAGCTGGGTATGCTCTTGTTGCCCGAAGACTTGATGCCCGACGACTTCAAGGCCGCTCAAATCAAGAACCTTTGGGGCGGCATCCAGCGAGGACGCCCGGCCGAGGGCGCAATCGCCGTTCCCCTTGCGCTCAAAGGCGAAGGCAAGTCGGCTGACTGTCTGCTTGTTTGGCCGTTGAAGGCGTCAACGCAAATCGTCGGAGCAAATCCTGCCGCGTCGGAGACACCAGAAGCGACGGCCGCCTCGCCCGACTCGGCCTCGCCCGAAAACGCCAGCGCCGCCTCGGCCAACGCCAGCGCCGCCTCGGCCGCAACAGAACGCTCTGCGTCGGCGAACCCGCCGGGAACTGACAAAGCGGCCGTGGCTGCTGGAACAGAAGCCGGCCGCGCAGAAACCGCAGCCCGCCGCGCCGAATCCGCAGCCGCCCCGCGGAGCATCGGAGGAAAGCCGGCCCAGCGACGACGGCCGACCCGAATCGAGGACCTGCCTGCGTACACCCGCAGCCTGCTGAAGATTCGCGTGCCGGTAATCGTCACCTTGGCTGAGAAACGCCAACCATTGAAGCGGATTATCGAATTGGGTCCAGGCGCGATCATCCAATTCGACAAATCCTGCGAAGAAACGCTTGATCTTCAGGTGGGCGATCATCGCATTGCCGTCGGCGAGGCGGTCAAGGTTGGCGACAAGTTCGGGCTGCGGATCACGTCGATGGCCCTGCCCGAGGAACGGTTCGAGCCGCTTCGGCCCGCCCAGCCGAACCGCTGAGCACACGGTCGCCGCACGTCAGAAGCCGCGGTTCCGGCTGCCAGCGGCCTCTTCTCGCCCCCGCCGGCGGACGATACACTCATCAATAGTTCCACGCGATTGCGCGATCGGCCGCTGACGCAACGAAGCGGCTCTCTTCCGCGCGGTCCTCGTGCGAACTGCTTTCCGTGATTCGCGCTTTCAACTACAATTCGGCCTACCCGCGATTTCGCTGCCGATCCGCCGAAGACGCCACGCATGATCATCCTGATCGACAACTACGACTCGTTCACCTACAACCTCGTGCAGCGACTGGGCGAGATCGACCCCTCGCTTGATCTGAAGGTGTTCCGCAATGATCAGGTTTCGATCGACGAGATCGGTCGCCTGGCGCCTTCACACTTGATCATTTCGCCGGGGCCGTGCACCCCGAATGAAGCCGGCATCTCCGTCGAGTGCGTGCGAACGTTCGCCGGGAAAGTGCCCCTGCTCGGGGTGTGCTTGGGGCATCAGTCGATCGGACAAGCGTTCGGAGCCAAGATCGTCCGTTGCGGTCGATTGATGCACGGAAAAACGGATCAGATCTACCACAATCAAACGGGCCTTTTCGCCGGTCTGCCCAATCCCTTTATCGCCACGCGCTACCACAGCCTGGTCATTCAGCCCGACACGCTGCCGAAAACCTTCGACGTATGCGCCTGGTCCGACGCTCCCGGCGGCGAGCGCGAGATCATGGCCATTTCCCACCGCGACTACCCGCTGTTCGGCGTCCAGTTCCATCCGGAAAGCTTCCTGACCGAATGTGGAACGGAAATCCTGCGGCGTTTTCTAGACGTGCACCCGTGAGCGAACGCCGCACATCGGAATGATCCACTGATCGTTCGTCGCCGCGGCCATTCCCATAGAGATTCTGTCGCCCTTTCAGGGCTTTCGTCTGTTTTTGGCTTATCGAGATTCTTATGCTTGCCCACGTCCCCAGGCCGTTGGCCTGGGCTAACATCTTTCGCCCCGTTGGGGCTGTTCTCGTTTTGATCCGATCGCCGGGATGCAACGCCCCGTTGGGGCTGCAACTGCTGGGAGGCCGGAGGCGGCCGACTGCGCATGCAGCCTTGGAACCACGAGCCATCGCAGACGCACGGCATCAGGGGAGAACGAAACCGTCAGCTCACGGTGCGGCGCCGCTGCGTGCGGATGTGCGTTCCGGGCAGGGCCGAGGGGCCGTCATGCCGCAGGGTGATGGGGATTGTTGCGCCTTCGTCTTCGGGCACTGCGGCATTGTTGTCGCTTTGCGGGGCGCCGGGGAGCGGCGCGGAATCGGCCATGGGCGACATCGCGATGTCGAGCGCCGGCACCGTCTCGGCCGGCACCGGCAATACGATCGGGTGTTCGCTTGCCGCCAGATCGTCGGCCTCTCCGATTCGTTCGCCGGCGGCCGCCGTTTCGGCCATCGAAACCGAGGATGCGTTCTTCCAGAAGCGGCGCGCCAGGGGGCTTGCCAGCAACGCAGGCAGGAGAACGAGGTTGCCGATCGACGAGACCGTGAGCATGGTGAACATCAGGTAGCCGAACCGCTGCGTCGGCGTGAAGGTGCTTAGGGCGAAGGCGGCCAGTCCGAGGCCGATCACTCCCCAGCTTTGGTAGATGGCCCGGGCGCAGTCTTCGTAGGCGAACATGATCGCCTCCGATTTCGACATTCCGCGTTCCTCGCCATGCCGGCACCAGAGCATGAAGTGGATGGCGTCGTCGACGGTAACGCCCAACGCCACGGCGGGCACCATGACCGTGCCCACATCGACCACGATTCCCGTCCAGCCCATGAACCCGAAGACGATAGCCAGGGGGAAGAGGCAGGGAAGGATGAGAAGCAGCCCGGCGATAGCCCGCCGCAAGAGGCAGATGATTGCGATGCCGATCAGAATCAGATCGCCGACGAAGTTGAGGGCCAACCCGTTGAGCATCGAGCTTTGCGCCTTGTAGATCAGCGGGACCAATCCGGTGTACACCGCTTCGAGGCCCTCGACGCCTTTCTCGCGGTAGGCTTCAATGACCGGATCGACGGCGGCGCGAATGTCGGCGACGAACTGTCCGTAGTCGAGATCATTCAGGGCGGCCACCCGCGCGCTGACTCTCCAAAGCTCTTCCTTTTCGTCGGCGTAAATATAGTCGCGCAGCTCTCCGCGATGCTTTTCGAGCTGACTGATCCAGGTGCGCCGCTCCAGCAGGCTGGGTTTTTTGGGCATGTTCGGCGCGAAGGTGGGGGCGGCCAGCGTGCTGCCGACATCGGGCAGTTGCATGACGGCCTTCTGCACGTGCGAGACCAAGACCATCCGCTCGAAGGTGTCGAGCTTGCACTGCCGGCGATCGACGCGGATCACGACTTCCATGGGGACCAGCGGGCCGAGCTTTTCTTCGAGCCATGCGTAATCTTTGATGATTCGCGCGTCGGGCGAGAAGAGACGCATCAATTTGACCGAGGTCTCGATTTGGAGGACGCCGTAGCCGCCGACGATCATCAGCAAGATGCAGACCGCCGCCACCGGAATGTTGTGGCGAATGATGAAATTGCCGACATGCCGCCAGCGGGGCGATAGGCCCGGATCGAATCGGGTGTCGCGCGGCGCGGCGATGTTTTTCAGCGGCACCAAATGGAGCAGCGACGGCATGTAGAGAATCACGACAAAGAAGCTGATCACCACGCCGATCGCCGAGAACAAACCGAACATGCGGATCGGCATCAGATCGGTGACGCACATCGAAAGCAAGCCGATGCCGGTGGTGCCCGAGGCCAGTGCCAAGGGGAGCCAAGCTTGTTTCGCCGTGAGATCGGGAGCATTTTCGAACCCGTGTTGGCGCACGGTGTCGCGGTAGTAGTTGGCCAGATGGATGGCGCCCGACGCGGCCGCGACATAAACCAGCGACGGCATCGAGAGCATGATGGCATTCATGGAAACGCCGCTGACGGCGACGGCGAACATCGACAGTCCGGCAGTGATGATTGCCGATGAAAAGACCATGCCGGTCAACGACCAGCTTCGCAGGCACCACCACGACATCAGCAGGCCGACGACGGCCGACACGCCGGCCAGGCGCATCAGCGACTTCTCGCCCTCTTGATCGATGGAAACGTTGTCCACCGGCGGACCGCCCAGGTGGAGCTTGTCGCGCGGGATGGCGCACTGTGTTTCGGCGACGTGGTAAACGTGTTCCACCAGCGCGTGGAGGAACTTCTTTTCGGGATTGATGCCCAGGGCTTCCGCCTCGCGGAACAGGTCGGACCGCCGGCCGAGGAGCTTGTCGATCAGCGTCGGGGCGGCCCGTTTGCGGTACGATTCCCAAATCGCCTCCGAGTTCTGGTCCACGCTGACGATCGCGCAGGTTTGGTTGCCGTCGCGGCCGATGACGATGCCGCGGAGCCGATCGATCGCCTGCTCTCGGGTCAGTCCCTGTTTTTCGACGAGTTGATCGACCAGTTGCTTGCCGGTGATCGCTTTGGCGAAGAACCGCGCCTTGGCCGTGCCGGGACGCCAGTTCTCTTCCACGGGCGGGACGAGCTTCTGCACGAACAGTTCGAGAGCGGTGCTATCGAGCGTGCAGCCTTCCCAACTGGCCAAGACGAACATGTCGCTGGGAAAGATGTTTCGATACCACTCGAACGTGGTCGTCTCTTCGTAGCCTTCGGGGAGCCATTCCTTGATGTCGTTGTGGTTGCTCATCATGGCCCGGCGCGTGCCGGCGAGCATCAACGGCATTAGGAAGAACAAGCCCATCAAGATCAGCATGTGATGGCGCGAGAAGAACGACGACTTCATGAACGGTCATCCTCCATGCCGGCCTGCTCGGCTCCGCCGAACCGTGGACTGGGCGACGAGGTCTATCGACATGGTTTTGGGACGGTGACGGGAATCGATTGGGCGATGCGGTCGTTTCCGGGCTGCCAGCGCCGCAAGGCCCTGGGCCAGGGCTGAACGCGGGACGCCGGCCGAACGCGAGATCGGCAAGCGACGGCGGGGCGACTGCGCGGGCCAAGGTTGCGCCCTGCTCGGCCGGCCTGCCGCAAGTTTGCCGATGGCCCTGTTGCCGGGCGCACCGCTGCGTCCGATCGGCGGCTGTGGGCCCCAACCGCTTCCGCAACTGCGCGGGATCTTTGGGTTGAGCCATCTGCCTACTCTTATTGCTCATCGGCGGAATATCCCGCGGAAACGAACTCAATCGCTCTGTTCCTTCCGAGAGTCAGAAGCGGAGGCGGGATAGATTTCCTAAACACCGCAGATTGACTATCCTCTGGCCGAGGGCGGCAGTCGATGAGAAGGAAGTTTGGGCGACGACGTTGGGGCGACCGACACCGCGAAAGGCCGAGCGCGGAACGACGCGAACGTCCGACGATATGGGATTGCGGCAAGACCGGAAAGAAAAAATCGCTGACGGCGCGAGCAAGGCCCCGGCCCTGTTGTTTGCGAGAGTCTTTGCCGGAAGAAGGGGGGGCTGGGGTTTGTGGCACCGGGGCCGAAGGGAACCCCGCTTAGCGGAGGGCCTCCAGCGCCTTGAGCCTCATGGCGTTCAGGCTGGGCAGCAGTCCGCCGACGGCGCCCATGATCATCGTCAGGACGCCGCCGAGTGCCAAGGTGTTGGCGTCGACGACGAGCCGGAGGACGACGGTTTTGCCGGCGCCGGCATTGCTGCTGACAACGCTGGTCGCCGTCCAGCCGTCGACCAATGATCCCAACGCACAGCCCAGAATGCCGCCGAAGATGGCGATGCCGAGCGATTCGAGCATGAACGAAGCAAGGATTTGCAAACGCGAGTAGCCCAACAGGCGAAGGACGCCGATATCTTTGATCCGCTGGCTGATGGCGGCGTACATCGTGTTCATCACGCCGAACACCCCGCCGACCGACATGATAACCACCACGAACCCGATGGCCCAGGCGAACTGCTTGCTGGTTTCAGAGAGGCTCTTGTAGTAGTCGGTTTCCACTTGGGCGGATACGGCCACGTTGCGGTAGTTGGCTAAGAAGTTCTTCAGTTCGGCCGCTGCTGCCGGGCTGGGGCAACGGACGACGAGCGTGGTGTACACGTTTTTGCCGAAGATGGCGGCCACCAACGATCGTTTCGCCCAGATTTCCGAACCGAACGTGGTGCTGGCCGAATCGAGGATTCCGGTGATGATCCAGGTTCGGTTGCCCATGGTGAACGTGTCGCCCACATCGAGGCGATTCCGATTTCGGGCGCGGGCCAATTGGGCCGCATCGCGGTCGCGCCCCAGTTCGCGGGCTACGCCTTCGCCGACGACGCATTGAATGGCCACGACGGGCCGCGGCCGCTGGTCGTCGGGCGGAAGCTCGACGGCGCCGGCGGGCGAGAACCAAGCGCCCCCGGGCAACAGGGCCTGATCGTGGACGTAGGCCGACCGCAACGGATCTTCGATTCCGCGCAATTGGAGGAATCGGCGTTTCGGGCGGTCGCGGCGGGTGGTTTCGACCGCTTGGTTGACGATGAGGAACGTTTCGCGGCTGGCCATGGGGCGGCCGTTGCGCCGTTCGACGAGCGGGAGATTTTCGATTTGGGGAAGATCGCCGAGGTTGAGCGTGCTGATGGCCTCGTCGGGCGCGCCGTCGGAAAGCACCAGGACGTTGTCGGGCCGGCCGCTGCTGTCGGTGAGCCGATTCATTCCGTTGACGAAGGCCGTCATTACCACCAGCAGCGCGATGACCAACGTGAAGGCGGCCGCCGTCATTGCGGTGGTTCGCCAGCGGACGGTCAGGTTGCGGACGTTGTAGCCGATAGGCACGCGGCTGACGGCCGCCAAGAGCAGCACGACGACCGACCAGAAGACGAGTTGATTCCAAACGTTAAACATGGGAACATCTGCGAGGCAAGTCGTCGCGTGCGGCGGCGCGATGAGCGGTCAAACCGGTCAATCGCCTGAGCCGTTGCCGCGGCCGATGGTTTCTCCGGCGATCTTTGTCAGGTGATCTTCGCGAACACGTCGGCTGCTTTCACGTTCCGCGCCGACCATGCCGGCAGGAGGCTTCCCAGCAGCGCGGCGAAGCCGCCGACCGAAGGCCCCCACCACAGCGCCGCTTCGGGCACCAGGAAGCGGTCGAAGAAGGCGATCGGGAACTTCAAGCCGCCCATCAAAACGTTGATGACCAGATATGTCCCGCCCGCACTGAGCATGCCGGCGCCGGCGCCGAGCAGCAGCGATTCGCCGAGCACCAGCGCCAAGATTTGCCACGGCCGGAACCCGAGCACCTTCATCACGGCCATTTCCTGGCGCCGCTCGCGCACACTGATGCTGATGGCGTTGGCGATCACCAGGAGGATGGTGAACAGGCACGCGGGGGCCAGCAGCCAGCGCATGCCCCAAATGAGGTCTTTGAATCCTCCGAGGAACGACGAGTAGCCCGAGGCCGCCGTTTCGCACTTGACGGCCGGGTTGGCGAAGTCGGGGGCGTTTTCGATCTGCTCGGCCAGGCGGGTGAAGCTGTTGGTGTCGGGCACCTTGAGCCAAACGAGGTTCAGATTGGCCCCGGCCAGCGGATGGGGACGGCCGGTCGTTCGTTGGTAGGCGTCGTAGGCGTTGTTGTAGTACTCGCGATTGATGGCCGCGAGGGTGTCGTAGCGGCCCGGCGGAAACAAACCCACCACCTCGAATTCGAGATTGATTCCCTTGAAGGTAGCCAATCCGGTCACGTTGATTCGTTTGCCGATGATTTCTTCCGGGGCGAAGATTGTCTTTTGCAGCAGGTTCACCGCGTGATTTCGCCCGAGGATCACGCCTTGCCGTTTCTCCTCGAGCGCCTTGACATACTTCGACAACTGGTCCAGGTCGTTGCCTTCGAGCAAGTCGAGGCCGTCCATCATCGTCAGAATCTTGGCCGGTTCGACGGCGACGCAGAACAGCAGGCTTTCCCGCGTGATCTTCTCTTTGTCGAACGTGCTGACGTAGAACTGCCAGGTCATCGAGTCGGTGGGAACCACATCGCCCGGGCGGCGCGCGGCGCCGCGGCTGAGCGGGTCGGCATACGAGAACGGCAGACGGCTGGGGATCGACCAGCGTTCCGTGACCATCCCGCGGAAGTTCTGGCTTTTCTCGGTCGTCAGATAATCGAGCAGCGAGAGAACCGACCAGACGACAATCACCACGAACACGAGCACAATCGTCACCAAGACCGACAGGATCGACCGCATCGGATTGCGGATGACGTTGCGCACGATGAGCATCAGGAATTTCACGGCGAATCACTCCCGGCGGGCACGGCGGAGCCGGCGTTGCCCGTTGTGGTTCGCACCGACCGGGCCGCAATGGGCCGATCGGCGCGACGTTCTCCCCGGCTAGTGTCCGAAGCTCTGGCCCGCTTCGACCAATTGTCCCTTTTCCAAGTGCAAGATGCGGTCGGCCCTCGAGGCGGCGCGGGGGTCGTGCGTTACGAGGATGATCGTCTTATGCAGCACCCGGCGCAACTCGCCGAGCAAGTCGAGAATCTCTTCGGCCGAACGGGCGTCGAGGTCGCCGGTCGGCTCGTCGGCGACGATCAACGTCGGGTCGGTGACGATCGCCCGAGCGATCCCCACTCGCTGCTGCTGCCCGCCGGAAAGCTGCCCCGGCCGGTGGCGCATCCGGTGGCTCAACCCGACAAGCTCGAGCGCCGTGGTTACTTGCCGGCGGCGCTGGGCGGCCGAAAGCGGCAAGAGCAGCAACGGAAGCTCCACGTTTTCGTAGGCGCTGAGCACGGGCAGCAAGTGGTAGAACTGGAAGATGAACCCGATATGCCGTGTCCGCCAGCGGGCCAACTGCGATTCGCTCATGGCCGAGACGAGCTGATCGCCCACCCACACCTCGCCCTCGCTGGGCGTGTCGAGCCCGGCCACGAGATTCAGCAGCGTGGTCTTGCCCGATCCGCTCGGGCCCATCAGTGCAAGGAACTCGCCGGCGGGGACATCGAGCGACAGATCGTGCAGCACGTCGATCTGTTCGCTGCCCCGGCGGAAGTACTTGTGAACGTGGCGCACGCGCACGATCGCATCCGATCGCATCGGGGGGGCGGGTTCGTCCGTCTGCACCAAAGTCACTGCATGCACCTCGAAACCGGAGAAAGGGGTCGAATGCTTGTTTTCGCAAGACGCGACGGCAGCTTCTGCCTTGCGCGCCGGCCGCGCCGCCGGGCGCCGCCTGCGCCGTTTAGCGGCCTTTGGGCGGCTGAGCTTCCTTGAGGAAGGTAACCAGAGCCGTCATCTCCGGCTTCAGGTACACGCCCTCCTCTTCCTGCTTGATCGACGTGATCTTCACCCGCACCGAAACGACGCCCTTGGCGCGGTCGGCAATCGGCATCAGACGCGAAACATAGCCTTCGTCGGTTCGGTCGGGCCACGATTCCGTTTTGATCTTGCATCGTTGATTGAGGAACACCTCGGCGATGTCGCGTTCTTGAATCGCCACATCGACCTCCAAATCCGACAAGTCCGCCATCTCGCAGAGACTGTAAGAACCCTGCATGGCGATCGGATTGACCAAGTTGCCCTTCTCCGCGTTCTTACGCAAAATCGTGCCCGTCACCGGCGCGCGGATCACGCAATTGGCCAGCCGCCACTCCGCTTTTTCAAGCTCCGCTTCCGCGCGCGCCAAATCGGCGGCGGCCATGCGGCGCCGCTCGGTTCGTGCCCCGTCACGGACCAGGTACCAGGCGTTCTCCAGGCGGCGGGCGCGTTGTTCGGCCGCGGTGTAGCGGGTGAGGGCGTCGTCGAATTGCTCTTGGGGGATCGTTTTCGTTTGCAGCAGTTTCTGATAGCGTTCGACGAGCGTGCGCCAGTAGTCGCGCTGGATTTCCGCCTCCTTCCAGTCGGCGTAGGCCTGTCGCTTTTCTTCCTCGCGCGACCCGGCCTCCAGTTCGGAGAGCGTCCACTTCGCCACCTCGACCATCGCCTTGGCGCGGTCGCGATCGGCGCGATACTCCGTATCTTCGATGCGGGCGAGCACGTCGCCTTCATTGACCCGCTGGCCTTCCTGGATGCGCAGCTCGACGATCCGGCCCGAGACTTGCGGGCTGATGAGTATCTGCCGCGCGGGCACAATGTAGCCCTTCGCCTGGTTGGCGATGGCGCCGCTGTCGGCCAGCGGCGCAGCGGCCGGTTTCGAGCCGTCGCCGCGTTTCGACGCATCGGTTGATGACGCGGCCGCGGCGCTGGAGGCCGGCGTTGCCGATGAATCGCCCGGGTTGCGGTTCGTGTGCCGCATGGCCAGCCAACCGCCGACTGTTCCCGTCGCCAGCAGAATGACGCCCAGCCCGATCCACCATCGTCGTCGCGAACGGTCCGCGGTTACGTCCGGCGGAAGGCGGAGAGAGCGGACGCGCTCGGCGAGTGTGGCCGGCGTTGCCTCGTCGGCGGCAACAGTCCGAGTGGGAACGCGACCTTCAGACGCGTCGGCAACTTGCATCACGTCACCTCGAAATTACGTCGCGGCTGAATCAAACCGCAGAAAACGATCGGCGGACCAAGCAGGGACGATTCGTACTGAGCCGATTCATTGTGTACCCGGTACTCTCGTCACCTGTTCGACCAGCGCAGCCTTGTTTTGGTACGAGCCGGTCTCCAACGCCCGGCAACTCCCCATGAGCCGTTCAACCCTCGGCGCCGCCGTCAGCGGTGGTTATCGCTGCGTCAACGGGCGAATCAACCGGTTACGGGCGGCAACGGCGAGCCGGCGCAACGCGGGCCGGCCGCCTCGGCACGCGCGGCTTCCTCCATGAATTGCGCGGGTTCATGCCCAAGGCGTCGCGCAGCCGAAATCGGCATCGATTCAGAAAAGCGTTGAAGGAAAGCACCTCCGGGTATTCTTCCATTATGGTTCGCCGCGCGGCGATTCGCCAGATGCAGAGGCCGCGGAATCCACGTCATCGCTCCCGATCGGTCGAGCGGGCGGCTGATCCAAGCGAAGAGACCAAAATGGGGCGAGGCTCGCATTTCGGGCCGCGCCAACGGTCGGCGCCATGTTGTTTCACAATCGAGAACTGGGCTGGCAACGAGGCCGGGCCGCCGGTTGCGCGCCGCGCATCCGTGTTGTTTCGGGGGATGAACCCGCCCCTTCTGTTGGTGGAATTCCTTGCTTTTCCCCCGGACGGCAAACACAATGCTACTGTTGATTGGGCATCCATCGGAGGAAATACGCATGACCGACCGTTTCGCGCTGTTGTTTAGTCTGACAATCGCGTTTATATCGATTACGGCGATCGATCCGTCGCTTCTGCCGACTGCCGGGGCGAGTGATCAAGCGGGCATTGCCGCTGGCGGGCTTGGCGAGGCCGTCATCGGCGACGCCGCGGTCGGCAGCCCGATACCGGCATCGCCCGAAAAAGACCGGCAAAAGCAGAAGAAAAAGAATCGCGACGAAAAGCCTGCCGAAGATCGCGGCGCGAAGAAAGGCGAGAACGAAGACGACAAATCTCGCGAAAAGGCGGGCAAGAAGGACGGCGACAAGGAACGAGAAAAGCACGGCGAGAAGGATGGCGAAAAGCAGAGCGAGAACGAAGGCGAGAAGGCCGAAAAGCACGGCGAGAAGCCAGAGAAACCGGCAGGCGACCGGCAGAAGCAGAAGGCGGAAGACGGCAAGAAGGCCGAGGCCGAACAGCCGGCGACGAAGCCGAGCGGCGCGACTGCCGAGGCCAAGCCGGGCACGGAAGCCGACAAGGCCCCCGCCAAAACAGCCGCTGCGCCGGCCCAGGGATCCAGGACAGAGCCGCCCAAGCCGGCAACGGTCGAAGTGAAGCGCCAGCGGCTTAAGGTCGAAGCGACGTTCGACGGGGTTTTCGAGGCGCAGCAGACGGCCGAGTTGGTGTTGCGTCCGGCCGAGTGGCAGGGCTTGACGGTCATGCATGCCGTCGAGCACGGAAAGACCGTCCGCCGCGGCGACGTGATCGTTGCGCTGGAACTCGATAAGATCGACCGCGCGTTGGCCGACCTTCGCACGGAACTGCGCCTGAGCGAGCTTTCGCTGAAACAGGCGGAAGAGGAGTTGCGGGCGATCGAGGCATTGGCGCCGATCGACTTGGCAGCCGCCGAGCGCGCCCATAAGCAAACGCAAGAGGACTTCGAGTTGTACAAGGGCGTCTTTCGGCCGATGAACGTCCGCAGCGCGGAGATGATGATGAAGCTCGCCGATTTCCGGCTTCAAAACGCCGAAGAGGAAATGGAACAACTCGAAAAGATGTACAAGGCCGACGATCTGACGGAGGAAACCGAGAAGATCGTTTTGAAGCGGGCGCAGATGCAATTGGAGGTCGCCCGATTCAACCGCGAGATCGCCAAGGTCCAATTCGAAGACGCAATGAAGCGCGATATTCCGCGGACGGATGTGCGCAACGAGGAAGCGGCGCGGCGGGCCGACATCACGTGGCAGCGCACGCGCGTGCTTGCTCCGGTGTCGCTGGAGAAGCAGCGATTGGAAGTCGAGAAGCTTCGCGTTGCCCGCGCCCGAGCCGAGGAGCGTTTCGCCAAGCTGTCTGCCGACCGCGAGCAGATGACGGTTCGCGCCCCGATCGACGGAGTGGTGTACTACGGGGCGTGCGACCGCGGCCGTTGGGGTTCCGCGTTGGGCGAGCAGTTGCAGCGCGGCGCGGCGATTCAGCCGAACAAGGTGTTCGCCACGGTGGTGCAGCCGCGGCCCTTGGCTGTCCGATTCAATGTCGCAGAAAAACAACTGATCAATGCCCGAGCGGGGATGAAGGCGACCATCAAGCCGGCCGCGTTGCCCGAGGTGCGGCTGGAGGGGATTGTCGATCGGGTTGCGGCGGTTCCGCACGGCGGCGGCATGTTCGACGCGAAGATCACCTTGGCCGCGGAGAAATCAGCCGAATCGTTGATGCCGGGGATGACAGGCGAAGTGAAAGTCTTGGCCTACGATAAGCCCGACGCAGTGGTCGTTCCGGCGGCGGCCGTTGCCACGGACGAAGACGATGATCGGAAGCATTTCGTCTATCTGATGGCCGAAGGGACGCCGAAAAAACAGCCGATCGAGATCGGCCGAAAGACGGACAAGCTGGTTGAAGTGCTTTCCGGCCTGGCGCCCGGGCAACAGGTGCTGGCCGAGGCCCCCAAGGAAAAGGCCGCCGAGTCGGCTGCGACCAAGCCCGCGGACGCCGCGAAGCCCGAATCGGCCGGCGCGGTCAAGCCCGCTGCGGCTGCTGCGCCGTCGGCGGAGGCGGCGAAGCAACAGAAGCAGTAGTCGCCGGAACCGGGGCGACTGGGCCGACCAAACTGGACGGCCGTGCCGCCCAAACCGGACGACCGCGTGCCGACGAAACTGGGCGACCGCATGCCGCCCAACCGAATCGGCCGGTCGAATGCGAGAGAACGTTTTTGTTCCTCTCGCGTGCCGAAACGAGCCGGTTTCTCTTACGAAAGAGAATACGTTTCGCGCCGCGCAAAGTATATCTTGACGGAGCAACTGAAGTGCCTCGATCGTTGCCATCGCCCCGCGCTTTTGGAGAACAAGGGCGGCCCCCGTTTTGCCGTCGTCCGTTTAATCGTCAACCGGCGCGCCCAGGCCGAGGCGGTTCGCTGAGCCTGCCGTTTGGGCGTCTGGCGTTACAGGGCGGTGTTGTCGGTTTGCGGGGGACGATGGTCGTCGTCGGGCTTTTGGCGGCGATCGCAGTCGCCAACGGAGGGCGGCAATTAGCTGCCGCGGCCGAGAGGGTTGACGGCGAGACCGTTGCGGCCGAGCGGGTTGAAGGCGCAACGATCGCGACCGAGAAGGTCGCCACCGAGACGGTCGCGGCGCCCTCGGGTTTGGCGGGGCCGAAACCGCGGGCCATCGAGGCGCCCGCGCCGAAGCAGATCGATGAGGCGATTGGGCGCGGCATCGACTTTTTGCTGCGGCGGCAGAACTCCGACGGCTCGTGGGGCTTGCCCGACATGAAACGCCCCTATCAAGTTACCGCGCCGATTCCGGGGGCGCATCATGCGTTTCGGGCGGGCACCAGCGCGTTGTGCATCTCGGCGCTGTGCGAGGCCGGCGGCGATCGGCCCGACGTTCAAAAGGCGCTCGATCGCGCGGAACAGTGGGCCTGTCAAACCCTTCCGCACCTGCGCCGGGCCACGCCCGACGTCTTCTACAACTCGTGGGGGCATATCTATTCAATCGCGGCGCTGCTGCAATTGCGGGCGCGTTGCGGAGACGATTCCTCGAGGCGTCAGCGTCTCGAAGACGTGCTGAAACAACAGATGGAGCTGCTCGAACGGTACGAAGTGGTGGACGGCGGTTGGGCCTATTACGATTTCGAGATCGGAACGAAGAAGCCCGCCGGTTCGTCGATCAGCTTTGTCACCGGCGCCGCGCTGGTTTCGCTCGATGCGGCCAAGCAGGCCGGTTTCCCGATCGACCGCAAGACGATCGATCGCGCGATCGCGTCGATTCATCGGCAGCGGAAGTCCGACTTTTCGTACTGCTACGGAGAGTATTTGAAATACAATCCGATGCATCCGGTCAATCGGCCGGCCGGCAGTTTGGGACGCAGCCAGTGCTGCAACCTGGCGCTGCGTCTTTGGGGCGACGAAGCGGTAACCGACGACGTGGTGCGCACATGGCTCGATCGGTTGTACGCCCGCAACGGCTGGCTCGACATCGGGCGGAAGCGGCCCATCCCGCACGAATCGCATTTTGCGATTGCGGGCTACTTCTTCTACTTTGGCCACTACTACGGCGCGCGCTGCATCGAACTGCTTCCCAAAGAACAGCGCGCGCCGTATCAGGCGCAATTGGCCCGCATCTTGATCGACTTGCAAGAGAAGGATGGTTCGTGGTGGGATTTTCCCATGTACGACTACCATCAGCAGTACGGAACGGCCTTCGCTCTGATGTCGTTGGTGCGATGCCGCTAAGCGGGCGGCGGTGCCGTTGAGCGGGACAGCCGGGCCGATCGGCGCGGCGGCGCATCGATCCGGCCGGTGCCTTTTTCGGGCCGAAAAGAGTCGTTCCCGCTCGGACAATCGTTTGTTTTCGACCGCGAGCAGCAGAAACATAAGAGACCCTTCCGCCTGCTCGCTGCGTCTTGCGATGCAGTCGCCGCGAACGGAAGGGTCTCTTGTTCAATCGGTGGGGCCGTTGTCGCACCGGCCGGCCTGCGGCGATTGGCGACGGCGTTGCCTTGCACCAATCGGCTAAGGCAGTTCCGGCGGATCGACCACGGGGAACTCGCCGGAAAGCGCGTTGAGAAACGCCACAATGTCCTTCTGGTCGGCCTCGGTCAGTTTGGCCTCGCGGACGGGACGGAACATGCGATCCAAATTCGGATTGTCGCGTCCGCCGGCGGCCATCAGGGCCACGGCTTCCTCCAAGGTGGCCGCGCTGCCGTCGTGGAAGTACGGGGCCGTCTTGGCGACATCGCGGAGCATGGGCACCCGGAACTTGCCCTTATCGCTCTCCTTCTTGGTAACCTCCATCAGGCCGACATCGGGCGTTTCCTTATCCCAGCTTACCCCGGCATTGTAGAAGCGGAAGTTGCTGAACAGTTCCGGCGCGTGGCAGGTGGCGCATCCGGCGTCGTCAAACTTCTGCATGCCGCGTTTTTGGGCGTCGGAAAGGGCGCTTTCGTCGCCGTCTTGGTACTTATCGTACGGCGAGTTCCCGCTGAGCACGGTCCGCTCGAACGCGGCGATGGCCTTGGCGACGCCGTCGGCGGTTACTTCCGTGCCGAAGACCTTTTGGAAAAGCTCTTTGTACGGAGCGAGGCGATTCAACTCGGCGACCATCGCATCGACGGTGTGGCCCATTTCAATCGGATTGGCGATCGGTCCGAGGGCCTGCTCCTCAAGCGACTTGGCCCGGCCGTCCCAAAAGAGAACCGGAGCATAGGCCGTGTTGATCACCGAGGGCGAATTGCGCCCACCCTTCTGGCCGCCGATGCCGGTGCTCACCGGGGTTGTCTCGGCCCAGGCGTGCTTCGGATCGTGGCAGGTCGCGCACGAAACGCTGCCGTCTTTGCTGAGCCGTTTGTCGAAATAGAGCATGCGTCCCAAGTTCACCTTCTCGACGGTCATGGGGTTGTCGGCGGGCACCGGAACGGGCGGCAGCCCCTTGGGCACGTTGATCGTGTACGGTGTGCCTTGCGGGGCTTGGGCGCCGGCGGCAGGCTCGGTATTCGAAGCGGCGGGCTGTTTGGTCTCTCCAGCCGGCGTTTGAGGCGTTGCGGCCGGTGCTTCCTGCCCGGACGCGGCGGCGTTCGACTTGTTGCCCGCAGGCTGCGGCCCGCCCGGCTTCTGATTCGGCCCGCACCCCCAAAAACCCACCAAGCAACACAACGAGAACGCGATCAGACTGTTGCGGCACCTCATGGCACAATCCCTCCCGGAAAGTGTTTGTTCCGCGCGACCGGGCATCGTCGGCACACGTACGACGCTTGCACGATCGGCGGCGCGAATGTCGGCTGCACAATGGACGGCGCTGACGGCGCAAATGTCCGCCCGAGACGACACGCGACGACTGCCCGCGCCGACCTCAATCGCCTGCCCGCCGACGCATCAAGGCCGTTACGCGCAGTTAGAACTGCGGCCGCATTGGCGGGTTTGAATCGTCAAGGGGCGGCCAGACCGTTTGCGTCGTTGCAGTCCATCACAGTAGAGCAAAACCGCCCGTGTCCTCTCGCGGCGAGTGATCATCGCGCGAGAATGTGTTTACCGCGCCGGCATTATTCTGGCAAGCATGAGATGGCCGAAAAAAAGCGAGATTTTCGCCATCGGCAGCCACGCCTCTGCGCGCGAGGCGATATTCGGCAGGGAATCATGCGGAATTGCATCGCGGCAGCGCAGTGCCACAGCCGATGACGCGGCGCTGGTGATTGGGCCAGTTCGCGTCGTTGGCGGCTTTATTTAGAGATACGCGCGGTTTAGAGATAGACGCGTTCGGTGAACTGGCAGCCGACGCGGAAGAATTCGCCGTTGACGGCCGAAATCGGCGCCACGTTGGTCACCTTGGCGACGACGTACATCGGCGCTTTCTGCGGCCCCAGCGCGACGACGAGCGAATCGTAGTCGGGCTTGTCGGCCGTGACGAAGCACAGGCCGCCGCAGGAAATATCGACGCACGAAACACGGTAGAAATCGGTCTTCCGCGGCAGTTGCCCGCCGTAAATCGGCGCGATGTCTTGCTGGAATCGGTACTGCATGCGAGGGCTTTTGCGAAGCTCCTCGACGCGCTGGCTCACTTCAACGAGATTGGAGACGGTTGGAATCGCTTCGATCATGGCTGTTGTGGAATCAAATAACGGGCGCGAAAACGGGAGGACACCTCAACGGCGGTCCGGCAGTCCTGAACCGAACAGCCTGTCGTTACTTACTTGTGCGGATTGCGCACATTTGTGCGGCTTGCGCATGTTGCGTAGTCACTGCAATTGGCACCACCGGCATTTGCCGTAAGAAGTTCGGCAGGATGCGGCGGGTTGCTTGAGCATTTCCACGAAACGGGCCGCGGTTGAACGAGTGATTACACTAATTCGCGTCGTCCCCGCAAGCCAGAAAAATATACGTTATTTCTCTGACTCGGCACGGCCGCGCATCCCTCTGGCGGGTGAGCGGCTTCGCGCGGCCGGTCGGGCGAGATCGGTTCGCAACGGATGAGCGGGGTCTATCGGGCCGACGGCGGCCCGGCGACCCGGCAATTCGGTCCGATCGCCGGCGGCAGGGCCGCGGCGATTCGGTGCCGTCTGGGCCGCGGCTGCAAGACGATCCGATCCGGGCAGTCCGTTTCGGAGGGAATCGCATCGTGGTCGCCGCGGCTTTGGGCGGGTTTACTCTAGAGTGGGGGGGCGGATATGATGGGCTGTCGCTTTCCATCCCCGTTGCCGCCGGCCGCTTCGGCGCGGGTGTGGTGCGATGGATGTCGCGGATGTCAAAACCCTTGGCGGGCGGGGCAGCGGGCGCGGACG
>Ga0308417_1000583_pt1 | contig 26257 bp, 17 predicted proteins | sample HotsprSampleOS65_FD_203528 | JGI IMG/M metagenome (GOLD analysis project Ga0308417, IMG submission 203528) | Hot spring phototrophic mat microbial communities from Octopus Spring, Yellowstone National Park, Wyoming, United States - 20090730_OS65 ...
GGAAGGTTGGACCTTGGGCGTGGGTTCCGGCTTGGGTGCGGGTTCGGTCTTGGGGCTGGGCCGGAGTTCCCCTTTAGGTGGCGTGGGCGTAGGTAACGTGGGCGGCGGGTCGATCTTGGGGCTGGGCCGGAGTTCCGGCTTGGGCGTGGGTTCGGTCTTGGGGGAAGGTTGGAGCTTGGGTGCGGGTTCGGTCTTGGGCGTGGGTTCGCCTTTGGGCGTGGGTTCGGTCTTGGGTGCGGGTTCGGTCTTAGGGAGCGGGTTCTTCGATTTCGCCGACGGTACGGGGATCGGGGGTGGTTCGGGTTTGTAGTCGGCGGCGCGTGGGTCGACCCGTAGGGCGGCCTTGGGGTCGCGGTAGGGGTCGGCCGGGGGAGCTTTCTTCTCGTCGCGGACCTGGGCCCGAGCGAGGGCGTTCTTGGGCACGTCGAGTCTGACGACCCGGGGCGTGTCGTTGGTCCGGGGCAGGGGACGGGCCGCGGCCTCGGCTTCGAGGGCGGCGCGGCGGTTGGCGACCTCGCGGACCTCGCGGACCTGCCGGGCTTCGGCCGTGCGAACCTCGGCCGGGACCGGCCGGATGCGGGCCTCCGGTTGCAGGTCGGCGGCGACCCGGGCCGGGGCCAGCAGGGCGACGTCGGTGACGTTGCGGTTGTTGACGGTCAGGCGGCGGTTGACCACGGTGACGTTGTTGGTCACGTTGGTGACGTTGACGTTGGTGATGGTGTTGATGACGGTGTTCTGCTGGACGAGGTTGACGGGGGGTCGGGCGAGGGAGCCGGCGAAGCGGCCGACGTACAGCTCGGTCACGCCGGCCAGCCAATCCGGGCTGTTGCGGAAGGCGACCGAGTAGTAGCTCCAGAGCGGGTCGTAGCCCCAGCCGCGTCCGACCCCGAAGCCGAGGGCGAAGCCGCCGTTGGGGCCGAACCGTCCGCACCAGGCGGAGAAGCTGGCGGCGTAGCGGGCCGCGAAGAAGTCGCCGAAGAAGTAGTTCCCCCAGCCGCGGCGGACGAACAAGGCCCCGACCAGGGCCGGTTGGCACACCACATAGGTCGGTGTGAAGACGAAGGCCGGCTGGGTGATGACCGGGGGCGGAAGGTAGACCGGGGCGAAGAGCAGGCCGCGGGTCTCGAGCGGGTAGTCCCAGAAGCCGTCGACGAAGACGTACCCGGCCGGCGTCCAGCGGTAGTGGGCCGGCGTCCAGACCCAGCCGGGGCGGTACTCGATCCAGGTTCCCGGCCGCCACAGGTAACGGCCGCGCCAGACCCAGCAGCCGGGGACGTAGAAACTCGTCGCCGTCGGGGCCGGCACGACCGGTCCGACCTCCAGGCTTTCGGGGGGCGGCGGCAGGTAGTGGATTTCCGGCACCTGTCCGGGCTGCTGCGGGGCGGCCTGCCAGAAGCCCGGCACCCATTGCCAGCCCCCCCGCACTTCCCGCCACGACCCCGGGATCCAGACCCGCCCCGGCGGCACGTTCCGCCAGAAGCCGCTGATCCAGATGAACCGCTCGGCCTCGTCGTCCCAGTGCCAGTAGCCCGGGATCCACTGCACGTTGTCGCCGTCCGGCTTCTGCTCCGGCGGGAGTTCCTCGATCGGCTCGGGCGGTCGCTTCGGAACGACCGGCGGCGGGGTCGGGGTCTCGTTGGTCACCGCATACGCCTCGTGGACCGGACCCCGGGCCAGCACTTCGGCCTCCGTGCCGGTCCCGGCCGCCGGTTGTGCCGGCAAGGCGGGCCGCTCGGCCGGCGCTTCACCGGGCGGAGGTAGCAACGGGATCGGTTGTTGCGCCGGGATCACCCCGCCGGTCAGCACGAGGACTAGCACGACGACCAAGGCGAGGGGCGGGGCCTGCGGAAGTAGTCGCGTCGGCAGTTGTCGGAGCAGGTGGGGAAGCATGGTGCGGTCCTGGTGCGGTTCTGGTGCGGTTCTGGTGCGGTTCTGGTGCGGTTCTGGTGCGGTCCTGATGTCTTGAGGCGGTCTTTGGGCGTGGGCGAAGGCAGGCGGAACGGCTACCCAAGAACGCCCGGCAACGGCCGACTTGCGCTGACACCCGATTATACCCCCCGCCCGGGAAAGAATGCAGACGGACCGACGGGGGCGGCCGGGAATAGCCGTGGGTAACAGCGGCGGGCGGTATGGCGACCGCGGTAGACCGCCGGCGACAGCAACCGGTGACCTCAGCGGGGCTGGGCCGCTCACAGACGCTGGCCGGGCCACCAGACGTCAGAAGAAGCCGGGGCGGCACCGTTGCGCTTGCCCGAACGACAGGCGACCGGTTGCCCGTGAACAGCCGGCCTGCGAGACTATCACTCGCGAGTACCCGGACCGGTGTTGCCGCATTCCCCCCTTAACTTTTTTCTGCCGGACGCGACCGCCGATGTTCCGTTACCTGCTGCCCCTGCTGGTCGTCGCCTACCTGCTCACCGGTCTGGCCCAGGTGGGGCCGGAAGAGCGGGCCGTCGTCCGCCGCTTCGGCCGGGTCGTGGCGCGGCCGGGGCCGGGGCTCTGGGTCGGTCTGCCCTGGGGCCTCGAGACGGTCGACCGCGTACCGGTCCGCACGGCGCGGCAACTGACGGTCGGGTACAACCCGGACGACTGGTCCGACCGGGCCGGTACGCCCGCGGGCCAGTACCTGACCGGCGACCAGAACCTGGTGAACGTGCAGCTCGTTCTCGACTACGGCATCAGCGAGTCGGACCGGGACCTGGACGATTACGTGAACCACCGTGACCGGGTCGATGCGGTCCTGGGCCGGCTGGCCGAAGGGGCCGCCGCCGAGTGGGTCGCCGGGCGGGGGGTCGATCTGGTCCTCATGACCGGCAACGCGAGTCTGCCGGCCTGGGTTATGGACCGGGTGACCGAGCGGCTGCCGCAGGCCCGGCTCGGCATCCGCCTGCAACGGGTCAGTGTCGGCTATCTCGCCCCGCCCGAGGAAGTGCGGGCCGCCTTCGAGGCCGTCACCCAGGCCCAGACCAACATCCGCACCCGTGAGTTCCAGGCCCGTCAGGAGGCCAGCCAGCGCGAGCGCTACGCCGAGGCCATGCGCTACAAGCTCGAGCAGGAAGCGAGCCAGTACCGCGACGCGCAACTCGGACAGGCCCGCGCCGACGCCGACGCCTTCCTGCGGGAACTCGCCTCGTACCGGCAACTGGCCCAGACCAACCCGGACGCCCGGGCCTTCATCTGGTGGCAGGAGATGCGCGAGGCCCTGGCCATACTCGAGTCCCGCGGCGGCAAGGTCAAACCGCTCGACCAGTACCTGCAGAACGGCGAGTTGACGCTGACCGAGACGGTCCCGACACGGGACGGCAAGCGGTGAGGAGGGAAGTTTCCCGAGGCCCGAGTCGATGTCGCCGCAGGGGGGGAGGTTGCCGGGGCGGGACCGGGTCCAAGGGACGGCCGACTCACCGGCGGTCGGTGACGCGGAACAGCCAGTACAGGACCGTCTTGATCTCGAACGGCTTGAGGTCGGGTTTGAGGGACAGGATGCGGGCGGCGATGCCGGCCAGGTGCGGGGTCGCCCAACTGGTCGCCGGCTCGCGGGAGAACGGCCCCAGGTAGCCGCGGGAGTGGGCCTGGAATTCCACCTGTTCCCGCAGCCGGTAGGCGAAGCGGAGCGGGTCGTCGAACAGTCCCTTGTCGACCGAGATGAGCGGCGGGGCGAAGGCGGCCGGGTAGCTGCGGGTGAGGGGGTGTTCGTTGTGGGCGGCGGCGAACACGAGCACGTCGCGGAAGTAGGCCTCCTCGATGGCCCGCTGGAGTTGCTGCCGCCGCTGGATCTGCTGGAGTTTGTGTTCCGGCACGCCCAGGGACAGGTTCACCACCTTCACCCGCCAGACGTCGATGGCGTGCCGCAGGGCGGCGATCACCGTCTCCACCTCGCAACTGCCGGCCGGGCCGAACACGTCGGCCGAGTACAACTGTACCCGGGGCGCGAGGGTGAGGATGATGTCGGCCACGGTCGTCCCGTGCGGGCTGGACTGGTGACCGGTGTACTCCGCGGGCGGCCCGCTGGGTCGAAATACGGCCCCCTCGATGCGTCGGATCGGCTTGCCGGCCGAGCGGAACTTCTCCTCCAGCACGGCCCGTTCGACGCCGGAATCGATCACGGCCACGGCCACGCCTTCCCCGGTCGCGCGCGGGTCGGTGAGGATCCGCTCCGGCCGTAGCAGGGCGAAGATCTCGTCGAATACCGTCGGTCCGGTCATGGAAGAATCCCGCCTCCGTCGCGTCGCCGGGCCGCCGCCCGGTCTCGGTCCTGACCGGTTGCTCTCTCGGTCCTTGCCGGTGGGCCTCGACCGGGACAGGTGGGCCTTAGCCGACACCGGTCAGCCCGTCGAGTAGTTTCTGCAGGTCGCTGACGACCCTGACACAGTGATCGACGGCCAGGGGTCCGTGCCGCACGGCGAGGGCCCGCACGGCCTCGACGAGTCGCAGGGTCGTCTCGGGGTCGGCGACGGCCTGGGAGTCGCCGGCCAGTCCCTCCTTGAGGCGGTCGATCACGGCCTGGGGCGGGCTTTCGGAGGGCGGGGTCAGGACCGCGGTCACCCCGCGGGTGGCCTCGAGGGCGGCCTCGACGGCGTCGAAGAGGAGTTGGTGGGTCTGTCGTTCGGCCAGGGCGTGCCGCAGCAGGTCCGAGCCGACCTCGGCCGCCGCCGCCGCCAGGTGTTTGTCGGCCGTCGTGAAGCCCGGGGCCGGCTTGTCGAACAACTCCAGTACCACCGACGTTCCCGGCCCGACCGTCAGGGGGATGGCCAGGATCGACCACCGGTCCTTCTCGAAGGGCAGCAGCTCGACCGGCCCGTCGACCGTCGGGTCCGTGCCGTTAAGGATCATCGGTTCCTGGTGGCTGGTGACGCTGGCGGCCAGGGAGCGGGCGAACGGGACGGCGGGCAAAGGCAGGGGCTTGCCGGCGGTGTCGAAGGCGGCCGTGGCTTCCGACCCGTCGCCGCACAGGTGGCGGACCAGGAGTACCCCGTCAGCGGCCCCCGTCGCCCGCATCACGAACCGCAACAGCGACCGTACCGCCTCCGGCAGGGGCACCGGGTCGTTGAACGCCGCCGCCGTGCGGACCACCGGCAGGATCTTCTCGACCGCCTCGCGGAAGGCCGCCAGCGAGCGGTTCAGTTGCCGCTGACGCTTCGCCGGGTGGATGCGGTCCAGTTGCTTGAGTACGGCCCGCAGGAACGAGTCGCGGTTCAGGTCGGCGTTCTTGTCGATGTAGTCGCGCACGCCCATGCGCAGGGCGTCGAGCGGCGTGGCGACGTGGGCGAACCCCGTGACCAGGATGGCGACCACCTCGGGCCGGAACTCGACCAGGTCCTCGAGCAGCCGCAGGCCGTCGCTACCCGCGCCCAGGTTCCAGTCGAGGATGGCCAGGTCGATCGGGTGTTCGTTGGCGATGCGGAGGGCGGCCTCGGCGTCGGCGGCGGCGAACACCGTCAGCCCCAGGCCCGAGGAACGCAACCAGTCCTCGAACGTCTTGCGGACGGAATCCTCGTCGTCCACGATCAACACGTAGTCGCTCATGGTAACTTCCATGATACGTCCCCTCGGGCCGGTGATTCGTGGTGGTTCGTAGTATAAGCCGCATCGCCCCCGGTCATTTTTGCGGTCGGCGGGCGGCCCCGGCCCGCCCGCCGTCTTCCGCCGTTGGCCCAGATACTAGTGATGTCCGACCGCCAGTTGCACCTGCTCTCCGCGGCCCGCATCCCCACGTCGTACCCGTTGCAACTCCCCCCGGACGAGACGGCCGCCTGGCTGAACGGGTACACCGTCCTGTGGCACCCCGCCGCCCTGGCCGGGGCCGGCCTCCCCCCGCAGGTCTCCGTCTCCTACGACCACGACTCGCCGCGACCCGGGGCCGTCTACTGCCTGCCCCGCGGCCCGCAACTGTTCCAGCCCGACGACTGGCGGGCCCGGGTCGAGTCGGCCCCGGCCGTCGCCTTCGAGTCGACCCCCGACCGCGAGCAGACCCTTGCCAACCTCCTGGAAGCCGTGCGGCGGCCCGGCGTCGCCGACCCCCTGTTCGACCTTCCGCCGGAGGTGGTCCGGCTGTTCTTGGCCCTGGGCTATGGCTATCTGTTGCTCGACAACCTCTTCGAGGCCGCCGACCACGCCCGCCTGCTCGACACGGCCGCCTTCTGGTCGGACGTGACCGCCGCCGTCGGGGCCGCCGCCCGAGGCGACCCCGCCTTCCGCGACCACCTGAGGGAGGCCGCCGCCAAGCTCGCCTACGCCCGTGAGCAGCTCCACCCGCAGACGATGCACTGGGTCGATTTCGTGAGGCTCGACCCGAAGAACCTGGCCGCCCCGTGGCCCGAGTCGCTGCGGGCCGGCCTGCCGGTCTGTGTCGTGGGCAGCGGCGAGGTGTTCGAGCGACTGGCCGAGCAGCAGCCGGAACGCTTCGCCGAGCTGAAGGCCAAGTTCCTCCCCGACCTGCCGACCGCCGTGGACCTGTGCTGCGGTGCCTACCGGGAGCGCGAGGACGCCCTGCTGCCGCCCGAGTCGCAACTGTGGAACCTGCGCAAGGCCCGCGAGGTGGTCAAGCGCCTGTTCGGCGTCGAGCCGACGGTCTACGCCCGGACCGTGACCGCCTTCCACCCGCAGTTGCCCGGCTGGTTGCAGCACATGGGCTACAGGCACGCCCTGCTGATCGCCCCGGACGCCGCCAAGGTCCCCGCCCTCCGCTCGACCGCGGTGAACTGGCCCGGCCCCGACGGCCGTGCCGTCGACGCCTTCTGCCGCGAGCCGCTCCCGGCCCACGACCCGCTCACCTTCTTCAACCTCGTCTACCACCTGTACCAGGCCTACAGCATGGACGCCGCCCCGACCGTCGCCCTCGTCCACACGGGGGAGCCGGCCTTCGACTCCTACCGCGACCTGCTGGCCCTCGGCGAACTGGCCCCGGTGTTCGGTGAGTTCACCAACCTGAGCCGCTACTTCAGCGACGCCACCGGCGGCGATTACATCGGGCCTCAGTCGGCCGACGACTTCGCCAACGATTACCTCGACGACCGGGTCACCAACCGCAGGGAACCGGCCCCGGTGTCCGGTTTCGCCCGCCAGATGCGGCTGCGTCGTCGCCTCGACGCCGCCTACACCCTGGCCGCCCTGCACCGCGCCGTCACGCCCAACCCCGGCGCGGAAGAAGCGGAGTTGCTGAGCGAACTCGCCGACCTGGAGACCGCCCTGGAGACGGTCGGCCCGAGCGGTCCCCCCGCCCCCGACGCCGCGGCCACGGCCCGGCTGGATGCGGTCGAGGCGGCCTGGGCCAAGAAGCTGGCGGCCCGGCTCCTGACCCGCGCCCCGGACGGGCGGCCCGGCCTGTTGGTGTTCAACCCGTGTGGCTTCACCCGCCGTGTCGCCCTGGAGGTGTCCGGCTTCCGCGGCCCGATCCCGGTCGTCGATCCGGTCAAGGCCGCTGAGTTTCATGACGGCCTGGCCCGCCTGGTGGTCGAGGTGCCCCCGCTCGGCTTCGCCTGGGTGCCACGCGGCGGCGACGCCCCGCCCCCCCGCCCGCGGCTGCGACTCGCCGACGGCCTCACCGTGCGCAACGAGTTCTTCGAGTGCGACGTGGACAGCGAGACCGGCGGCATCCGCTCCTTCCGCGACCTGCGCAACCGCCTCACCCGCTTCGCCCAGCAACTCGTCTACAACCCCGGCAGCCGCATGGTCGTCCGCGACATTGCCGTGACGAACGCCGGCACGGCCCTGGGCGAGATCGTCAGCACCGGTGAGCTGCTCGACGAGCAAAACGAGTTGTTGGCGACGTTCCGGCAGCGCTTCCGGGCCTGGCTGGGACGGCCCGTCCTGGAACTGCGGATCGAACTGGACCTCCGGCACGAGCCGACCGGTTACCCCTGGCACGGGTTCTACGCCGCCCGCTTCGGCTGGCGTGACGAGCGGGCCGTCCTGTTCCGCGGCGTGAACGGGGCCAACACGCAGACCGGCATCACCCGGCCCGTCTCACCGGACTACCTGGAAGTCCGGCTCGGCTCGGAGCGGTCGTTCCTGTTCACCGGCGGACTGCCGTTCCTGCAACGCCACGGCGGCCGCATGGCCGACGTCATCCTCATCCCCCAGGGCGAACAGGCCCGCACCTTCGACTTGCTCCTGGCGACCGACCGGGACGTGCCGATGCAGACGGCCACCGGCTGGGTGTCACCGGCCCCCCTGGTCGAGACGGAAAAGGGGCCGCCGCACTTCGGCACGGCCGGTTGGCTGGCCCACATCGACATGCCCAGCCTCGTCCTGACCGCCCTGGAGCCGTGTCAGCCGGGCCCGGGTGCCGACCGGGCCGTGACCGCACGCCTCATCGAGACGACCGGCTTCGCCGGCTCCGCCGAACTCCGCTTCGCCCGCGACCCGTCCCGCGCCGCGGCCATCGACGGTACCGGTCGCATCCTCCAGCCCCTCACCCTGTCCGGCGACGCCGTGGTGATCGACTACTCCGCCGGCGAGACCGTTCGCGTGAAACTCGAGTGGGATTAGCCCCGACCCCGGCCGACGTGTCCCTGGGAGTGGTGCCCGTCCCGGACGGCGGTGCCGGGTCCGCTGCGTCGGGCCTCGGGTCCGCTGCGGCCAGATCAGGTCCGTCGGCCCGGGTCCGTCGAGTTGGGGTTGATTCCCGTCGGGCGGATCGGGCATCATCCCCTGCCGGTCGGCGGAGCGGGTCAAGGAACGACCCGTCGGGCCGGCCGGAATTCCTTCGCCCCTCGTCAGCCGAGACACGGATGTCGATCCCCACAGCGTCCCCGAATCGTCCCGCGCCCGCTCCGCCGTCGGCAGCCCAGAGGCTCGTCTGGCCGCTCGTCGTTCTGGGCGTGCTGCTCGTCTGGGCGTACCGGCCGATGCTCGCCACCTTCGCCGACAAGTGGTTGAACGACCCGCAGTATTCGCACGGCTTGCTCGTGCCGCTCTTCTCGGCTTACCTGCTCCGCCGGGCGTGGCGGGCCGGTCCGCTCCAGGCCCGGCCGCGGCCGCTTCTCGGCTACGGCCTGCTGGTCGCGGCCCTCGGCCTGCGGGTGGTCGCGGCCGGCTTGCTGTTCCACCAACTCGATGCCGTCTCGCTGCTCGTGTCGCTTTTGGCCGTCTGCCTCGTCGCCGGCGGCTGGCCCCTGCTCAGACGGGCCGGGCCGGCCCTCGCCTTTTTGGCCTTCATGGTCCCGTTGCCCTACGAACTGGAGCGCAACGTCGGTCAGCCGCTGAAGACGACCGCCACCGTCTGCAGCACCTACCTGCTCCAGACGCTCGGACAGCCGGCCGTCCGCGACGGCAACGTCATCCTCATCGACGAGGTCCGCCTGGGTGTCGTCGACGCCTGCAGCGGCCTGAAGATGCTCATGACCTTCGCCGCCTTCTCGGTCGCCGCCGTGTTCCTCATGGAGCGGACCCGCTTCGAGAAGCTCATGGTCTTGCTCGGCATCGTCCCGATCGCCATCGCCTCGAACGTCCTGCGGATCACGGCCACCGGCCTGAGCTACGTCTGGATTTCCGACCCGAAGGTGACGGACTTGCTGCACGACCTGCACGGCTGGCTGATGATGCCGGTGGGCCTGGCCCTGCTGGCCCTGGAGCTGTGGGTACTCGGGCGGCTGGTCGTCGTGCCGGGGGACGGCCGCCCCCCGCAGCCGGCCGCCGGCCCCGGCCCCGGCCTTGCTCCGGTCGCCGCGTAACGGCCCGCGTCACGGCCCCGGACGGGTCGCCGACCGGTGTCCCGATCCCTGAACGGACTCAGGTGCGGATATGCTCGGACCTCATGTGACCCCGAACGACCCGGCGACACCGAGGGCGACCGGGGGGGCGACCGCGGCGGCCGGTTCCCCGGCGGTGACTCTACCGGCGGTGGCCCCCGCCAAGCCACCCGCCCCGCCCCGCCCGTCCCACACCGGCCGCCCCGGGGGGAATCCCGAGGAAGGCGGCCTTCGCGTCCTCGTGTACCTCCGCCTGCACTGGCTGTCGATCCTGTTCTGCGGCTCGCTGCTCGGCGGGGCCGGGGCCTATGCCGCCTGGAACCTCCTGGCCAGCAAGTACGAGTCCTATGCCCTGCTGCAGGTCTCGTCGGTGCCGGCCACGGTGGCCAACATCGGGAACCGCGAGCAGGCCCGTACCGACTTCGTCACCTACCTGAAGACGACCTCGGCCCTCATCAAGTCCGAATTCGTTCTCAACGCCGCCCTGCGGGACATCAAGGACCTGCCCACGATCAAGGCCCAGAAGGACCCGATCAAGTTCCTCGACGAGGAACTGACGGTCACCTGGCAGGACGGGTCCGAAGTGATCCGCATCGCCTGCAAGACGGCCGAGGCGGCCGACGCCAAGAAGATCGTCGATGCCGTGCAGGCCGCCTTCCTCAAGGAGGTCGTGCAGAAGGACCGGCTAGAGCGGCAGGCGTTCCACAAGCAGGTGGAGGACGCCCTGGTCGAGATGCGGAACGTCCTGAAGCGGAAGGCCGAGAGCGAGAAGGTCGCGGGGCGAGGGAGGAGCGACCCGGCCGCCGCCCCCGCCGCCGTCCCGGTCGGGGATGTGCCGGCGGTGATGCCGGCCGCCCCCGCCCCCCTGCCCCCCCTCGGCGCACCACCCGGCCCCCTGCCGCCCCCCGCGGGTCCGGCCGGCGTGGCGGGTCCGGCCGGTGTTGCGGGACCGGCGGGTGACCCGGTGCCCCCGGGGCCGGCCCCGGCGGTCCTGCCGGTCGCCGGCTGGGAGTCGGTGTCCCGGCTCAACCCGCAGGTCCTGGTGAACCGCATGGTCAGCCTGATGGCCGAGGCCGAACGTCTGCCGCTGGCCCTCAACGACGGCAGGCGGCGGCTCGCCGTCCTGCAACAGAAGATGGACGCCATCAAGAACAGCCCCGTCTCCCAGGCCACGCTCGACGCCGTCGAGAAGGACCAGGACGTGATCGTCCAGATCCTCAAGACCCGGCAAGCCCAGCGGGACTACGAGTTCCGCCGCAACGCCGGCTCGGCGAACGCCCCGGGCGTCATCGAGCTGCGGGACGCCTGGCAGGCCCACGAGGCGAAGCTGGCCCGACTGCGCAAGGAGAAGGCCGAGGCGATCGAGAGCGGCCGACGGGTCGCCGAGGCCAACAAGATCGCCCAGGAGATGGAGGAACTCATCCGCAGCCTGCAGCGGCAGCAGGAGCAACTCGAGTTCGTCCGTAAGGAACTGGTCGCGGCCGAGAAGCAACTCGCCGTCCTGCCGCCGCCGGGCGAGAAGAGTCCCGGCCTCGTGCCGGTCGAGGCCAAGGAGACCGGTTACCGCCCCGAGCTGAGCGACCTGGCCCAGACCGACGGGGTCTACGCCGGCCTGGTCCGCCAGTTCTACCTGGTGCAGATGGAACTCAACTCGCCGCCGCGGGTCCGGGCCTTGCAGGCCGGCTCCCACCCGACGCAGCGGGAAGTGAAGAAGCAGGTCCTGGGGACGGTCTTCGCCGGTCTGCTGGGCTTCGGTCTGATGGGCCTGGGGGTCGTGGCCTACGAGACGTTGGCCCGGCGGGTCTCGTCCCTGAGCGACGTGAGGTCGACGGCCGGCCTCCCCGTCGTCGGCGTCATTCCGGCCCGCCCGAGCGAGGCGATGGGCAGCGACCCAGTGAGGCGGCTCGCCGCCAACGAGGCCGTCGACAAGCTGCGAACCTACGTCGCCCAGACCTGGCTCAGCCGGGGGGCCACGACCGTGGCCGTCACCAGCCCGCTCGGCGACGAGGGGAAGGCGTTCACCGCCTTCGGACTGGCCAGCAGCCTGGCCCAGTGCGGCTACAAGACGCTGCTGGTGGACTTCGACCTGCGGGAGCCTCGCCTCCACCAATTGGCCGCCGCCCCCAACACCGTCGGCGTGTGCGAACTGCTCCGCGGCGGCAGCGACCCGCGGTCGGCGGTCGTCTTCCTGCTCAGCGGCCTGCACCTGCTGCCCGCCGGCCAGTGGTCCGATGAGGTCCGCACGGCCGCGACCGGTGAGCGGCTCGAAGCCCTCCTCGCCCGCTTGAAGGGACCTTACGACTGCGTCGTCGTTCACGGGCACCCCCTGCTGAAGGCGGCCGAGTCGCTCGAAGTCGCCTGCCGCTGCGAGGTCGTCCTGGTCTGCGCTCTGTACCGCGAGACGACCCTGCCGATGCTCCAGAGGGCCGCCGAGCGGGTCAGAGTCATGGAAATCCCTTACTCGGGGGTCGTCTACCTCGGGGCGACCGATGAGGAAGCCCTCTGCTGAAGCGAGCCGCCAACGGGCTGAAACAAGCCGCCGGCGGGCTGAAGCAAGCCGCCGGCGGGCTGAAGCAAGGCTCTTTGCTGAGGGATCTGTTAACGACCGAGGACCGGTCAGTCACGGAGGATCGCACCGTGCTCTCGCCACTCCGCTTGTCCGTCGTCGCGGCCCTGATCGTCGGGGGGGCCTTGGTCCACGGGGCCGTCATCCAGAGGTGGGCCGTCTTCGCTCCCGACACCGCCCTGACCGAACGTCTGCATGCCCTGGAAGTCCGTCATGCCGATTGGCAGCCGACCCCGACCCCGATCCCGACCGACATGCCCACCAACGAACGGAGCATCGCCACCGCCCGCCGTTACGTCTCGGCTTCCGGCGGCCAGTCGGCCGTCGTCACGATCATCAGCGGCATACCGGGATCGGTTACGACCCACACCCCGGACGTCTGCTACACCGGCAGCGGCTACCGGCTGCTGCGCGGCCCGGGGAAAGAAACGCTCGACATGCCCGGCGGCGGGACGGCGACGTTCTACTCGGCCGACTTCGAGAAGAAGACGGCCAGCAAGCAGGACCGCGTTCGCGTCCGTTGGGCCTGGAGCCGCGACGGCACCTGGGTGGCACCGGACCGACCCCGCTGGCAGTTCGCCCGGCAACTGAACGCCGTCCCGGTCCTGTACAAGCTCTACGTCGCCACGCCGCTGCCGGAGACGGAGGACGGCCGTAGCCCCGAGGACGACGAGCCGACGCGGGACTTCGTGCGGGCCGCCTTCGCCCAGTTCGCGGCGGCCTTCGGAAGAAGCACCGGCGGATCGCCCTGAGGCGGGCTGACGGGCTGACGGGCTGACGGGCTGACGGCCCGACGGCCCGCTCAGCTCCCGACGTCCCCTGGTGCCGTGGTCCCTCGCTCCTGCTTCCTGATGCTCCTGCTTCCTGATGCTTCTGCTCGCTGATGCTACTGCTATCCGATACGAGAACCCCGAGGATCGACGACCGATGTCCGACAGCGTAACTCGGTTACCCGTCCTGGTGCCCGCCCGCTTTCCGTCGCGGGCCGTCACGCTTCCCCGTGGCCGCAAGCCCGCGGGGCGGACCGGACCGGTGGCACCATCCGGCGAGTGGGCCCAGGCAGTGGCCGACTTCACCCTGGCGGCGGTGCTGGCCGTCGTCGCCTTGCCGGTGGTGGCCGTCTGTGTCCTGCTGGTCCGGCTCACCTCGCCGGGGCCGGGGATCTATACCCAGAAGCGGGTCGGCCGCGGCGGCCGCGTCTTCACCCTGTACAAGATCCGCACCATGTACCACGACTGCGAGCGTCTGACCGGCCCGCGCTGGAGTACGCCCGGCGACAGCCGCATCACGCCGGTCGGTCGTATCCTCCGCAAGCTGCACCTCGACGAGTTGCCGCAACTGTGGAACGTGCTCACCGGCGACATGAGCCTGATCGGCCCGCGTCCGGAGCGGCCGGAGATCGTCGAGAAGCTGCGGCTCTGCGTGCCGGGTTACGACCGTCGGCACGCGGTCAAGCCCGGCATCACCGGGTTCGCCCAGATCCACCTGCCCCCGGACAGCGGCCTGCGCAGCGTCAAGAACAAGCTGGTGTACGACCTGTTCTACATCCGCCACCGTTCGGTCCGGCTGAGGCTGTTCATCCTGTTGGCCACCGGGCTGAAGGTGTTCGGCCTGAAGAAGCTGTACCAGCGGCCGCCGCGGATCCCGACCGACTGACGACTGACCGGCCCCGATCGCCCGAATCGCCCGAAGGCGGAACCGACCATGCCGAGTGTGAGTGTCGTCGTTCCGGTGCGGAACGAGGCCCGTTCCCTGGAACGGACCCTGAGGCTGCTGCTGACGCAGGACTTCCCGCGGGACCGGTACGAGGTGATCGTGGCCGACGGGGCCTCGACCGACGAGACGGTGCCGATCGTGCGGCGGCTGCAGGGGGAGTTTCCCAACCTGAAGCTGGTGTACAACGCCGGGCGGCTGTCCTCGGCGGGGCGGAACACGGCGATCCGGCACGCCCGCATGGACGTGATCGTCATCGTCGACGGGCACTGCCACGTCCCGGACCGGAACTACCTGAGGAACCTGTCGTCGGCCTTCGAGGCCAGCGGGGCCGACAGCCTCGGCCGGCCGCAGCCGCTCGACGTTCCCGACCCCACGCCGTTCCAGCGGGCCGTCTCGCTGGCCCGCAGCAGTCGCCTCGGGCACAACCCCGACTCCGACATCTACTCCGACCGGGCCAAGTTCGTCGCCCCGCAGAGCACGGCCGTGGCCTACACCCGCCGCGTCTTCCACCGCATCGGGCTGTTCGACGAGGCGTTCGACGCCTGCGAGGACGTGGAGTTCAACGAGCGGCTGCACGCCGCCGGCCTGACGTGCTACTTCACCCCGGCGGTGAAGATCGTCTACGAGCCGCGGGGAAACTTCCCGGCCCTCTTCTACCAACTCTCCCGCTACGGGCGGGGCCGTGCCCGGCTGGCGTTCAAGCACCCCCGCTCGCTGAGCCTGCCGGCCCTCGTCCCGCCCCTGTGGGCGGTGTGGGTCTTTCTCGGCGGCTGGCCGGGACTGCTGGTGCCCTCCCTCGGGTCGCTCTGGGCCGCTAGCCTGCTACTCTACCTGGCCGTGCTACTGGCGGCGGGGGTGGTGCTGGGTCGCGGCCAGCCACCGGGGGTGGCCCGACTGATACCGCTGGTCTTCGTGGCGATCCACTTCGGCTTCGCCTGGGGGTTCTGGAAGGAGGTGGCCCGGCAGTTCGGTTCCCGGAGCCGACCGCCCCGAGCCGCCCCCGCGTCGCCGTCGACCGCCGCCCGCTCCTGAGGAAATACTCGCTGTTGCCGTCCGCCACCGTAACGTGCCCCCGCGTCGCCGTCGACCGCCGCCCGCTCCTGAGAGCCGGCCCGCCTCGGCCTTGCGCCTCGGCCTTGCGGCTCGGTCTTCCGTTGCGGTTGCGTTGCGGTTCCGTCACGGTTCCGTCGCGGCCGGCCCCTCAGCGCCTCGCCCACGCCGGCACGACCACTTGCCCGTTAGCGGCCAAGGCGCGGGCGCTCACCTGGAGGACCCGTAGGAAGCCCTCGCTGTCGGCGTGGTCGAACGAGCCGATCGCCTCCATGCTGGCGTCGGCTTCGGAATAGAGTTGGTGCGGCACGTCGGCGGCGGCCTCGAACTCGGCCCGGCCCTTATACAGCTTGAGTGTGATCGTCCCGGTGGCGAGGGCCGTGACCGGGGCCAGTGCCGCCCGGGCCATCTGCGTGGCCAGGTCGAAGCCGTAACCCTGGTAGATCTGCCGGGCGACGAACAGTGACAACTGGTCGAACAGTTCCCGGCCGCGGCGGTCGAGCACCAGTTGTAGCAGGTAGGCGTAGGCGGTGCCGAGCAGCTCCATGCCGGGGGCCTCGTACACGCCGCGGCTCTTGATGCCGACGAAGCGGTTCTCGACCAGGTGGGTGCCGATGCCGATGCCGTGCTTGCCGCCCAGGGCGTTGGCCCGCCGCAGGGCCTCGAAGGGGGTGACCGGCTGCCCGTCGAGCAGGACCGGTCGGCCGCGCTCGAACCGCACGCTGACCGTCTCGGGGGTGTCCGGGGCGTCCTTCGGCAGCACGCCCATGCCAGGGGTCACGAACCCGGGCGGGGTGCTGAGGTGTTCCAGCTTCCCCGCCTCGTGCGTCAGGCCCAGCAGGTTCGCGTCGGTCGAGTACGGGGCGTCCTTGGTGGCAGTGATCGGCAGCCGGTGCTGCTGACAGTAGTCGATCATCTCGCTGCGGCCGCGGAACCGGGCCAGGAACGCCGGGTCCCGCCACGGGGCGTACACGGTGAACTCGGGGGCCAGCATGTTCGTGCAGAGCTGGAAGCGGACCTGGTCGTTGCCCCGGCCGGTCGCCCCGTGGCCCAGGACCGAGATGCCCCGCTTGCGCATCTCCGGCACCATCCCGGCGACGATGACGTGCCGGCCGATCCCGGTCGTGTTCCAGTACCCCCCCTCGTAACGGGCCTGGAACTGGATCACCTCCAGCCCGCCCTCGGCGATCATGTCGTGCAGCGGGATGGCGACGAAGTCGGCCGCGCCGCAGGCCCGCATCCGCTTCTCGATGGCCCCGAAATCGGTCTCGTCCGGCTGGGCGATGTCGGCGGTGAAGCAGACGACCCGCACGCCGTTCTCGGTCAGCCACCTGGTGATGGTGCAGGAGTCGAGGCCGCCGGAGGCGGCAAAGGCCACGGTCTGGCCCTTCAGGTCGGCAACGGTCGTCATGAGTCTGTTCTCGCGTCAGCGGCTCGGGGGGCGTCGGATAGGATTATTCACGAAGCCCTCGGCAACCAGTCCCGGCCGTCACCACTTCACCGCCGTGCCGCCATGCCGCCGTTCTCCCGCCTCGCCCTCGCCGACGCCCTGCTCAACGACGTGGCGGCCCACGCCCGGGCCGAGCTGCCGAACGAGTGCTGCGGCTTGCTGGCGGGACGGGTCGTGGACGGGACCGCCGTCGCGACGGCCCGCTTCCCGGTGCGCAACCGGCTGGCCAGCCCGACCGAGTACGAGACGGACCCACGCGACCTGCTCGCCGCCTTCCGGGCGATCCGTGAGCAGAAGTTGGAATTGCTGGCGGTGTACCACTCGCACCCGGCCGCCGAGCCGGTCCCCAGCCGCCGCGACGTGGAACGCAACACCTATGGCGAGTCGGTCGTCCACCTGATCGTGACCGTGGCCCCGGAAGTCCGGGCGCGGGCCTGGTGGCTGACGGAGACGGGCTACCGCGAAGCGGAACTCGTCACCAGAATCCTCCCCGAGCGGGAAGCGTGAGCGACGGCCGGCGCGAGCGGCGGCAGGCGAGAGCGACGGCAGGCGTGAGCGTTGATCCGGGCCGAGCCGGAAGCGTGGGCGACGGCCGGCGTGAGCGTTGATCCGGGCCGAGCCGGAGGCGTGAGCGACGGCAGGCGTGGGCGACGGTCGTCCCCGAGCCGGAAGCGTGAGCGACGGCAGTCGGAGGCGTGGGCGACGGCCCCGCCGACCGGCTCAGAGCTTAAGTTCCTGGCCCTTCCAGTCGCGGGCCGTCCAGCCGTAATCGACGAACTCGTAGGTGAAGGTGCCGTCGGCGAACAGGTCGAGTGCCCCGTAGCACGGCGGAAAGCCGTACTCGCTGCCCTGCCACCAGGCCCCGCTGGCCGCCCCGCCGCAGACGTACCACACCCCCCGGTACTCGCACCGGTTACAGGTGTGCATGTGGCCGCTCAGGCACAGCTTCACCTGCGGGTTCCTGCGGAACACCTCGCTGATCGCCCAGCAGTCGGCGTGGTGCCAGACGCCGGGAATGACGTTGTCGTTGTTCTTGCGGCAACTGTCGCCGTAGACCTGCGACGTGACGCTGAGGATCGGCACGTGGCTGACGACGACGGTGGGGAGCTTTGTCTTCGCCAGGTCGGCCTTGAGCCAGTCGAAGTGTTCGGCCGACAGGAAGGCGTACTTCGGCCAGTTGCACACGCTGTTGAGCATGACGAAGTGCCAGCCGCCCTCGTCGAAGCTGTAGTACGGGGCGGGCATGCCCAGGGCCTCGGTCAGGAGCCGGAAGCCCTTCTTCTCGGCGGGCACCTCGGCGGTCGGTTCGACGCCGTCCCACACGTCGTGGTTGCCCAGGCAGGCCCGGATCGGGACGGGGCAGTCCTTGACGGCGGCCTTCCAGAGGGCGATCTGCTCGGCGGCCTTCGCCCCGGTCACCTTGCCGTCGACGGCCATGACCTGGTCACCGGAGGACAGCACGAGCGCGGGCGACCAGTCCTTGCGGCCGAACATGTGGGCGAACAGGGCGGCCACACCCTTGACCGCGTCGCGGTCCTTGGTGATGTGGACGTCGGTGATGTGGGCGACCCGCAAGGCCGGCTTGCGGCTGGCGGCCCGGGCCGTCGAGAGCAGCCCCGGCAGGGCGAAGGCCCCGGCGGCGAGCCACTCACGGCGGGTGGCGGTCATCAAGGGCATCTCCGTCACCTCCTCATTCTCTCAGTCTTCAGGACCAGGACCAGGATCAGGACTATGACCAGGACCAGGACCAGAACGGCAGGGGCCGACACGGTCGTGCCGGGCCGACCCGTCGGGGACTGCTTCACAGGGGCCGCCATTCACGGACCGCGATGCCGGGGCCGGATTACCAGTCGTTGCCGAGGATTTCGCCGCCGGCGGGGGTCATCGCGGCCCACCAGGTGGCACCGCTGACGCTCGAGTTGACGGTCCGCACGCTGCCGTCGGCCATGCCGACCAGGATGCCGCCCGAGCCGATCTGGGTCGCGAGCCGGAAGTCGCAGGTCGACGCCGTCCCTTGCCAGGTCGGGTTGACCTGGAACTTGGTGGCCGGGCCGGTGATGAACCCCGTGTTCGCCGGGCCGTTGCGCCAGTAGTTGAGCACCGGCATCCACTCGAACCAGGAACTGGCATTGGCATACGGGGCGATGTTATAAAGCGGACCGTTGTACGACGGCCGGTAGGCGTTGGGCACCCGCTCACACACGGCGGTCCGGGTCGTGTAGAAGATGGTGTTCGAGGTGCCGTCGGTGATGCTCAGGATGTTCTTGAGGGTGTTCACCCGGAAGCTGCTGGCGTTCACAAACCCGCCCATCGCCTCGTAGTTCGCGACGTAACCGGTCACGCTGTAGATGCCCCAGCCGCTGTCGTTGTAGGCACCGTTCGACTGGGACGGGTCCATGGGGTTGATGAAGACCTTCGGCGGGGCCTGGTTGTAGGTGATCGCGTAGTAGTGACCGCTCGCCGCGGGGTTGTTGTCGACCAGCCGCCTCAGGTTGTCTTGCTCGATGTAGGGGAGGATGTGAACGACCCAGGAACCGTCCCGGTAGCCGCGGGACGCCCCCCACTCGACGAACGAGGGCGGCATGTGCCCGACCGCGTCGTTGTAACCGTGAGAGGCCAGTCCGAACTGCTTGAGGTTGTTGGCCGATTGGGTGCGTGCGGCGGCCTCACGGACCTTCTGCACGGCGGGCAACAACAGGCCGATCAGGACGGCGATGATGGCGATGACCACGAGCAGCTCGATCAGAGTGAAGCCGCGGTGATGGCGTGCCATGGCGAAACTCCCGGAGGAAGGATGGTCGTGGAGTTGACTGGTCTCCACGTCACTACGCTAATCACACACCGGCCCGGTTTGTGTTAATGTTCCGAGAAGTCTGCTTGGAAATCGACCGGTCTGTAGCAATCAGATTTCAGCCCCGCAATCGTGGGGATTTCCCAACTATCTTTTCGGGCGACGGGCAGTAAAATGGCGATATGCTGGGGGGTGTGTTCCCCTCATCTGCTTGTGGCTCGCCACTAACGTCTGGTATTCGAGTGCGGATTGCCTGCGACTTGAATGCGACAAGTCACTCAGCCCCGGAGTCTGGTGTGCCCCCGTCCCACCCTCTTGCCTCTGAGTCCGGTTCGACCCCGAAGTACGTCCAGCTCGCCGAGCAACTGGCGACCCGCATCCGGGCCGGGGAGTGGGCTGACGGGAAGGTGCCGACCGTCCGCGACATCGCCGGGGAGTATGACGTCTCCTCGTTCACCGCGACCCGTGCCTTGCACCTGTTGCGGGATCGGGGCCTGGTGGTGACGCGGGACCGTTCCGGCTCGTATGTCGCGCCGGCGGCTGGCTCGTCGTCCCGGCTCGCGGGCGCGGGGAACTGGGTGATCGTGACGCGGGTGTCGCCGGGGCCGTGGCGGACAGCTTCCGAGTCGGTGGTGCGGGTCGGCTTCGACCGCTTGTTCGGCGAAGGGAACTACGTCTACCGCTACCTGGACCTGCCGCCGGATACCCCCCTCGATGACGCCGAGAAGGCGGCCCGTTCGGCGGCCCAGGGGGCCGACGGCGTCTTCTTCCTGCCGTCGCGCGTGTCGGCGGAGGCGTGCCGGCACGACGAGGCCTTCCTGAGGGGGTGGCGGCGGGCCGGCGTTCCGGTCGTGCTGCTCGACCGCAACCTGCGGGGTGAGCGGCGGCCGCTGGAGTTCGACCTGGTCGCCTCCGACCACTTCGACGGCGGGGCACGCTGCACCGAGCACCTCTTCGAGATCGGTCGGCGGAAGGTCGCCTGCGTGGTGGCCTCGCCGACCAGTTCCCACGAGGACCGGCTGGCCGGCTACCTGTTCGCCGTACAGGCCCGGGGGGCGACGCCGCGGGTGATCCGCAGCCCCGAGCAGGCCGACGCCCGCGAGTCGTACCCCTGCGTGGCCGAGGAACTCATCCGCCTCGGGGCCGACGGCGTGATCTGCTATCAGGACTACGTCGCCGTCGGGGTCATCCTGGAACTGTTCCGGCGGGGCAAGAACGTCCCGCGGGACGTGGCCGTGGTCGGGTGCGACGACCTGCCGATCGGCCGCAGCTTCGCCCTCGGCGTGACGAGCTACACCTATCCCTCGGAGGCGATCGCCCGGACCGCGGCCCGGGTGATGGCGGAGCGGCTGCGCCATCCCGAGGCCCCGCCGGTCCGGGTCCTTCTGCGGGGGGAACTGGTCGTCCGCAACAGTACCGTCGGCTAGGGGGCCGATCCCGAAGGCGTGGCCGATCCCGAAGGGGGCTGATCCCGAAGGGGGCTGATCCCGAAGGGGGGCCGACACCGGCGGCGGCCTGCGGTCGGGCCGAGGCAAGGAGGCTCGGCGGCTCGACGGCTCGACGGAGATCAAAGCCCGGCGGCGGCCTTCAGCTTGGCCAGACCGGTCTTCGCCACCTCCAGGGGGTCCTGCTTCCAGTAGCCGCGGTTGAACAGTTCGAGCGAGACGAACCCGCGGTAATTCATGGCCCGCAGGGCGGCGAAGACGTCGCGGAGGGGGGCCACGCCGTCACCGGGGTAGACGCGGTCGGCGTCGGTGATCGTGTCCGGGTCGATCATCGGGTAGTCGTTGACGTGGAAGATGCCGATGGCGGTCGCGGACAAGAGTCCCAGGCTGCTGAAGCCGGAGCCGCCCTTATAGAGGTGGTAGATGTCGGGGAGCACGGCGGCCCCGGCGACGCCGGACTCGGCGGCCACGCACAGGGCCTCCCCGAGCCGGCGGAGCGTCCTCGAGAAGCCCCAGATCTCGACGAGGGGTGTGACCCCGGCGGCCCGGCCGACCTCGAACAGGTCGCGGTAGCGCTCGGCGGCCACGAGCAGGTCGGTGACCGGGGCGGTGTGCTTCGGGTCGTCGCGGGGGCTGCGGCCGCCGGTGGCCCCCACGGGCGGGGCGGCGATCCGCGGGCAGCCGAGTTCGGCCGCCCAGCCCATGTCCCGTTTCGCCGTCTCCAGCCCCTTCCGGCGTCGCGTCGGGTCCTCGACCAGCCATTCCGCGAAGCCGATCAGGTCGGCGACCTTCAGGCCGGCCCCTTCGATCCGCTTGCGGAGTTCCTTCAGAGTACCGCCGGTTTGCAGGTACTCGGCGATTTCCGAGGCCCACGGCTCGATGGCGTCGTAGCCGGCCCGGGCGGCGAGGTCGACGAGTTCCCGGATCGGGCGGGACTTGCCGTCCTTGTCGCGGACGGTGCTGGTATTGAGGCAGAAGCCGAAGCCGGGGCGGGAGCGGGTTGGTTCCGGGTCGGCCGGTGGTGCGGCGGTCTGTGACGGGGCGGCCGGGGCGGCGTGGGCGGCGGCGTGGGCGGCGGCGGTGGTGGTAGTAGCGGTGGCTAGGGGTGTGGCGCTGACCACGGCAGCGAGCCATTCACGCCGCGAGGGAGGGTCGGAAGGCATCGGCGAGGGTTCCGGGCGAGGGTTCCGGGCGAGGGCCGGAGGGTGCGGGGGCGGTCGCCTGCCGCGATCTTAGCCGATGGCGGACATACCCGCTAGCAGCTAGCCGGAGCCGGGTCTAGCCGAGGGCGAGGTCGGTTCACTCGACGTGCTGACCCATGAGGTAGGAGCGGAGTTCGACGAAGACCTGCGAGCAGCGCTGCCGCCAGTTCTTGTCGGTAAGGAGTTGGGGGTGGGAGGGCCGGAAGCCGACGTGAACGGTGAGGCGGTTGGGTTGTTTGGGGTGGGCGTTGTGCAGGTGCAACTCGATGTCGATGGGGCCGGACGAGCGGCGGCCCAGCCCGAGCCAGGAGAGCGGCCCGGTGGCCTGATTGCGGCCGCCGAGCCGGACCCTGATCAACCCCGGCACGCTCTCGACGACTTCGCCGCCGACGTCGTGGACGAAGCCGCGCAGCTTCATGATGGCGATCGTCTCGGGCATCCAGGCTTCCAGGTGGAAGGGCAGGACGGCCTCTTCCCGGGAGGGCAGCGTCGGCGTGGAACAGGAGTGGATGCTGTTGGTCAGGGCGTCGTGCCGGGGGGTGACGGTCTGGCCCCAGGGCACCGGGCCGGAGTCGCCGTCGGTCGGCTCACGGGGGGCGGCGACGGCCTCGAGCGTGTCCTTGGCACGTTCCAGGGCCAGGTCGTACCGCATGGCCAGTTCGCGGGCCGATTGCGGCCGGTCGGCCGGGTCCTTGGCCAGGGTGTCGAAGATCAGTTGCTCGATCTCGCCCGGCACCCAGCCGGACAGCCCCAGTTCCGAGAAGGTGGGCGGGTACTCGGTCGCGTGGGCGAGCAGGATGTCCATGCTCGACGAGCCGGTGAACGGCAGCCGACCGGTGAGCAGTTCGTACATCATCACGCCGACGGAGTACAGGTCGCCGCGGTGGTCCATCTCCTCGCCCCGGACCTGTTCGGGGCAGATGTAGCTCGGGGTGCCCACGGCGAAGTCGACGTTGGTGTCGGTGACCTTGCGGGTCGGTCCGCCCTCGACCAGTTTGGCCAGGCCGAAGTCCATGACCTTGATGCGTTCCCGGGGCGTGTCCGGGTCGAGGACCATGAGGTTGGCCGGCTTCAGGTCGCGGTGGATGATGCCCTGGTCGTGGGCGGCCTGGAGGACCTCACACAACTGGCCGATGATGCGGCCGACCCGGGGGGCGGTCATCCGGCCGTTGCGATTCAGCAGGGCGTCGAGGTTGACCCCCTTGACGTACTCCATGACGATGCACGGGCCGAGCGGGTCGTTTAAGCTGGCGTCGTAGAGGGTGACGGCCCCGGGGTGCTGGAAGCGGGCCATCAGCAGCGTTTCCCGCTGGAAGCGGTCGCGGAACTTGGGGTCGGCGGCGATGTGTTCGTGCATGACCTTGACGACCACGTCGCGGCCGAGGTCGAGTTGGCGGGCCAGGTAGACGCGGCCCATCCCACCTTCCCCGAGGAGCCGACGTGTCTCGTATCGACCCAGGAAGACGCGGCCGATCATAGGCAGTCTCGTGACGGCTACTGGACGGCTACTGACTGGGCACGGTCGGGCAACGGCGGTGAACAAGCCTAGACCGAAAATCGCGACAAGCCAACCGACTGGTCACAACGATGCGCTCCCCCTGTTCCCACTCGGCAACGTTTTGAGGCGGGGCCAAAACGACCGCACCGGCGGTAACCCGCCGGTGCGCGGAATCGGTCGGTTGGTCGGTCAGCCTGCCGGTCGGTCAGTGGTTCTGTCGGTCCGTTCTGCTCGGTCGTTCTGTCGGTCCGTTCCCGGTCGGTCCCGGTCGGTCGGTCGGTCCCGGTGTCACTTGCGGAACACCCCGCTGGTGCCCTTCTGCAGCGTCTCGTGGATCATCTCGTCGTCCTCGAAGAGGACCTTGATCGAGTTCTTGGTGCCGTTGACCGTGCGGGTGATCAGAAGCCCCTTGTTGCCGGCGGTCAGGTTGCCGGCGGTCCACTCCCCGGAGATCGTCGTCTTCGGCTTGCCGCCGGTGGTCAGCGTCTCGGTGAAGGTGCCGTTGGGGCGGTAGGCGACTTCGGCCGTCGTGCCGTTGCCCAGGTCGGCCTTCCAGGTCCCGAGGAGTTGGGATTTGAACTTCTGGGTGAGGGCGGCGGCCTGGGCCGGGGTCAGGTTCGGGACGTCACCGCCGAGCAGCAGGTCGAGCGGGGAGCCGGCCCCGGCCGGCGGGGTCTTGGGGGTGACCGGGAGGGGGCCGGGGTTGCCGCCTTTGGGGGGGAACCCTTTGGGGTTGCCGCCTTTGGGGATGAACCCTTTAGGCTCGATACCTTTCGGGAAGCCGTCGGGGAAGAAGCCGCCTTTGGGGGTCGGGTTGGGTCGCGGGGTGGTTCCGGGGCCGGGGCCGGTCGCGCCGAAGGGGGGAGGCTGGGAGGAGCCGGGCGGCGGGGTGACGACGCCGGTGTTGTTGGCGTCGGGTTTATTGTCGGCCGTGTCCTCCGCCTCCCGCTTCTTCTTCTCATAGAGCAGGTAGCCCAGCACCCCCATGATGACGAGCAGGACGCCCAGCACGGCGTATCGCAGGGGGGAGTTGCGGTACGACCACTCCGGTTCGTCGTCGTCCTTCTTTTTCTTCTTCTTCGGCCGGTCGTCGTCCTCCTCGTCGTCCGTGACGACCGCCGCCTTGACCGTCTTCTTGACCGGGGCCGTCTTGTCCTTGCCGCTTGTGGGTCTGGCCGTCCTCTTCGGCTCCTCGGACTCGGTCGGTCCCTCCGGTTCCTCGACCACGAAGTACGACTCGCACTTCGGACACAGTACGGTCTTGCCGGGGGTGAATCCGCTGGCCGACTTCAACCCCGTCTTACACTCAGGACAACTGATGCGGTGGAGGGCCACGAGGGAAGCTCCGCAATGGTTGGGAAAGGGTAGTTCGTATTCGTATCTGCTCGTTAATGTAGCCGCGGCCGGTCCCGTCGCAATCGTTTCTTGGTCGTCGGGGGGGGCGATCCGGGCAGGGCGGCTTTCGGGGTCGCTTCCGCGGGGTCGCTTCCGCGGGGTCGCGTGCGGAAGGCGCGTTCTGAGCACGCGCCTCGGTGGCCGGCCAGTCACTTGCGGCGACAGAGGGGGTAAGCTCACGCCAGGCCCCACAGGCGGCGGAGGGTCCACTCGGCACCGAGCAGCCCGGCGAACAGCACCAGCCAGGCCGGTAGGAACCCGTGCGAGTGGTTGCGCCGCCAGTCGGGGTAGAAGCGGGGCTTGGGCTTGACGGTGTCCATCGGCAGCGAGGTGAGTTCCTTGAGGAATCCGGGCAGGTCCTCCAGCCGCAGGGCCTTGCCGTTGGTCGGCAGCGACAGCCGCGACAGGAATTCGTGGTCGGCACTGACCTTGAGCATTTCCTCGGAGGTCTCGGGCAGGGCGATGAACTTGGCCGTGGCCCGCAGCAGCTTCGGGGTACCGTCCGGCTCGAGTTCCGGGCGGCCGTCGGCGTCCTTCTTGGGGCTGGTGAGGACGACGAAGTATTCGCCCTTGGTGCGGGGCCGGAACAGGACCTTGGCCCCGCTCTTGTCGGCGATCACCGTCTCGGGGCGGGCCTTGGCGATCTCGGCGGGGTCAGGCTCGGCCTTTCCTTCGGGCAGAGGGACGATCTTGACGAGCAACTCGGCGCTGGGATCGTCGCCGCCGGACGGCAGCTTCACGCCGACGCGGACGGTCTGCTCGCCGCCGACCTTCAACTGCCGCAGCAGGGGCCGGGCGTAGGCCTGGCCCTCCTCGTCCTCCTGGTGGGCCAGCCACAGCACCAGTTGCTTCCAGACGCGGGAGTGGATCTCCGAGCCGGTCCGCACGGCCGACCCCTCGGGCAGCGGACGGGGTTGGCCGAGCTTCTCCCACAGGTAGGTGTCGAAGGCCGCGAAGACGGCGACGCGGCCGCGGGCCCCGTCCCCGATCTGCCAACTCACCAGGAGCGGGTCGGCCCCCTTCTCGGGCATCCGTGTGCCGGCCGGGATCACGCGGGGGTCGGGTGAGACCCAGGCGAGGACGCGGCTACCGGGCTTGGCAACCATCTTGTTATACCCGGTCAGCCGGGCGAACCTCTTGAACTCGTTGAGTAGTGCCCAGCCGTCTTTCGTCACGTTCGGGTCGCGCGACAGCCGCAGCACCGAGCCGAGGGCGTCCTCGGTGGGAACGATCTGGTACCAGTCGATCGGCCGTCCCGTGCCCCGGTCGACGTTCTCGACGATGGCCAGTCTCGGGTCGGCCGGCACCGTGACCGGCAGCAGGTCCGGCGGCAGGCCCCGCAGGGCATGCTCCCCGCCCAGGAACAACAGGCCCAGGCCCTTCCGCTCGACGTGTTCGCGGACCTTGTCGAGCACCGTCACCACCTTGCCGCCCCGTCGGAACGTCAGCTGTTCC
>Ga0308417_1000585_pt1 | contig 26232 bp, 24 predicted proteins | sample HotsprSampleOS65_FD_203528 | JGI IMG/M metagenome (GOLD analysis project Ga0308417, IMG submission 203528) | Hot spring phototrophic mat microbial communities from Octopus Spring, Yellowstone National Park, Wyoming, United States - 20090730_OS65 ...
GACCACGACGACATCGTCGATCACTGCTGCCATGCCTGGAACCGCCTCGTCGATCAGCCCGGGCGCATCATGTCCATCGGCCTCCGCGACTGGGCACATCGGTTCTGATCAATGGGATTTGGTATGACCCGTCGCGGATCTGGAGGGCAAGGTGCCAGCCAAGGTCGGCGCAGAGAGGGGCAAGCCGCGGTGCATCGTCGAGCGAAAGCCGCCCGGGCGCGGCCCCGCGCGAGCTCAGCCTCAGCCCCCGCGCGCCGGCCCGATGCAGCTCCCGCAGATGCTCGGCCGTCGCGTCGGCCGCCGTCGCGACAACGGCACGCGCGCGCTCGAGCCCGAGCTGCGCGACTGCATCCAGGGTGCAGCGGTTATCCGCTCCATAGGCCCCGGGCTGGACGACCACCACGCGCGAGAAGCCGAGCCCTTCCAGCAGCACGGCACGGTAGGCCGAAACGGGATGCGGCGCCTCGCCGAGCGCCGGGTCGAGAAACGGGAAGCGGTCCGGATCGTAGACGTGGGAGTGGCATTCCACTGCACCCTCCGGCAGGACCACGGTTGGACGCGGCAGGCCCATCGCTTTGGTGTCCCTGTTGCCCGAAGCGGACTGTAGAGGGGCGCTGAGCTGGTCGAAACCCGCCGCGGCCAGAAAGCTGTTGCAAACCATTCGCAACTGGAGTAGGCATGCAAATGCGAGCCATTCGCATATAGCACCCGTCAACCGCAACTGGGGGCCCCAGATGCCAGCACTCTCCCGCCGTTTCGTCCTTGCCGGCTCGGCCGGCCTGCTCGCCGCCCCGGCCGTGCTCCGTGCGCAGGAGCGCGTGGTGAACGTCTATTCCTCCCGCCACTACGACACCGACCGCGCGCTCTACGACGGCTATACGGCTGTCTCCGGCGTGCGTGTGCGGCTGATCGAGGGCGAGGCGGACGCGCTGATCGAAAGGATCCGCAACGAGGGCGTCAACTCGCCGGCCGATGTGCTGGTGACGGTGGATGCCGCACGTCTGGTTCGCGCGGCGGACTTCAATCTGCTGCAGCCGGTGCAGAGCCGCGTGCTGGAGGCGCGCGTGCCTGCCCATCTGCGCGACCCCGACGGGCTGTGGTTCGGGCTTTCGCTGCGGGCCCGCGTCTTGATCGTTCCCGCCGACTGGACGCCGCCCAGGCCGATCGCGCGCTACGAGGACATCGCGGACCCGGCGTTGCGCAACACCATCCTCACCCGCTCGTCCAACCACCCCTACAGCATTTCGCTTGCCGGATCGATGCTGTACTACAACGGTCCTCAGGGGCTGGAGGCCTGGGCGAAGGGGGTCGTGGCCAATATGGCCCGGCCGCCACAGGGCGGCGACACGCCGCAGATCCTGGCGGTTTCGGCAGGCCAGGGGCGGATCGCGATTTCCAACACCTACTACCTCGCCCGTCTCTTGCGGTCGAACAACCCGCAGGAACGCGAGGCGGCGCGGCGCCTCCGCATCATCTTCCCCAACCAGGAGGACCGCGGAACGCACGTCAACATCTCCGGCGCCGGCGTGGTTCGCACCGCGCCGAATCGGGAGGCTGCGATCGGCTTCATCGAGTACCTCACTTCGGTGCGCGCGCAGGAAATGTTTGCCAACGGCAACAACGAATACCCGGTCGTGGCGGACGAGGTGAACGTCGTGCCCGAAGTCGCTGCCTGGGGCCGCTGGAAGCAGGACCGTTTGAATGCAGCGACCTACGCCAAGCTCGGTCCGCAGGCGCTGATGACCATGCAGCGCGCCGGCTGGCTCTAACGCAGCACGGGCGGAGGGCGGGACTACGCCGTGGGCGCAGTGCCGCAGGCCTCGTCCTGCGAGGGGCCGGAGCCCGATCGGGGCAGCCGGCTCCTGGTGCTCGCCGCCCGCCTCGCTGGACGCGACGGCGCACGGGCCGCTCTCGCCCTGGCGCAGGCCGGGGTGGCAAGCGAGGGTGCGGTGGCGTTCCTCGCCGCGGTCGCTCTCCTCCGCCTCGGCAGTTGCGGCACCATCGCGTTGCGCGCGCCCGGCGCATCGGCCCTGTCGCGAGACGAACAGATGCTCGTCGACGCGGTTGCCGCTCTGCAGCGCGGGGCGCCGTGGCGGGCGCAGCGTGTGGTGGCGGAATGGCTCTCCCCTAACCTGGCGGTGCGCGGCATTGCGCTCCTGGCGACGGCGGCTGCCGCCTTCGCCCGCGCCGGCCTGCTGTTGAGGCCAGGGAGTCTTGGCGCCTTGCCCAGACACGGCAACGCCTGAACAGCATCCGCGGCGTCGTCCTCCCCGTCAGACGCCGCCGCGGCCCCTGGGCGCCGTGCGCCATCCCCCTCGCCCGGCGCCCCAACGATCGCTCCGTTCCTGACTAACGCCCCGGCCCGCCGGGGCGCCCTTTTTGTCGCGTGATCGTCTCAGCCGCGGCCGGGCTCGTCGAGGCAAACCAGCAGCCGTGGCTGCGCCGGGGACGCCTCGGGCGATCGGTGCACCACGCCGCGCTCCGTATTGCCTGGCCAGGTCCGGCCCTTGAGGATGGCCGCCGCAAACCGCGGCAGGCGTCGCACCGCGGCAGGATCCGGCACGGCGGCTGCGTTGTCACCGAGCCGCCCGCGATCCACCGCCTCGTCCGGCACCCATTCCGTTCCCGCCCCGGCATAGGCGCAGAGGAGACGCAAGCTGACCCAGTCGGCGTGGAACAGACGACATGCCGGGCCGTGGATCGCCTCAAGCCTGGCGCGCACCACCGTGGTGCCGAGGAGGTCGGCGAACAGCCGCGACAGGCGAGCAAGATCCGCGGCAAGCCGGGTCCGCGCACACGGCGCGATGTCCAGGCCGTCAAGCAGAGTCCGGCCGAGCCGTTCCGGCCGCTCCTCGACCGTCCGGCAGAACGGCCCCTGGGCAGCGAGCTCATCCGCGGCGGGGATTAGACCGGCAGGCGGAGGCCGGGTCCAGACCGCAAGCGTGACCGCGGGGTCGAGGATGGAGCGTAGGACGCCGGGATGAGAAGCGAGCCGAACATGCGCTGCCGGAGCGCGGACCATGGTGTCAACCATAATGTTATAGTATAACATCCCTCGTAGGGGTCAAATTGCTATAGGGCCGGATCATCCAGCGATGCGCGACCACCGCCTCCCCGTCACTGTGCTCTCCGGCTTCCTCGGTGCCGGAAAGACGTCCGTGCTCAACCACATCCTCGCCAACCGCGAGGGCCGGCGCGTGGCTGTGATCGTCAACGACATGAGCGAGGTCAACATCGATGCCGCCATGGTGCGCGACGGAGCGCGGCTGTCGCGCACCGAGGAGCGTTTGGTCGAGATGACCAACGGCTGCATCTGCTGCACGCTGCGCGAGGACCTGATGACGGAGGTTCGGCGCCTCGCCTCCGAAGGGCGGTTCGATACGCTTCTGATCGAGAGCACTGGCATCGCCGAACCGATGCCGATCGCCGCCACCTTTGACTTCCGCGATGCCGAAGGCCGCTCCCTCGCCGATCTCGCCCGGCTCGATACGATGGTGACAGTGGTCAATGCTGCGTCTTTCCTGCGCGACTACGCCTCGACGGACAGCCTCGCCGCGCGCGGGCAGAGCGCGGGCGACGGCGATGCCCGTCTGCTGGTCGATCTCCTCGTCGAGCAGGTCGAGTTCGCCGATGTGATCGTCGTCAACAAGGTCGATCTCGTCTCTGCGGCTGAGCGCGAGCGGCTCGTGGCGATCCTGCGCACGTTTAACCCGGAGGCCCGGATCGTGCCGGCCGCGTTCGGCCGGGTGCCGCTCGATGCTGTTCTTGACACCGGGGCGTTCGACCTCGCGAAGGCATCATCCGCCGCCGGGTGGGCGAAGGCGATGGCCGGCGACCATCTGCCGGAGAGCGAGGAGTACGGCATTCGCTCCTTCGTCTATCGCGCACGCCGCCCCTTCCACCCGGCACGGTTCCATCGCGTGATCTGCTCCGACCTGCCTGGGGTGATCAGGGCCAAGGGGTTCTTCTGGCTCGCCACGCGGATGGACTGGGCGGGGTCCTGGCAGCTTGCCGGCGCGGTTGGGCGGCACGAGGCGGCGGGGCTCTGGTGGGCCGCGGTGCCCCGCGAGCGCTGGCCAGACGATCCCGAATGGCGCCGCGCGATCGGTACACTCTGGAAGGCCCCCTATGGCGATCGGCGGCAGGAGTTGGTGTTCATCGGCCAGAGGATGGACGAGGCCGAGATCAGGTTCGCCCTTGACTCTGCTCTCCTCGGAGACGCGGAGTTCGCCCGTGGCCCGGCGGCCTGGGCCCGCTTGCCGGATCCCTTCCCAGCCTGGCACCGCGAGACCGCGTGACGATGCTTCCCGGCTCCGGCCCGGCCCCGCCGCGGTTCGCCGAAGCGGTCGAGGCGGTCGAGCGCACTCTGGTCACGCTTGACAGCGACGGTGTGGGGCGCGAGGCGCAGGCTGCGGCTCTGCTGGCCGCTCTCCTGCCGCGCCTCGTCGCGCTGCACGGACCGCACGCTGTCGCCTCCGTATTCGGCCGCCTCGCCGCCGCGTTGGCGGAGCACTCGGGCTCGCGCGGCGGCAGGGCGTGAGAGGAGCACGCAGCCCTGAAGCTTGGCCGCGCCGGACCTCGCCGCGCCGTCTGCCTCCTCCCGCCCGCTCAGTGCCCGGTTCGACGCATGGCCCGAGATAGGACAGCGACCGGAAGGAGCCCAACGACGACGATCAACAGGGCTGCGGTCGAAGACTGGGCGAGCCGTTCGTCTGAGGCCAGGGTGTAGACGCGAACGGCGAGCGTGTCGAAATCGAAGGGCCGCACGATCAAGGTGGCGGGCAGCTCCTTCATGGTATCGACGAACACGAGAAGCGCGCCGGCGAGCAGGCTGCCGCGCAGAAGCGGCAGATCGACCTGAAGCAGGGTTCGCGCCGGCCCCCGCCCGAGCATCCTGGCCGCGTCTTCGAGCGATGGCTTGATCCTCGCAAAACCGGACTCCACGGCGGACAGGGCGACCGCGAGGAACCGAACAACGTAGGCGAAGACAAGGGCGGCGATGGTTCCTGACAGCACGAGCCCGGTGGAAAGGCCGAAGGTGGCGCGCATCCAGGAATCGAGAGCATTGTCAAAAGCGCCGAAGGGGACGAGCACGCCGACCGCGATCACCGACCCGGGGATTGCGTAGCCGAGTGAGGCCAGTCGGACGGCAAGACGGATCGCCGCCCCGCCAACCGAGCGCAGGGCGTAGGCCAGGATAACGGCTGCAATGACCGAAGCGATGGCGGCGAGCGAGGCCAGAACCAAACTGTTGCGCGCGAAGGGCAGGATGGTCGGGCCGAGGATCGGGTCGCCGTCGATCACCGAGAAGCGAAGGAGGACAGCGGCGGGAACGACGAATCCGAACAGCACCGGAAGACCGCAGGCGAGCACGGCTGCGGTTGCCCCTGCGCGAGACAGCGGCAGAAGGGCGAGTGCCTGCTGCTTAGACGAGGTGTTGTGGAATCGCGCTCGGCCGCGCGCGACCCGCTCGAGCGCGAGGAGGAGCGCGATCACTCCTATCAGACAGGCGGCGAGCTGCAGCGCGGCGACACGATCGCCCATGCTCAGCCAAGCCTGGTAGACGCCGGTGGTAAAGGTATCGACCGCGAAATGCTTCACCGCGCCGAAATCGGCAAGCGTTTCCATCAGCGCCAGCCCCGTTCCGGCCGCGATCGCAGGGCGGGCGAGCGGGAGGGCGACCCGGAAGAACATCCCCACCCGATCGCACCCGAGGGTGCGCGCCACCTCGCCAAGGCAGATCGACTGCTCGAGGAAGGCCGCCCGCGCTAGGAGATAGACGTACGGGTAGTTGGCGAGCGCGAGGATGAGAATCGCGCCTGGTAGGGAGCGGATCTCGGGGAACCAGTACTCGCCCCAGCGCAAGCCGAAGGTGGCGCGCAGCCAGCCCTGCACCGGCCCCGTGTACTCGAGGAGATCGGTATAGACATAGGCCAGCAGATAGCCCGGCACCGCAAGCGGGAGAAGCAGGGCGACTTCAATGACGCGCCGGCCCGGAAAGGCGCAGGTGGTCACAAGCCATGCGCAGGCTGTGCCGAGAACCACGACGATCGCGCCGACGCCGAGGGCGAGAAGGGCGGAGTTACGCACGAAGGCTGGCAGCAGCGTGGCGGCGAGGTGGCTCCAGGTCGGGCTTAGCGGGGCGACCGCGCCGAAAAGCACGGCGAGCACGGGCGAGGCGACGGCGAAGGCAATCGCCAGCGAAGCGACCGTCAAGCCGGCCGGGCGCCTGGAGGCGGAGCGCGGAAGTGCAGGAGGTGGCGGAAGGGTGAGGTCGCGCGGCACGGGGCGGTTCGTCGGCTGTTGAGGGTCAGTCGCTATTGCAAGTGGTTTGCACTCGCATCTCTATCATGCCCCGAAGGGCGGGCCTAGGCGCGCCGTGCGTGGCGAGGGCGGCCTCGCGCGGACCCTTTGCAGCGGCCACGCTTGCGTTCGGCTGAGGAGGTGGCGGGTCGGCCTGCCGCGGCAAGCGGGCCGGAACGACACTCGGCTCTGCCAAGTGCATCTCGCGTCGCAAGAGCGGTTGCCACACGGGAGAAAACCGCTTTGCGCTTTCTGTGCGTGAAATCTCGCCGCACACGGCTCAGTGTCGCCGTGTGCGATCTTTTCATGACGACAAGGAATGTCCGAGTGCCGCCCGGCCTAGCGTTACTTCGCCGCCGCCTGCCGCGCCTGCCAGTCGGCAACGGTGATGCGGGGGATCTCGATCCGATCCGTCGTGCGGGCATACCACCCGCGGCCGTGCATGCGCCCGATCAGATCGAGTTTCGGCGTGTCGATGTAGGCCTTGCCGGCGTCGAGCACGCAGTCGTCCCGGACATGCATCGCGAGCACACGCCCAAGCACCACCGCCTTGCCGTTGCCAACCTCCACCACGGCGAGCCGCTCGCATTCCAAGGCCGCCGGGCTCTCCGCGATCCGCGGCGGAATAACCTTGCTCGAGGCAATTGGGGTGAGGCCGGCCAGCGCCAGCTCGTTCACCCCTGGATCGACGTCAATGGCCGTAATGTTCATCGCCTCCGCCACCGCCTCGGAGACGAGGTTGACCACAAATTGGCCAGTCTGCCGGATGTTCTCGCCCGTGTCCTTGAGACCGCGCCCCTTGGCGCCGATCCCAATCGCCACCACGGGCGGGTCTGAGGCGACGGCATTGAAAAAGGAGTACGGCGCAGCGTTGACCCGCCCTTCGGGATCAACGGTCGTTACCCAAGCAATTGGGCGTGGCACGATGGTGGAGACCAGGAGCTTATAGGCGAGGTCTGCCCCGATTGTGGCGAAGTCAAACAGCATGGCGCACTCCGAAGGTTGGCCTCGCGGACATAAGGCTGCCGGACCGTTCCGGCGAGGGGCCGATGCGGCGAGCCGGCACCCTTCGTCGTTCAGTCAACCGTGAGGGGTTCCCTTTGCCCGCAGCGGGGCGACGTCAGCGCCCTTTTCGGCCACGCCGGCCGCCAGGCTTCCGCTTCGCAGCATCATAGCCGCCGCCGCCGGGTCCAAGCGGCCTCGGCTTCGAGTCGGCAGGGCGGGGGCGGGCAGCGGGCGGCGGGTCGAGCCCCAACTCGAGCGCTTCGATCCGGCGGATCTCGTCGCGCAGCCGCGCCGCGGTCTCGAACTCGAGGTCGGCCGCAGCCTCGCGCATCCTCCGTTCGAGTTCGGCAATGGTTGCGCGCAGGTCCTTGCCGACGAGTTCGGCAACTCCCCCATCCTGGACTGGGGCAATGGTGACGTAGTCCTGCTCGTAGACCGAGGCGACGATTTCGGCCACCTGCTTCTTCACCGACTGCGGCGTAATGCCATGCGCCTCGTTCCAGGCTATCTGCTTGGTCCGCCGCCGTTCCGTCTCCTCCAGCGCGCGCCTGAGGCTTTCCGTCATCGTGTCGGCGTAGAGCAGGACCCGGCCCTCGACGTTGCGCGCAGCCCGCCCGATGGTCTGGATCAGCGAGGTGGTCGAGCGGAGAAACCCTTCCTTGTCCGCGTCCAGGATGGCGACGAGCTGGCATTCCGGGATGTCGAGCCCCTCGCGCAGCAGGTTGATGCCGACCAAAACGTCGAACACGCCAAGGCGCAGGTCGCGGATGATCTCGATCCGCTCCAGCGTGTCGATGTCGGAGTGGAGGTAACGCACCTTCACTCCAGCGTCGTTCAGGTATTCGGTCAGGGTCTCGGCCATCTTCTTGGTCAGGGTGGTCACCAGCACCCTTCCGCCCTTGGCAGCGACAGCGCGGCACTCGGCGAGCAAGTCGTCCACCTGGTGTTCGACTGGGCGGACGACGCAGACAGGGTCGACCAGCCCGGTCGGGCGGATCACCTGTTCCACGAACACGCCTCCCGTCCGTTCCAGCTCCCACGGCCCCGGTGTTGCGGAGACGAAAATCGTGTCGGGACGCATCGCATCCCATTCCTCGAATTTCAGCGGGCGGTTGTCGACGCAGGAGGGCAGACGGAACCCGAACTCGGCAAGAACGGATTTGCGGTGGTAGTCGCCGCGGAACATGCCGCCGAGCTGTGGGACGGTGACGTGGCTCTCATCGACGAACAGGATGGCATTCTCGGGAAGGTACTCGAACAGCGTTGGCGGCGGCTCGCCCGGAGCGCGCCCTGTGAGGTAGCGCGAGTAGTTCTCGATCCCCTTGCAACTGCCCGTCGTCTCCAGCATTTCGAGGTCGTAGAGCGTGCGCTGCTCGAGCCGTTCCGCCTCGAGCAATTTTCCGGCCGCCCGCAACTCGTCGAGGCGGGCGCGAAGCTCGGCGTTGATGCCCTGGACGGCCTGGCTGATGGTGGGCCGGGGGGTCACGTAGTGGCTGTTGGCGTAGACCGTGATCGCCTCCAGCGCCGCTGTCTTCTCTCCCGTCAACGGGTCAAATTCGTGGATCGCTTCCACCTCGTCGCCGAAGAGCGACACGCGCCAGGCGCGGTCTTCGAAATGGGCGGGGAAGATCTCGACCACGTCCCCGCGCACACGGAAACTGCCCCGCGCGAAGGCGAGGTCGTTTCGCCTGTATTGCAGTTCGACCAGGGCCTTGAGCAGCCGCTCACGGTCGATACGCTCGCCGATGGCGAGCTTTACCACCATCGCTGAGTACGTCTCGACCGAGCCGATGCCGTAGATGCAGGACACCGAGGCGACGATGACGACATCGGGGCGTTCCAGGAGGGCGCGCGTGGCGGCGTGGCGCATGCGATCGATCTGCTCATTGATCTGCGCGTCCTTCTCGATATAGGTGTCGGTGCGCGGAACGTATGCTTCAGGCTGGTAGTAGTCATAGTAGGAGACAAAGTATTCGACAGCATTCTCGGGGAAGAACGATTTCATCTCTCCGTAGAGCTGGGCGGCCAGCGTCTTATTCGGCGCGAGGATAAGCGTGGGGCGCCCCGCGTTCGCGATCACGTGCGCCATGGTGAAGGTCTTGCCGGACCCGGTGACGCCGAGAAGGACCTGGTCGCGCTCGCCGCGCTCCAGCCCTTGAGTCAGCTCAGCGATGGCCTGCGGCTGGTCACCGGACGGCGCGTAGTCGGAGACAATGGTAAAGCGCGCACGGGCGCGCCACGCCGGGCGCTTCGGTGGCTTGAAGACGGGGCGTCGGACGTCGATCAGGCCGTGCGGGGGCATACGATCTCCTTGATGCAGTTGAGATGGGGAGTGCTGCGCTGTGGCGCCATGGCGAGGCGCCGGCATCCGCGCCACATTTGGTGGCATGCTCCTGGTCGTCCGCTGTCTCGCTTTCCTCCTCTTCGTTCTGGCGCCGGGCCCACTGGCCGAGGCGCCCGGGCCCGAGATCGCTGCCCGACAGATGGTCGCTGCCGCCCATCCCCTCGCCGCACGGGCCGGGCTCGATGTGCTGCGCCGCGGCGGGGCCGCGATTGACGCCGTCGTCGCGGTGCAGGCCGTCCTCGGTCTCGTCGAGCCGCAGTCCTCCGGCCTCGGCGGTGGAGCGTTCCTCCTGCACTGGGACGCTGCTTCGCGCGCTCTTTCCTCCTGGGACGGACGGGAGACGGCTCCGCGCGCTGCCGGGCCCGACCTCTTTCTGCGCCCAGATGGTTCGCCGATGGCGTTCCACGAGGCGGCGGTGGGTGGGCGTGCGGTCGGCGTGCCTGGGGTGGTCGCGTTGCTCGAGGCGGCGCATCGCCGCTACGGTCGCCTGCCGTGGGCGGAGCTGTTCGCCCCTGCGATCGCCCTCGCCGAGACCGGTTTCCCCGTCTCGCCCCGTCTCGCCGCCGCGATCGCTGCCGACCGCGAACGCCTTGCGCAAGACCCTTCAGCCAGCGCCTACTTCCTATTCCCCGACGGCTCGCCCCTGCCGGCGGGGCACGTCCTGCGCAGCCCGGCCTACGCCGAGACGCTGCGGGCGATTGCGCGCGAGGGCGCCCGCGCGCTCGCTGAGGGGCCGGTCGCGGAGGCGATCCTCGCCGCGGTGAGGGGCGCCTCCCGGAACCCTGGTCTGCTTGCGGCCGAAGACCTGCGCACGTATGCCCCGCGCGAGCGTGAGCCTGTGTGCGTCCTGTATCGCGTCTGGCGGGTCTGCGGCATCGGCCCTCCGTCTTCGGGCGGGGTGGCGGTCGGCCAAATCCTCGGGGTGCTCAGCCATACCCACTTCGGCGCCCTCGACCCGCGCGGGGCGGACGCGGCGCACTGGCTGATCGAGGCGGGCCGCCTCGCCTTCGCCGACCGTAACCTCTACCTCGCAGACGCGGACTTCGTCCGCGTGCCGGTCCGCGGTCTGCTCGACCCGGCCTACTTGACCGCGCGGGCGCAGGCGATCGACCCAGCGCGCGCGGCGGAAACCGTGCGCCCAGGGAACCCGCCGTGGCGAGAGGGCACGCTCGCTCCCGACGATGCGGGGCGGGAGTTTGGCACCTCCCACCTCTCCATCGTCGACGCTTCGGCAAATGCGGCGGCAATGACGACGACGATCGAGGACGTGTTCGGCTCGCGCGTCATGGCCGCCGGCTTCCTGCTCAACAACCAGCTCACCGACTTCGCGTTTCGTCCTCAAATCGACGGCCGCGTGGTTGCCAACCGCCTCGAAGCGGGCAAGCGGCCGAGGTCCTCGATGTCCCCCACCATGGTATTCGACCCGCAGGGCGACCTCCGCGTCGTGCTCGGCTCCCCCGGTGGGGCGCGCATCATCGGCTATGTCGTTCACACGCTGGTCGCGATCCTGGACTGGGGGCTCGACCCGCAAGCGGCGATTGACGTGCCGAGGGTCGTCACCATCGGCGCGGGAGCCGAACTGGAGGCGGGCACTGAGGCCGAACGCCTCGCCCCTGCTCTCGAATCGCTCGGGCATCGCGTCGTCGTTCGCGCTTTGCCTTCGGGGCTGCAGGCGATCGTGATCACGGCCCGGGGGCTAGAGGGCGGGGCGGATCGTCGCCGCGAAGGGGTCGCGATCGGCGACTGAGCGCGGCCGCAACGAGGAGTGCGAGCGCGAACGGCGCGAGCCACATCAGCCGCGCGGCATAGCGGTCGTGCACTGCCCCGCCGAGACCCACCGCCAACGCGTTGCCAAGGGCGGCGGCGAACCCGCCGAAGGCCAGCGCGGCCACGGGCGAGGCGCGCGCCGAAGGCGCAAGGAGAAGCAGCAGGCAGAGGGCGAATGCGGCGGCGAGCGAGACTGGGCCGGCGACCACCGCCGGCAAGCAGCGCGCGATCTCCTCGTTCGTCTGCCGCGCCTCGGCAAGCGCTGCTGCGGCGCGCTCTCCCAACGTCTCGGCGAAGCGGGGGATGACGAGACGCGCGAGGAGGGCCTGGTCCTCGTTCACGCGCAGCGACAGATCGGTCCCAACCCGTGCGGTGACGAGCTGGCGCGCGGCACGGGCGAGCCCATTGGCGACGAACTCGGGCCAGAACTCGGCGATGACTTTCGGGTTCAGCGCGCTGAGCTCGGCCTCAAGCCGGAAGAAATTCGTGTCGCGCCAGACTGGGGAGCTCGGGTTCCACAGAAAGTGGTCAGAATCCGCCACAAGGGCTTCGCGGTCGTCGCACAGCGTTACCCTCCCGATCGGGTCCGCCGCCAGCGGGCAATGGGCGTCGAGCCAGCGCTGCATCAGCCCATCTCCGACCAAACGGGCGCCGAGGAAAACCGAGGAGCCGAAGGCAAGACGCGCCTCGCCGTGCGCAAGGCGGTTCGCCGCGAGGTTGACCGCGGGGGCGAGAACGAGCGCGGCCAGGATAGCGCCGAGCCCGACAAACCGAACCTGTGGCCGGCCGGAGCAAAGCCGAAGCAAGCCGAGGGCGCCGAAGAGTGCAGCGAGTGCCGCCAAATGGGTGAGATGCGCGGCAGCCGAAGCCAGCAGGACGAGCCACAGCCCGAAGGCCTCGAGCCGCGACACCCCGCCCAGCGCGAGCAGTACCGCAGCAAGCACCATCGGCGCCGAGAGCGCATCCGCCATGACCCAGGAGACGAACCACGGCGCGCCGGAGAGCGCCGCGACCACAGTCGCGACACTGAGAAAGGCCCGCGGGCCGAGGCCAACACGGCGGGCCAGCAGCCACATCAGCCAGGCCGTCAGCAGCGCCTGTGCCGCGACCACCGGCCATAGCGAGACACCCTTGTGCAGCGGCCCGATCAGCCAGCCATAGGCGGGCGGGCGGATTGGGCGGAACCACTCGGGCTGCGTCCACACCCAGAGATAATCCGCCGTGTCGGAGAAGATCAGCGGCCAACCGTTCCAGAAAGCCGGCCAGAGCAGGAGGGCGGCGGTGACCAGCACACTCGCGGAGGCGGCAAGACGCATGCGCAGCGCTGTGGGATCGAACGCGGGCGACGGCAAGGCCCTTGGCAGGGGCTTTGCCTCTGCCTCGCCAGGCCGCTGGGCGGCTTGGCGCCAGCGGCCCAACTCCTGCAGGCTCTGCACGCGAATGGACGGAACACTGCACACGACGGAGGCATCGGGCACGCTGACCATGCGCTCGCGGGCGCTGATCCCGCCGCTGCGCCTGCTCCGCCCACGCACCACGGAGGAGGCGGTGGCGATGCTGCGCGAACCTGGCGCGATCGCCATGGCTGGAGGGGTTGAGGTGATTGCGGCGCTGAAATCCGGCGGGCCGCAGCGCACGGTGGTTGTGCTTCGCGGCCTGCCCGGTGTCGACCGAATCGAGGTAGTTGAGGACGCGGTGCGCCTTGGCGCCCTCGCGACCCATGAAGCGGTGGTTCGCGACGCGCTTCTGCGCGAGGCCGTGCCGGGCTTCGCCGAAACATGGGGCTCGGTCGCGAACGTGCGAATCCGGAACCAGGGAACGCTCGCCGGCTGCCTGATCGCAGCAGCCCCTCACTACGACGCCCCGCCGGCACTCGCCGCCCTCGACGCCCGGCTGATCTGCCGGGTCGGCGATGAAACGGTCTGCCTGCCCTGGCATGCCCCGCGCGGCCTCGTGCTGGCGCTCGACCTACCGCGGGGCACGCGTTTCGCGCACGACCGAAGCCTCAGGCCGTGGCTTCTGGTCTCGGCCGCCGCGCGCCTCGATGCCGGCCGGGTGCGGTGGCTTCGGCTTGCCGCCGCGGGCCCGTTCCGCGTTGGTGCGGCGGAGGATGTGGCGGGGGCCGAGGGGCTGGATGGGCCTGCCCTTGCCCGGCACGCGAAACACCTCGCGCGCGCATGGGCCAACACCCTGCCGGAACCCGATCACTTGGTCCCCGCCAGCCCTGGACCGGTGTGGCGGCGCCATGCCGCCGCCGTCCTCGCCGCACGCTTGGTCGCGCGCCTCGCCGATGCTTGAGCCCACGGAACGGATCACCTTCGACCTCGACGGCCGCCCCGTCACAACGACCGTGCCGACCAGGCGGCTCTTGATCGACCTGTTGCGCGACGAGTTCGGGTGTAGCGGCGTACGGGCCGGCTGTGATGCCGGCCTCTGCGGCGCCTGCACGGTGCTGGTCGACGGCGTGCCCGGCACGGCCTGCCTGATGCTCGCGGTCGAGGCCGACGGGCGGCGAATCACCACCATTCATGGCCTCGCAGGGCCGGACGGTGCGCTTCATCCGATCCAGCACGCCTTCCTCGAGGAGCGGGCGCTGCAGTGCGGCTCGTGCACGCCCGGCATGGTCCTGCTCGCCGCCGCCCTGCTCGCCGAATGCCCCGACCCGGACGAGGCGACGATCCGCTCCTGGATGAGTGCCGCGCTCTGCCGCTGTGGCGGGGGAGAGGCGATCCTGCGAGCCGTGCGCCGCGCGGCAGAGAGGATGCGCGCGGGACAATGAGCGCCGCGAACGACCTCGAGCGCCTGCGCGGCTCCTTCGCTTATGCGATCGACTTCGCGCTGCCCGGCATGCTGCATGCGGCGCTCGTGCGGTCGCCACACCCGCATGCTGAGATTGTCGCCATCGACCTCTCGCAGGCCCTGAGCGACTCCTCGGTTGTCGCCGTCGCTACGGGCGCCGATCTCGCTGGCCTCGATCCGCTGCAGGGGGTGGTCGTGCGGGACCAGCCGCTGCTCGCCCTCGGCAAGGTGCGCTACGCCGGTGAGCCCGTCGTCGCCGTGGTGGCGCGTGACGCGGCCTCCGCCGCCCGGGCGGCTGCGCGCGTGGCCGTGCGCTGGCGGCTCCTCCCCCCCGTGCCGACCATGGCCGCAGCCCTGGCCGCCGACGCCCCCGCCCTGTTCGACCGGGAAGCGCCCGAGCATTTTCCGAAGGGGCCGGGTGCCGAAGCATGGCGGGAGCCGGCCCGCAACATCCTGTGGCGGTTCCGCTTCCGGTCAGGCAACCCAGATCACGCCTTTGCCCGCGCCGGTCACGTCTTCACCGACACCTACCGCTTCTCGCGCATGAGCCATTTGCCGATCGAACCCCTTTGCGCGGTGGCGCGCTGGGGAGGTGCTGCAGCGGAGGTGTGGTGCAACAACCAGGACCCGTTCCTGTTGCGGGCGGATCTGGCACGGATCTTCGCCCTTCCCGAAGCGGCGATTCGCGTGCATGCGCTGCCCGCAGGGGGCGGGTTCGGCGCGAAATCGTATCCCAAGCACGAGGCGCTGTGCCTGCTCCTCTCTCGGCTCGCTCGCGCGCCGGTCCGGCTTGCGCTGTCCTGGGACGAGATGATGCTGACCCTGTCGCAGCACGCGGCCGAGGTCACGCTCACCACCGCCGTTTCCGCCGACGGCGTGCTGCTCGCCCGGCGGGGTCTGCTTCGGCTCGACGGCGGAGCCTACGCGGATGCGTCCGTCGTCGTCTGCGAGAAGGGCACCTACCGTAGCCTGCCCGGCCCGTATCGGTGGCATGCGGTCGAAAGCCTGGGCGAGGTGGTGCGAACTACGACCGTGCCGGCGGGCTCATTTCGCGGCTTCGGCGGCCCCCAGGCCTGCTTCGCCGGCGAAAGGCAGATCGACGCGATCGCACGTCGGCTGGGGTTTGATCCGGTCGCGTTCCGCAAACGGAACCTGCTCCGTCCCGGAGAGGCCCCGTGGGCGGGCGAAACCCCGATGGATTCCGATCTCGAGGACGGGCTCGACGCGGTTGCCGAGCGCATCGGATGGAAGGCGCCGCCACCTGCCGGAAAAGGGCGGGGGGTAGCCGTCGGCATGAAGGACGGGGGCGGGTTTTCGCGCCGAAGCCTTGCAGTGGTGAAGCTCGCTCGCGACGGCTCCGCGCTCGTGCTCAGCGGCATCGCCGATCTCGGCCAGGGCCATGAGCGGGTAGCGGCGACGATCGTGGCCGAGGTCCTCGGCATCGACCAATCGTGTGTGCGACTCGCTCCGATCGACACCGATCGCACGCCACACGACCAAGGCACGCACGCCTCGGTTGGCGCAGCCATGGTGGGGCTCGCCATCCGCCGTGCGGCGGAGACGGTGCGCGAACGCCTCCTCGCGCTGGCGGCGGATGTGGTCGACGAAGCGTCCGGACCGGTGATGCTGGAGGCCGGCACGATCCGCCGCGGCAACGTCACCCTGTCCATCCCGGCGCTGTTCGACCGCGCCTTTAGCCCGCAAGGCAGCGAACTGATCGGCGAGGGCGAAGCGCGCAACCCATTCGATGCCTCGGCGCCGCTCGGGTCGCGCTGCGGCTTCTGGATGCCGTCCTTCGCCGCCGCTGAGGTCTCGGTTGATCCTGAGACAGGGCGTCTTGCGGTCGAGCGTCTCGTGGTTGCGACCGATGCAGGCCACGCGCTCGACCACGCCGGCTGCCGGGCGCAAACGGAGGGCGGAGCAGTGCAGGGCTTGGCACAGGCGCTGGTCGAAGCCCTGGCCTTCGACGAGGACGGGCGGCTGGCCAATGGAACGCCGCTCGGTTACCGCATGCCAAGCATGCTCGACCTGCCGCCTGTTTTCGAAACGATCACGCTCGAACACGGCATGGGTCCTGGCCCGCACGGCGCGAAAGGTCTAGGGGAGCATGCCGTCCTCGCAGTGGCGGCGGCAATCGCCAATGCGGCGGCGGATGCCTGCGGGGTGGAGATCGACGCCCTGCCGCTCTCGCCTGAAGCCATCCTCTTCGGCCGCGCGCGAGTTGACGAGGGTGGCACCGGCTGAGCGGCGAGGCCGGGCGGGTGCGCGACGACAGGCGGCTCAGGCTCGTTCGGGATAGAGCGACAGAAGCCCGGCTTCCGAGGCCGCGCAGCGCCCGCGTTCGGTAATCAGCCCGGTCACCAGGCGCGCGGGTGTCACGTCGAAGGCCGGGTTCGCTGCTCGGCTGCCGGGCGAGACGACGCGCACGCGGCGCACCTGCCCGTCCTCGGCGAGGCCCGTCACCTCGGTCACTTCGGTCTCGGAGCGTTCCTCGATCGGGATCGCCTCGCCGGAGGCGAGCGCCCAGTCGATGCTGGAGTAGGGCAGCGCCACCCAGAACGGCACCCCCGTATCGGCCGCGGCAAGCGCCTTAAGATACGTGCCGATCTTGTTCGCAACGTCGCCGTTGCGCGCCACCCGATCGGTGCCGACGAGGACGAGGTCGACCTCGCCGCGACGCATGAGGTGCCCGCCCGCGTTGTCTGCGACCACCGTGTGCGGCACGCCGTGCTCAGCGAGCTCGAAAGCGGTGAGCGAGGCTCCCTGGTTGCGCGGCCGTGTCTCGTCGACCCAGGCGTGGAGGGGGATGCCGGCGTCGTGCGCGCGATAGATCGGGGCCGTGGCGGTGCCCCAATCGACGGTCGCGAGCCAGCCCGCATTGCAGTGGGTAAGGATGTTGACCGGGCCACCGCCCTTGCGCTCCGCAAGGCCGGCAATGAGGGAAAGGCCGTGCCGGCCGATCGCCTCGCAGCAGGCAGCGTCCTCCTCAGCAATGGCACAGGCTTCCGCCCAGGCCGCCTCGGCGCGTTCGGCGCGCGTGCGGTTGCGTGCAGCATCCGTGACTCGCGCCACAGCCCAGGCGAGGTTGACGGCCGTCGGGCGCGTGGCGACGAGGCGGTCGGCTGCTGCCTGCAGAGCCTCGTCCGACGCATCTGATCGCAAGGAGAGGGCGAGCCCGAAGGCGCCGACGGCGCCGATCAAGGGGGCCCCGCGCACGCGCATCGACGCGATCGCCTCCGCTGTGTCCTCAAGCCCCCGAAGCGTGATCCACGTGATGCGCCAGGGCAGAAGCGTCTGGTCGAGGATCGCGATCGAGGCGCGGTCCGCGGCTGCCCGGATGCTTCGGGTCCACTCCCCGGCAAGCCGCATCAGTGGCTGATCCTCTGGTGCAGCACGCAGACCAGGGTAAACAGGCGGCGGGCGGTGTCGAAATCGACCTCGATCTTGCCTTCGAGCCGACGCTGAAGGAGTTCGGCGGCCTCGTTGTGCAGCCCCCGCCGCCCCATGTCGATGGCCTGAATTCGCGCCTCCTGCCCGTCTGCCACGGCCGCGTGATGGGCGCCAACAAGCATGAGGTAGTCCTTGATCAAACTGCGAAAGGGGCCGAGGGCGAGGACGACAGCCGTGATCGGCGTGCCGTCGACGCGGCGGATGTCGAACACAAGCCGGCCATGGTGCAGTGCGAGGCGCAGCGAATAGGGGCCCTCGGGGGCGCCCTTCGGAACGAACCGGTTCTCGTGCAGAAGGTCGGCCACAGCGGTGGCGCGGTCCGCTTCGAGGTCGGCCGAGAGGCGGGTCAGGGCCCCCGCCTCCAAAACAATCTCCTCGATCCGCGCCCGCTGCGACATGCCCTCAGTCGCCGTCATCGCGCATGCTGTCGCGGCGCGTGCGTCGCTGGCGGGACGGCCTCGGTGTGGGCCGGCGACATCGCGTTCCTGGCTTCCGATCGTGTTTTTGCGTTGCAGCACAGTGGCGCCTCGCTTAGGCGGGATCAAGGGTAACGTCCGGTCCGGCCGTTCTCCTCACGCCGTGGGCGGCTCGACCGCGCCAACCTGCGAGGTGATCCGTCCGTAATGTTCCGGCCGCCGGTGCCGGGCGAAGTCGAAGATGGAGACACGGCCGAGCCGGCAGCGGTCGAGGTCAATGTCATAGGTGACAAGCTGGTCCTCCCAGGTGTCGGCCATGGCGACGATCTCGCCCTGCGGGTTGACGATGACCGAGTGGCCGAAGAGTTCGGCTCCGTCTTCGATACCGGCTTTGGCCACAGCGACCGACCAGCAGGCGTTCTGGTAGCAGCCGGCCTGGACGGAGAGGTGCGAGTGGAAGACGCGAAGGTGGTGCGCCTCCCAGCCCTTGGCCTCCTGGCTGATGGAGGGGGTGTTGTAGCCGAGGAGGACGAGCTCGACGGACTGCAGCCCGAGCACGCGCCACGCTTCGGGCCAGCGGCGGTCGTTGCAGATGAGAAGTCCAACATTCACGCCCTCACCGCGTTGGCCAAGGCGGGTCTTCACCGCTGGGAAGCCGAGATCGCCGACGTCGAAATAGTACTTCTCGAGGTGTTGCACCTTGCGCGCCGGGTCGAAGGTGGCGTGCCCGGGCAGGTGCACCTTGCGGTACTTCAACACGATGCGCCCCTCGGCATTGACCAGAATGGCAGTGTTGAAACGGCGGGTCCGAACGCCCCCGGTACCGTCCGGTTCGCGCACGAGTTCCGCATAGCCGAGATGGAAGGCCATCTTGATGCGCTGTGCGGCGTCGAACAGCGGCTGGGTGGCAGCGGAGGGCATCGCGGTCTCATACCAATGGTCCGCGTCTTCCAGCCGCTCCGTCCAGTGGCGGGGGAAGAAGGTGGTCAGCGCGAGTTCGGGGAAGACGATCAACTCGACCCCGCGGCGATGCCCTTCCTCCATCAGCGCGAGCATGCGCTCGACCGCGACCTCCCGCCCTTCGCTCCTCTGGATGGCCCCGAGCTGGGCCGCGCCCACGGTCAGTCGTCGTGCCATTCTCTGCCCTTCCGCTTCGTCAAGGCTCCGTTGCATGCTTTCGCAGACCCTGTCGCGCTTGGCGCGGCACGAAGCGGCCATCGCCCGGCGCGTTCAGCACCTGCGCTCCGTTCCAGATCAGCCGCCCGCGTAGGTAGGTTGCGGCAACGCGAGCCCGCATCGTCCGTCCGTGGTAGGGGCTCCAACGGCACTCGGGCCGGTCGAGAATCGCGGCTTCGTCGAACACGAACTGCCCCCGCTCCATCACGCACAGATCGGCGTCGGCGCCCACCGCGAGCCGTCCCTTCTTCGGCAGAAGCCCGTGGTGGCGTGCGGGTTCCTCGGCGCAATACCTCGCCATCAGGCTCAGCGGCAGACCCCGTTCCTCGAGCAGGCTGAACATCAAGGGCGCGAGGGACTGCAGGCCCGTCAACCCCGCCGAGCAGGCGAAGATGTCGGCCGAGGATTTCCGTTCGATCGGCCAGGGGGCATGGTCAGTGGAGACGTAGGCGACGTCGCCCGCAAGCAGGCTCGCCCACACCCGCTCCACTTCCTCCGCGGTGCGAAGCGGCGGGTTGCACTTCGCCTTGCCGCCGAGCCGGACGAGGTCGCCCTCTGTCAGGGCGAGGTACTGAATGCAGGCCTCGGCCGAGGCCTGCACCCCCATGGTGCGGAAGAGATGGGCAAGCTCGAAGCCACGGGCGAGCGAGGAGTGCGCGATGTGCGCATGCGCCCCGGTTGCGTGCGCGAGCTCGAAGATCAGCACGTTCGCGAGGGTCTCGGCGAGGGGGGGGCGGGTCCGCGCATGCTGGATTGGGTCGGTCCGGCCGGCCGCTCTCGCCTCCGCCGTCAGTGCCTCGACCAGCTCCTGGTCCTCGTTGTGCACGGCGACCATCAGCCCCGTCTCGGAAATCAGGCGGAAGGCCTGCTCCATCTCGCGATGATCGATGCGGGGGAAGCGCACTGGATCATATTCATAGGTGGACAGCTTGAAGGCGGTCGCGCCAGCGGCAGCGAGCTCGCCGATGCGGGCCGCACCTCCGGTCTTGGTGATGGTGGCATAGAGCGCGACATCGACATGCGCGGTGCGGTTCACGACCGCAACCTTTTCCGCAAACAGGGTCGCGTCGGTGACGGGACGGGGGATGTCGTAGGGCATGTCGCAGACGGTGGTCACTCCGCCCGCGGCTGCCGTGCGCGTGGCGTGCTCGATTCCTGCCCAGCCCATGGCGGAGGAGGTGTGCATGTGGCCGTCCACGAGGCCGGGAAAGACGAGCCGCCCGACATGCGCGTCGATGGCGCGGGCTGGCGGCGGCGCGCCATGGCCGATGGCAGCGATCGTTTCGCCGCGGATGGCGACGTAGCCTTCAGGGATCACGCCCTCGGCGGTGACGAGATCGCCGCACACCACACGGTCGAAGGGCGAGGCGTCATCGGTCATCAGCGCGCGGATCTCCTCCCTGGCGGCTTGCGTGCTGCAGGCGCGAAGTCTAGGAACGTTGCGCCAGTCAAGACCGGTCGTCGTGCGCGTTCAAGACGCCTTAGGTGCGTTGCGCGGCCGGTCCAACCAAAGACAGAGGAACCGCGATGGAACTCCATCCCGTCCGCGTGTACCGCTCCAAGGATCTCCTACCGCGCGAGGCCCAGCTTGCCTGGAAGATCGCGGCCGTGGCCACCGACCGGGTGGCGGTGCCCAAGGACGTGGCGGAGATGATCATCAACCGCATCATCGACAACGCTGCGGTGGCGATCGCGGCGATCAACCGACCGCCCGTCGTCTCTGCGCGGATGATGGCGCTCGCCCACCCGCGCAAGGGGGGTGCGACCCTGTTCGGGCTTCCCGCGGGGCGGACCGTGAGCCCCGAATGGGCAGCCTGGGCCAACGGAACGGCGGTGCGCGAGCTTGACTTCCACGACACATTTCTCGCCGCCGACTACTCGCACCCCGCCGACAACATCCCGCCCGTGCTTGCTGTGGCGCAGACGGTAGGAGCATCGGGTAGGGATCTGATCCGGGGGCTCGCCACCGCCTACGAGATCCATATCAATCTCGTCCAAGGGATCTGCCTTCATGAACACAAGGTCGATCACATCGCCCATCTCTGCCCTGCCGCCGCAGCCGGCATCGGCACGCTCCTCGGCCTGAAGCAGGAGACGATTTTCCAGGCTGTGCAGCAGGCGGTTCACGTCGCCGTCACCACGCGCCAGAGCCGCAAGGGCGAGATCAGCTCCTGGAAGGCCTTCGCGCCAGCGCATGCCGGCAAACTCGCCATCGAGGCTGTGGACCGGGCGATGCGCGGCGAAGGCGCGCCAAACCCAATCTACGAGGGGGAGGACTCGTTGATCGCTTGGATCCTGGCCGGGCGCACGATCGCCGACCGCGAGGGACGCGAGGCGGTGTATGGCCGGGAGTACTATCGCGTGCCGCTGCCGGCGAAAGGGGAACCGAAGCGCGCCATTCTGGAGAGCTACACCAAGGAGCACTCGGCCGAGTACCAGGCCCAGGCGTTGATCGACCTCGCCCGGAGGATGCGGGAGAGGATCGAAGACTTCGAGGCGATCGAGAAAATCGTCATCCACACCTCGCACCACACGCATACCGTCATTGGCACGGGTGCGAACGACCCGCAAAAGATGGACCCGAAAGCGTCGCGCGAGACGCTTGATCACTCGATCATGTACATCTTCGCGGTCGCCCTGCAGGACGGGTGTTGGCACCACATCGAGAGCTACGCGCCGCGGCGGGCCTTGCGCCCCGACACGGTGCGGCTGTGGCACAAAATTGAGACACGCGAAGACCCGGAGTGGACCCGCCGCTACCACGCAACGGACCCGCGCGAGAAGGCCTTCGGCGGCCGGGTCCAAATCTTCTTCAAGGATGGCCGGGTGGTCGAGGACGAGGCGGCGTTCGCCGATGCCCATCCCTTGGGGGCGCGGCCGTTCCGGCGCGAGGACTATATCCGGAAGTTCCGCAGCCTGACCGAAGCGATCCTCTCCGCTCGGGAGGCGGACCGGTTCCTCGATGCTGTGCAGGACCTCGCGGCCATCCCGGCTGGAGGGCTCGCGGCGCTAAACGTCGCGCTGCCGGCGGGCAGGCTCACGCTGTCGCCGGGAAGAGGCATCTTCGATGCTCCTGTCCGCTCGGCTGAACCTGCTTCGGTGCGACGTGCGGTGCGAAAAGCGGAGGCGAAGGACCGCACGACCTCACTCAAACGGGCGCGTAACCTGAAGGTGGCAGTCACGGGCAAGCCACCGAAGACGAGACCGGGCCGCAGCTCGGGCCGGGCGGTGGCGCGCCGGCGCAAGGGCTGAGCGGGAGGCGGGAGGAGGGGGAAACGCAATGAACCACATCAGCAGTGAAGGCCCACCGCAGGTGTTCAAGGGCCTGGTCGGCGTGCATGCGGATGTCACCGCGATCTCGAAGGTGATGCCGGAGACGAACAGCCTGACCTACCGCGGCTATCCGGTGCAAGACCTTGCCGAGCAGTGCCGTTTCGAGGAGGTGGCGTATCTCTTGCTCGAGGGCGAGCTGCCGACGACGCGCCAACTGACAGCCTTCGAGGAGGCGGAGAGGGCGAACCGCTCCATCCCGAACACGCTCGTCCGCATCCTCGAGGAGTTGCCCCGCCGCGCTCACCCGATGGACGCGACCCGCACAGCGGTGAGCGTGCTCGGGATGGAGGACCCCGAGGTCGGGGACACGTCGATCGAGGCGACCAAGCGCAAGGCGATCCGCCTCTACGCTAAAATTCCCACCGTGATCGCGGCGATTTCGCGGCTGCGCAAGGGCCTGCGGCCCATCCGCCCGAAGCCGGACCTCGGTTTCGCCGAAAACCTGTTCCACATGTTCTTCGGTCGTGTCCCCGACGCGGAGATCGTCAAGGCCTTCGACGTCTCGATGACGCTCTATGCCGAACACTCCTTCAATGCTTCGACCTTCGCCGCGCGCGTCGTCGCCTCGACCGGGGCCGACATCCATGCTGCCGTCACCGCTGGCATCGCCGCTCTGAAGGGCCCGCTGCATGGGGGCGCGAACGAGGCAGTCATGCACATGCTGAAGGAGATTGGCAGCCCCGCAAAAGCGAAAGGGTGGATCGACGACAGGCTCGAGCACCGCGCCCTGGTGATGGGGTTTGGCCACCGGGTGTACCGCAAGGGGGACTCGCGCGTGCCAACCATGGCCCGGTGGCGGGACCGGGTGGCGGAACGTCTCGGCGGGCGGAAGTGGCTCGAGATCAGCCGCATCCTGGCCGAAGAGATGCTGGCGAAGAAGGGCATCCACCCCAACCTCGATTTTCCGGCCGGCCCTACCTACCACATGATGGGGTTCGACATCCCGATGTTCACGCCCCTCTTCGTCGCTTCGCGCATCACCGGCTGGTCGGCGCATGTGCTCGAACAGATGAGCGACAACCGCTTGATCCGCCCGCTGTCCCACTACGTCGGCGTGCCCGAGCGCGCGGTGGTGCCGATCTCCGCGCGCTGAGGCGCTGCATCGCACAGCGCCGCGCCTCGGGCGCGAGCGAGGCCTCCTCGCGCGACGGTGCGTTTCGGCCTACGGTGCTGCGGCCACCAGCGGAGGAAAGACGACGATGAGCGAGACCGTGCCGGCCTATGCCTGGTTCGACGGGAGGGTGGTGTCCTGGGCGGAGGCGAAAATCCATGTCTACGCGCCGGCGGTGAAATACGGTGCTGGCGTGTTCGAGGGCCTGCGCGGCTACTGGAACGAGGCTCAGGGCGAAATGTTCGTCTTCCGCCTCGACGCCCATCTCGATCGCATGCTCTATGGGCTGAGGGTGATGCGCTTCGACTGCAGGCCGGATCCGGCCGCCCTCGCCGAGGCGGTGCTGCAAACGGTGCGAGCCAACGGTTTCCGCGAAGGTGTCCATATCCGGCTTACTGCGCTGCTGGATGGCATCGGCGACATGGCGGCGACGGGGCCTGTTGTCTTCGCCTGCACCGCGACGGTGCGCCCTCCAACGCGGGCGCTGACGGAAGGCATCTCGGCTGGCGTCGTATCCTGGCGCAGACCGGAGGACTCCGCACTGCCGATGCGGGTGAAGGCGAACGCGAATTACCACAACGGTCGGCTTGCCACCCAGGAGGCGAGGGTCGAAGGCTACGGCGCGGCGATCCTGTTGAATGATCGCGGCAAGGTCGCGGAAGGGCCCGGCATGTGCCTCTTCGTCGTCCGCAACGGCGTCGCCATCACGCCGACCGTGACGTCCGGAATCCTTGAGAGCATTACTCGCGACACAGTCATTCGCCTGCTGCGGGAGGAGCTGCGTGTGGCTGTCGAAGAGCGCGAGCTGGATAGGAGCGAGCTGTATGCGGCGGACGAGGCGTTCTTCTGCGGCACGGCATGGGAGGTGACGCCGATCACCTCCATCGATCGCCTCGCCGTCGGCGCCGGCGCGCCGGGCGCGCTGACGAAACGGCTGCAGGCCCTCTACTTCGCAATCGCGAGGGGGGAGAGCCCGCTGCATCCGGAGTGGCGCACGCCCGTCTACGCCGCACGGGCCGCGCGGGCGGCGGAGTGATGGCATGCTGCAGCACGCAGCGTGTGCGCGTGTTGGCGTCGCAAGGAGCGGGCGCTTCGCGCGCATCGTGCGGAAATGCGCACCGTGTGGCTGCTTTTTGTTGACAGCACCACGTGCGACTCGCATAGCGTGATGTTGCGGGTGCAGATGCGACGCGATTCGTTTCGACGGTCGTCGCATCTCGAGCATCCGTGGCAGGGAAGGACGGTCCATGGACCGCACGCATGCCGAGGCCGATCATCCGGCCGAGGCAGCCGAAGGCGAAGGAACGGGGGGCGGTTGCGCGCCGCCAACGGTCGCGACCGCGATGGTCGGCATGATCCCCTTCTCCCTTTCCACGGTGTCCGGCCTGCAGGTCAGGCGGCCTCGTCGGACACCGCGCGCTGGCTGCGTGCGGGTCGCCAACACCGCCGCGGCGACGTCGTGGCCTGTGGGTCAGCACGCGGTCCTGGGCCCTCGAACGGAAAGGAGTTTGTGCACGTGTCCATGAGCAAGGACGTGCCGGCGGCGGTGGAAGCCATCCGTGCGGCGCGGGAAACCAACGAGGCGGCCGCGGCGACCCGCGCGCAGCCGATGGCGATGCGGGCGGCGACGAAGAAGACCGCCGGCCCGAAGCGCACGACCACGCGCAAGACGACGGCGGTGAAGAAGCCGGCGGCGAAAAAGGCGGCGCCTAAGCGCGCCGCGACCGCAGCAAAGCGGGCTGCCCCGAAGCGTGCTGCAGCGAAGAAGACCACTGCGCCTCGTCGGACTGCCGCAGCCGCCAAAAAGCCCGTGGCCAAGCGCGCCACCACGAAGCGGGCAACCACGACGCGCGCAACGGCCGCGAAGAAGACCACGACGCGCAAGGCTGCACCGGCGAAAACGACGACGCGAAAGGCGCCCGTTCGCCGCCCCCGCAAGGAGGCCGAGGCGGAAGCACCGGCGCCCGAGACCCCGTCCGCCGAGACGCCGTCCACCTGAAGCCGCCGGCGCGTCGCGTCGACGGTGCAGGCGCGTCGTGCACTTCTGCGGCGCGCCTGTCTTTTTTTTTGCAGCCGGGCTTCTCAGCCGAAGGCGGCACGCAACTCCGCCACCTGGGCCTCGGTCAGTGTTCGCACGTGCGACCCACGCAACAGCAAAAAGAGTTTCGCCGCCTCCTCCAACTCCTCAGCGGCGTGGACCGCATCGGTGAGCGTCCTGCCCGACACGACAGAACCATGGTTGGCGAGCAGCACTGCAGGAGCGCTGTGCGCGGCTTCGGCGATCGCCGGCTCCATCGCCGGATCGCCGGGGCGGTAGTACCGCACGATCGGAAGGGCCTCGCCGATGCGCATGATGAAGTAGGGCGTGAGCGGCGGGATCGGCCGGATGGGATCCGCGTCGGCTAGGGTTCGGACCCATAAAGTTCTTTGAGCGACGCGGGATGATGTGATTCGGAGTGGTTCCCTTGGCGGTGATGAAGGGAACCGGGATGAGCGATCTGTTCTGGCTGAGCGAGGCGCAGATGCGG
>Ga0308417_1000586_pt1 | contig 26213 bp, 24 predicted proteins | sample HotsprSampleOS65_FD_203528 | JGI IMG/M metagenome (GOLD analysis project Ga0308417, IMG submission 203528) | Hot spring phototrophic mat microbial communities from Octopus Spring, Yellowstone National Park, Wyoming, United States - 20090730_OS65 ...
TCTCTCCCCAGCCGCCCGACATCGCCTCCGGAAAGCCCAGTCGAGTCCACTCGGCGATTTCCGCGTCCATGTCCGAGACGCTGAAGGCCAGGTGGTGGAAGCCCTCGCCGTGCTTCTCCAGGTGCTCGCGGTAGATGTCCGGGCCTTTGAGCGAGAGGATCCACTCGTAAGGAACCCTGCCGTGGCGCTGCCAGCCCAGACGCATCTCGAAGTCGGCGGGCCGGCCGCGATAGCGCCGGTCGTGGAGCGGGCTCTGGGTGTAGCTCATCGGGGGAAAGCCCAGTCGCGCCCAGTAGGCCGACACGGGCTCGAGTTCGCGCACCACGAAGGCATACTGCGTGACCCGGCGGCCACTGGGATTCTCCGGCGGCACGTACAGCGGACCTTCACCCGATTCGGGAAAACAGACCAGCCCCAGTGCATACTTGCCCGCAGCGACCGTGTCGAGGAACGCGTAGTAGATGTTGCCCGCCTCGGCTTCGATGAAGCCGCTCTGGAGCACGCCAACGCCCAGCTCTTTGAGCCGCGCCAGCTCCTGCTCGTAGGCCTCCTTCGTCGGCACACGGTGCATCAGACTGAAGACGCCGCCGCCCTGTTTGTCCAAGAACTCCTGAAAGGCGTTCGTGCCGCCGAGCGGCTGAAGCCAGTGCACCGCCACGTCGGCAAAGCGGCCGGAGACCAGCCGCAAGGTGCCGCTCGCCGGCCGCGCCCGGAACGCCGACCACTCCAGCTCCACCTCGCCCTGGTCGCGCAGATTCGTGAAGCCGAGTTTCTTCAACCCGGTTAGCGTGGCGTCCATGTCCGGCACCACCCAGATCAGGCGATCCACCGTTCGGTAGAAGTCCGGCAACTGGCCGAACAGGGGAGCAAACGGCAGCGTCACCAGCCAAAACCGCAGCACAGCTCGTCGCATAGGTCCCCTTCATTATCTCCGAGCACCGGCGGTGCCATAATGACCGGGAGGTAAGCCATGACCAAGCCCATGACGTTCGGAATCATCGTCGGAAACCGGGGCTTTTTCCCGGACCACTTGGCCCAAAGCGGTCGGCAGGAGATGCTGCGGGCGCTCGAGGCCGCCGGCTACCGCGCGGTGGTGCTCTCGCCGGACCAGACCAAGCACGGCGCGGTGGAAACCCGGGAGGATGCTCGCAAGTGCGCCGCCCTCTTTGACGAGCACCGCCACGCCATCGACGGCATCATCGTCACCTTGCCGAACTTCGGCGACGAGCGCGCGGTGGGGGAGACGCTCCGGTTAGCCCGTCTCCGCGTGCCGGTGCTGCTTCAAGCGACGCCCGACAGCCCGGGGCGCATGGGTGTCGCCGACCGCCGCGACAGCTTTTGCGGCAAGATGTCGGTGGCCAACAACCTCACTCAATACGGCATCCCCTATTCGCTCACCCGCCGGCACACCGAGGCGCCCGACTCGGAGGACTTCCGCGCCGATCTGGACTGGTTCGCTGCCGTCTGCCGCGTCGTCAACGGCCTGCGGCAGCTTCGCATCGGCGCCATCGGCGCCCGGCCGGCCGCCTTCAACACCGTCCGTTACAGCGAGAAGCTGCTCGAGGCGAGCGGCATCGCGGTCGAGACCGTCGATCTCTCGGAGATCCTCGGCCGCATCGGCCGCATGCGGGATGACGATCCGCAGGCCCTCGCCAAGCTCGAGGCGATCCGCGCCTACACCCCCGTCGACGGCGTTCCTGAGACCAGCCTGCTCAAGATGGCCAAGCTCGGCGCCGTCATCGAGGCTTGGATGCAACAGACGGGCGTCACCGTGAGCGCCATTCAGTGCTGGACGGCGCTTGAGGAGTACTTCGGCGTCGTTCCCTGCACCGTGATGAGCATGATGAGCAACGCGCTCATGCCGAGCGCCTGCGAGGTGGACGTCTGCGGAACCATCGCCATGCACGCCCTCGCGCTCGCTTCCGGCACGCCGAGCGCCCTGCTGGACTGGAACAACAACTACGGCGAGGAGCCGGACAAGGCCGTCTGCTTCCATTGCAGCAACCTGCCCCGCCACTTCTTTGAGACCGCTCGCATGGATTACCAGGCCATAATCGCGGGCACGGTCGGCAAGCTGAACACCTTCGGCACGCTGGTGGGCCGCATCAAGCCCGGCCCCATGACCTTCGCCCGCGTGTCGACCGACGATCGAAGAGGCGTCATCCGATGCTATGTCGGACAAGGGCGTTTCACCGAGGATCCGGTGGAAACCTTCGGCGGCGCCGGCGTGGTCGAGATTCCCCGCCTGGAGCAGTTGCTACGCTACATCTGCGAGAACGGTTTCGAGCATCACGTGGCCGCCAACCTCTCCTCGGTCGCCGGCGTCCTCGAGGAAGCCTTCCGCCGCTACCTGGGCTGGGAGGTCTACCGGCACAGTTGACGGGGCCGTAGGAGAAAAACGGGGATTGAGTATACTGTCCCCGATTTTCAGGAGCCCGTCGAGGAGTAGTTTCGCACGCCGCGATTCCAGACGAACAACGCCAGCAGGAAAAAGACCCCCGCCACGAGCGGCAGCAAATAGACATAGTGCCGGTACAGATCCTCTTTCAACAGGCTCGCCGTCGGGTAGAAGGTGGCGAATCCGAACGGCACGATCCAGCTCAAGAAAAACTTGACGAACGGATTGTAAATGTCCAGCGGATAGCGACCGAACGTGAGCATGTTATAAACCGGCGGAATGACGCCGACCCGATCCTCCATCCAGAACGACACGCAGGTAAGCATCAAAAAGACCGACAGGTAAATCACGCAACCGCACAGAGTCGCTCCGGCCAGATACAACCATTCGGCGGGACCGAGCGAAATGCCGAGCTGGCGGGCGCAGCCGGCAATCAGCACGACGCCCAACACCGCGTCGCTCAGCGACTCCAGACGGAACTGTTCAAATACGATCTGAAACAGCGGATTGAGCGGCCGCAGCAGGACCCGATCGAACTTACCCTCCACAATGTAGGTCTCCCCGAAGTAGTACAGGTTCACGCTCAGCATATTGAAAAGCGACATCGGCAGCAGGGAGAACCCATAGAGGAAAAGGATCTCGTAGAAATTCCAGCCGGCCAGCCGCGGCACGCGGTGGAAGATCAACCACACGGTGGCCACGCCGAAGACCGTGGCGATCACCGTCGTCGCCACCGAAACGAAGAAATCGGCGCGGTAGGCCAGCCGCACCTTGGAGTACTGAAGGAAGTAGGCGCCAAGCAGCGAAAGGTGCCGCAGCATCTATCCGCCGTGGATTGTGATTCGCCGGCTCAACAAGCGCCAGAACCAGGCGCCGAACGCGAGCAGGAAGGCGATCCAGAGCCACTCCAACAGGAAGGCGCGGCCGATCTCGGCCCAGCTCAGCCGCCCCAAATAGATCATCATCGGCGTGAAGCCGATGTGCTCAAACGGCAGCCAGCCGGAGATCTCGCGAAGCGGCGAGGGAAACAGCGTCACCGGCACGAGCAGTCCGCTTAAGAGCTCCTGCATCCAGAATTTCGCCCGCAGCAGCCCCAGGATCGATTTGAGCGAAACGGCGCAACTGCCCACGATGAAGTTCAACGCACCCACGAGCAGCACGCTCGCGGCGAGCGAAACCAGGAAGGCGGCCAGATGAGCCGCGCTCGCCGGCGGCCGGACGGGGAAGACGAAGGCGATCACGAGCGCCGTCGGCGCCGTCAGCAGCAGCAGCCGGAAGGCCGACTCCCCCAGGGCGCGCGCGATGTAACTCCACTGCACGCTGACGGGCTTGAGCATCACCATGCTGATTTTGCCTTCGAGGATGTCTGCGGCCATCTGGTTGTCGATGTTGTTGAAATACATCGATCGGATGATCCAACCCACGGCCACGTAGGTCACCATTTCGGGAAAACTCAGCCCGGCGTAGCCAGGCTCCGCCGCATAAACGGCCTTCCAGATGAAGTAATAGACCGTCACGTTGAGGAAGTACGTGACGACTCCGGTGTAGTAGCGCAACCGGAAAGCGAGCATGTTGAGGAAGCCGATGCGCGAGAACTCAAGCAGCGCCGCGAGGTTCAACGCCTCGACTCCTCGAGGACTTCGCCCAGGTAAATGCGCTTGACGACCTCTTCGATGGACTGTTCCTCGATGACGATATCGCGCACCTCGACGGCGTTGACCACGCGGCGAATGACATCGGCCGCCGTCCAATCCTCGCGGGCGAAGTGCAGGCGGTAGACCAGTTCTTCCAGCTTCTCGCAGCCGATGCCGTCCAGGCCGAGCTGGACGAGCCGCTGGCCCTGCTCGCGGTCTTTGAGGTACAGCCGCACCGCCGCCTCGCGCCAGAAACGGTTCTTGAGCTCGGCCAGGCCGCCGTCGAACAGGAGCCGCCCGCGGTCGATGATCATCAGCCGCGCGCACAGCTCCTCGATGTCCGACAGATCGTGCGTCGTCAGCAGCATCGTCGTGCCGTAGTTGCGGTTGACCTCGCGCAGGAACTCGCGAATGTGCTCTTTGGCGACGATGTCCAGCCCGATCGTCGGTTCGTCCAGAAACACCAGCGGCGGATTGTGCAACAGCGCCGCCGCCACGTCGCACCGCATGCGCTCGCCCAGACTCAGCTTGCGCACCGGGGTGTGCAGATAACGGCCGAGATCGAGGATCTCGTCGAACTGTTTCATCCGCGCCCGGTAGTCGCTCTCGGAGACCCCGTAGATCTTCTTGAGCAGCTCGAAGGACTCCACCACGGCGATGTCCCACCACAGCTGGGTCCGCTGGCCAAAAACCACTCCGATGGTGCGCGTGTAGCGCGTGCGCTCCTTCCAGGGCACGAAGCCGTTGGAGAGGATCCGGCCCGAGGTCGGCACCAGGATCCCGGTGAGCATCTTGATGGTGGTCGACTTTCCGGCGCCGTTGGGCCCGATATAGCCGACCATCTCCCCCTGCCCGATGCGAAACGAAATCCGATCAACGGCCCGCAGAGTACGGTAGTCGCGGAAGAACAGGTCTTGGATGGCGCCGAGCAGCCCTTCGCGCCGTTCGAAGGTGCGGAACTCTTTGACGAGCTCCTCCACCTCGACGATGCCGCGCATCAATTCAATTCTGGCACGCGCCTGCGTCGACGGGCGGCGCCGGCTTCAGCCGGCCCGCCGGAGTTTGTCGAACAGATCGGCGAAGACGGCGTCACGCTCCACCCGCGTCGCCACGCGCACGCCGTGACGGTCCGGCGCCTGACGCCAGGTGAGCTCAGAGGTGAGGATCGGGCTCGGCACCATCGTGGTGGGCACCCATTCCGGATTGACCAGCCAGGCCACCGCGGCAATGTCCCAGATCACCTTCGACCACGGCGTGGACGGGTCTTTGTGATGCTCGCGCTCGTAGTCGACGAAGATCTCATAGAGATAGTCGCCGATGCGGCTCTTGCCGCGGATGGCCCGCTCGAGCTCCGGCCGGGTGATCGTGAGTGCATCGGAAACCGTGCGCGTGGGAATGTTCACCAGGCGGATGCCGCTGTCGTAGAGGACGCGCGAGGCGTGCGGATCTTGCTGGAGGTTGAACTCGCGGGCGCTCGGGGAATCGTAGGGCTGTCCACCCAGCCACACCACGGTGATCCGCTCCTTCAAGCGCGGCTCCATCAGGATGGCGGAGGCGACATTGGTCGGCGCGCCTACCGCCACCACGTGCAGCCGTTCTTCACCCGCCGCCATCGCCCGCCGGATAAGATCGCGCGCCGCCGGGCTGTCGACGGCTCGCCCGGCGCCGGGCAAAAATGTCTTCGAGCCCCGGAGGACGAAATCCCGCCGGGGCTCGCCCAGCGCTTCGAGCACCCGCAGGATCTCGGCGTAGCTCTTCTCCATGCCGTCGCCCGCGCTCTTGGAACGCGCATTCAAAAACGGCGCGGCATAGATCGCTTCCACCGTCATCGCCTCGCGCGAAAGCAGCGCGTAGGCCACTGCGAACTGATCGTCGATCTCGTTGTAGGTATCCGTATCAAGAACCACCCGGACGCCGGATGAGGCGCCCGGCTGCATGGCCGGCAGCGCCCTGCCGAAAGCCACTCCGGCCAGAGCAGACAAACCGAGCAGGCGCCGGCGCGAGAAGCGTTCTCCGAGCATAGCGAGCATTACCTTATCAACAGCCGTTTGCCGGCGCAACCGGGCTCAGCCGCGCCGCCGCGGCGCGGCGCCGGCGCCGCCGGCTCCCGGCTCCTGGAACCGGTGGTCGTCTTGGACCAGCTCGAGAAACGCCCGCGCGGCGTGACTCAACAGACGCCGCGCCGGATAGACCAGGCGAATCTTCCGCTCCACGCTCAGCTCCTCGACTTTCACCTCGCACAACGTCCCCTGCTCGATCTCCTGCTCGACGCACATCCGCGGTAGGAAGGCGACTCCCTCGTTGCGCTGCACCATCTTCCGGATCGTCTCCACCGTCGGCATCTCGACGTCCATGTTGAGCCTCACCTTGTGCCGCTCGAAGGCCCGCAGAACGATCTCCCGGTAGGGGCTCACCACGTTGTGCGCGATGAAGGTCTCCATGCCGAGTTCGCTAATGGAAACCGCCTCGCGGCCGGCCAGCCGGTGCTCCGGCGAAACGACGAAGGCCAGCCGGTCGGTGTAGATCACGCGCGAGACCAGCTCGTCGTTTTGCGGGTCATAGCTGATCACGCCCAGCTCGAGATCCCCATCCAACAGCTGCGCCGGGATGCGGCTCGACAGGCTTCGCCGAACCTCGACCTTGACGCGAGGGTAGAGGCGCCGGTAGCGGACGATGTGCTGCAACAGATAGAGCGTCGTCGATTCGTTGGCGCCGATGGTCAGCTGGCCCGCCGAGTTGTCGCGCAGCTCGGCCAGGGCGTTGGCCAGCTCCCGCTCGAGATTTTCGAAGCGCCGCGCGTAGTCGAGCACGATCCGGCCCGCATCGGTGAGCAGCAGATCCTTGGCCGAGCGATCGATCAGCTTCTCGCCGAGTTCGCGCTCCAGGCGCTGGACGGCGAGCGAAACGGCCGGCTGCGTGCGGCGGAGCTTCTCGGCGGCGCGCGAGAAACCGCGCTGGCCGGCCACGGTCAAGAAGACCTTGAGGGCGTCGTAGTCCATGGTTTTTCTTATTCTACACGCCATATCCATAAATTTCTTTAATTGATGCCCGGGCGCGCGTCGCGGAGGCGCGTCTAGACCCACCGGGATCGCGAGATGCAGGGCTGGCTTTGCCACGATATATCCGCGACCATTCCGAAGACCGCAAGGGCGCCTCGATCCGCTCGCTCATGCCGCTCGGCGAGATGACGACGACGTTGCGCCTGGTGCCCTCGCGCAAGATTGTCGTTCTTCACCAGGCTCGCGCCATGGAGAACATCGACGAGGATCGCGCCTGCCGGACCAAACTCGCCGCTGAGGTCGGCGACGCCCGCAGGCTGATGGAGAACCGGGACTTCGGCTGGCACCGCGTCACGGTCTACGGCGATCACCGGCTCGCCGTCACCAACGTCACGCGCCTGCTCGGTTTCAAGCTCGTTGAAGAGGGTTGAGCCGGTCGCGGCCCGGGGCCTGATCTACGGCGCCGCCCAACTGACGTAGCCCGGCAGGAACGGCGTGGTCAGGTCCGGGTGGCTGGGAAGCACGCGGACCGTATAGCCGAGCAGGCCGCTGGTGCCGCAAGGACCGAAACGGCCCTCGTACTGCCAGCAGTCGTCTTCTCGTCCGGCAGGCTGCATGGGCATGCTGACAGGCTCGATGAATCGGCCTTCGGCGTCGACCCGGCCGCAGTAGAGCTCGACGACGACCTCCTCCGGCGCAAGCGAGCCGAGGAAAATGCGCGCGCGGACCCGGAGCCGATCGCCCACCTCGAAGCGGTCGGGCAGTTCGGCGGAGACCTCTTCGATGCGGACCCCGGGCCAGAACGCCTGAATTCGCTCACGCCAAGCCGCCTGAGCCCGGGCGCGTGCGGCTCCCTCGGCCACCATCAGGGCCCGCTTGGCATGGGCCATCAGGTAAAAGCTCTCCGTGTACTGGCGCACCATCCGGTGCGTGTTATAAGTATGGCAAAGATTGGCGATGGCCGACTTCATGCGCGCGATCCAGCGCTTGGGCAAACCTTGCGGCCCGCGCTCGTAAAAGGTCGGAATCACATCGCGCTCGAGAACCTCATAGAGCGCCTCGGCCTCGGCGGCATCCTGCTGTTGCTCGTTTTCGTACGTCTCGCCCCGGCCGATCGCCCAGCCGATGAAGGGGCCTTCCGGGCCGGCTTCCGCCCAAGCCTCGGCCCACCAACCATCGAGCGTGCTCAGGTTGAGCACGCCGTTGGCGGCCGCCTTCATGCCGCTGGTGCCGCAGGCCTCGTTGGGTCGGCGCGGCGTGTTCAGCCAGACGTCGGAACCCTGCACCAGGTAGCGGGCCACTTCCATGTCGTAATCTTCGATGAAGACGACGCGCCGGCGAAACTCCGGCCGGCGGATCAGACTCGCGATTTCATGAATCAGCTCTTTGCCCTCCCGGTCCCGGGGATGGGCCTTGCCGGCAAAGATGATCTGCACGGGCCGCTCTGGATCGTTCAGGATCGCCGCCAGCCGCACCGGGTCTTTCAGAAACAGCGTCGCCCGCTTGTAGGTGGCAAAGCGCCGGGCGAAGCCGATGGTCAAGGCGCGGGAGTCGAGCACGTCGCGCGCCGCCTCCAGTTCCGCCTCCGACACCCCGCGGCGTCGTAACTGCACAAGGAGCCGTTCGCGCGCGAAGGCCACCAGGCGCTCCCGGCGCCGCTCGTGCGTCCGCCACAGCTCTTCGTCGGGAATAGAAAGTGCCTTCTGCCAGAGCTTCTTGTCGCCCGGCTCCTCGCGCCACCGCGGGCCGAGATAGCGCTCGTAGAGCTGGTCCATCTCATGCGAGATCCAGCTTTGAAAGTGGATCCCGTTGGTGACATGTCCGATGGGGATCTCGGCCGGCGGGATGCCGGGCCACAACGACTGCCACATCCGCCGCGTCGTCTCACCGTGCAGGCGGCTGACGCCGTTAGAGGAGGCCGACAGTTGCAGCGCCAGCGCGGTCATGCAAAACGGCTCGTGGGCGTGCGCCGGCCGGCTATGACCGAGGCGCAAAAACTCCGTCCAAGGGATACCCAACTCCTCGGCGTAACCGTAAAAGTACTGGGCCATGAGGTCGGCGGAGAAGTAGTCATGCCCGGCCGGCACCGGCGTGTGCGTCGTGAAGACCAGGCTCACTTCGGCCAGCACCCGGGCTTCCTGAAACGACAGGCCGTAGCGCGCCCTCAGCCGTCGGATGTGCTCGAGCGCCAGAAAGGCGGAGTGGCCTTCGTTCATGTGGTAGACCGTGGGCTCCAGCCCCAGCGCCTCGAGCGCCCGGTAGCCGCCGATGCCGAGCACGATCTCCTGCTTGAGGCGCATCTCCGTGTCCCCGCCGTAAAGCTGGTCGGTCACGTCCCGGTCCGCCGGATCGGCGTTCGCCGCCACGTTGGTGTCCAGCAGGTAAAGGGGCACCCGGCCCACTTGTACCCGCCAAACCTGCGCATAGACGTCGCGACCCGGAAACCGGACGGCGACCATCAGCGGGCCGCCGTCCGGCCTCCGCTCGAGGGTCAGCGGCAGGTTGGCGAAGTCGTTGTCTTCGTAGATTTCCTGTTGCCAGCCCGACGAATTGAGCTGCTGCCGAAAATAGCCCTGTTGATACAGCAGCCCCACGCCGACGATGGGAACTCCCAGGTCGCTGGCCGATTTCAGATGATCGCCGGCGAGGATGCCCAAACCGCCGGCAAAGATCGACATCGATTCGGTGAGCCCGAACTCCGCCGAAAAGTAAGCCACCAGCGGCTGACCCGCCCGCGGGAAATTCCGCTTGAACCAGTTCGTGGCGGCGCTGAGGTATTCCTGCTCCTGAGCCGCCACCCGGTCCAGGTGAGCCAGGAAAGCGTCATCGGCCGCCGCCGCTTCCAGCCGCTGCTGGCTGATCATTCCCAGCATGCGAATCGGGTTGTGGCCCGAAGCGTCCCACAGGTCGCTGTCCAGGCGGCGAAATAGTTGAATCGTGTCGTGATTCCAGCTCCACCTCAGGTTGAGGGCGAGCTGCCGCAGCCGCTCCAAGGCGGGCGGCAGCTTGGGTCTGACCACAAAAGTGCCGATCGGCCTCATTGTCTTCTCCCAGGGGTGCTATCGACACGGCGCCGGGTTTTGCCCTAGGGCAAAGGGAGCATATCATGCTGCGCCGCCGGCGTTCGAGGGAACCACCTCGGGCTTGATGACGCCGACCTGCCTGGCCTTCATCGCCTTCACCAGACGCCGATACATGGCCTCATCCTCGTAAGTGCCGATAATGGCGCCGCCGGAGCCGGCGAAGTTGGCCGTAGCGCCGACACGCCTTGCCGTGGCTACCATGTCGAGATTGCCTCGGCTGAGCTGGTAGATTCGGGCGCGCAGGTCGAAGTTGGCGTCAATGAGGCGCTTGAGCGTCTCCACGTCCCGATCGAGCAGCGCCTGACGACCTTGCTCGGCATACGAGGCCCAGGTTTGCATGGCCTGGACCACCTCCGGGTCACCTGCAAGCCAGCGCTGCCGGACGTTATTGTGGAAAACCTCGGTACCCTCGCTCAGGCTCGTCCGGTAGGCCAGATACAGTTTGGGCAGCAAGGCCGGGTCCAGGCGTTCATAATGGCCGTAGCCTCGGCTTTCCATCAGCCGGCGGTCGAAATCCATGTAAACCAAGCCCTCGTAGACCTGAATGACGCGATCCTGCGGCCCGGCCGGCACGCCCAGCTCCCGCGTTTCCGTCTCCAGAATCAACTTGGCCTGAATCGGCGGCGGAATCTCGACCTGAAAATATTGACAGAGGGCCCGCAGCGCGGCCGTGATGATCGAGCTCGAACCGCCCAGGCCGAGCCGGAGGGGGATCGTGCTTTCGTACTCGATGGTAAAGTTTCGGTTCTCGAGCGGAATCTTGTTCTCCCGACAATAATCGATGAAGCGCACGATGAGGGCCTGGATGATGCGGATGCCGCCGTAGTAGCCGCGCCAGCGCGTCGTCTGATAGAGGTCGTCGAGGTTCTCAAAGACCGGCATGTCCGCTTTCGACGGTTTGATCTCCAAGCGGGCGCTCGGGTACAGTAGGACTCTTGCGCGGAAGTTGCGCACAATGAGCGCGATCGTCTTGCCGAAGTAACCGTCGCTTGGGTTGCCGAGCAGACCGGCTCGCGCATAGGCATAAGTCTCGATCATGGTCAGGGCGGCGACTCTGGCACAGTTATAGCACATGCGGGCGGTTGTGCAGCGAGTCTCACGGGCCACCGTCACCGTCAACGGCGCCGTCGTGGGGCGGATTGGTCCGGGGCTGCTGATCTTAGTCGGCGTCGGCAGGGACGACACCACCGCCGATGCCGATTACCTCGTGGAGAAAACCCTCGGACTGCGCCTATTCCGGGATGAACAGGGAAAAATGAACCTCGATGTGTTCCAGGCCGGCGGTAGCTTGTTGGTGGTTTCCCAGTTCACCTTATACGGGGATTGCCGTAAAGGGCGCCGGCCGAGTTTCGATCAGGCTGCCGAACCGGAGAAAGCCAGGGCGCTTTACGAATACTTTGTCGAGCAGGCGCGTCGCCGAGGCATCGCGGTCGAAACGGGAGAATTTCAGGCGATGATGGCCGTCGAACTGGTCAACGACGGCCCGGTGACGCTGCTGCTTGATTCCCGGAAGTTGTTTTGAGCCCCTCCCGCCTCGAGCCCGCCGCCGGCCGTCCTGCGCCCGCGGCCGATTGGAAAGCGCGATTTCCCGCACCGTGCCGCTGAGCCTGCGCCGAGCGCCGACTTTTTTACGCCGCCACTTGTCTTTCGGGCCTCTGTTGTTAGATACTCTAGCTTAAGTCACCATTTTCCGGTGATCGACATTGGGAGACTACATGCCAAGAACTTCTCAAAAATTCGACGACACCGCTATCCTCGAAGCTGCACTCGCCGGTCTGGAATTGCAGCGCCAGAAGATCGAGGAACAGATTAACCAGGTCAAGGCGAGGCTCAGCCGAGGGGCGACCGCTCCGGGGCCCCGCCGGGGAAGGCGACCCCTAAGCGAAGCCGCCCGGAAGAGGATCGCTGCGGCGCAGAGGCGGCGCTGGGCGGAGTATCGCAAGCAACAACAGCAGCAGAGTCAGAGTTAGCCGGGCCGGCTTGTCAGGCGGCAGCCGTCGAAGTAGACAAGCCTAACAGGTGTCGGCAAGCTCGGATGCGGCGGGCGAGATTTCTTTGAAGCCCGTATGTGCTGCGGTGCCGGCTGCCGCAGTGCTGTTGCGCAGGACGGCGTATTAACTGTCCTGGCCGGCGCTCGTTCTTCGTCGCCGGGCGACGCAAGCATCCCAGCCGAACCGCTCGATCAGTTCCTCCACCGGGCCCTCGGCAACAATCCGCCCATGCTCGAAAAACACGGCGCGGTCGGCCAGGGCGCGGGCAAGATCAGCATCGTGCGTGGCGATGACCTTGGCTTGCGGCAAACGGCCGAGCAGGGCGACGAGGTCCCGGTGAGCGGGGGGATCCAGATAGGTCGTCGGTTCATCCAAGACGAGAACCTCGGGTTCCACGACAAGAACACCGGCCAGGGCCACGCGGCGCTTCTCTCCCGCGCTCAACTGGTAGGGCGCCCGTTCGGAGGCATGGGCCATACCCACCTGGGCCAGGGCCTCCCGGGCGCGCCGAAAAGCCTCCTCCGGCGGCACGCCGGCGCTCAAGGGGCCGAAAGCCACGTCCTCGAGCACCGACGGCATGAAGAGTTGCTCGTCCGGATCCTGAAACAATAGACCCACCTTCCGCCGGATGGTAGCCAGGCTGTTCTTGTCGACCCGCAGGCCGCAGATTCTTACTTCGCCCTCGCCGCGCAGCAGGCCGTTCAGATGAAGCGCAAAGGTCGTCTTGCCCGAACCGTTCGGCCCGAACAGCGCCACAGTCTCGGAATCGAACAGCCGGAAGTCGACGCCGTTGAGCGCCACGGTGCCGTCGTCGTAGCGGAATCGGAGGTTGACGACCTCGATCAGGGGCTCGCCGGACATCGCCGTCAGAAAGCGAAGCGAACGGCCAAAACGACCCCGGCGGCGGCGCCCCCCGCCACCAGGTCGGCGGCGCCAAGCCGAAGCGGCGTTGCGGCCTCGATCTGGCCGGTGAACCCGCGGGCCAACATGGCGTGATGGACCGCCTCCGCCCGCCGGTAGGATCTGGCGAACAGCACCGCGATGGCGCCCGCGGGAACCATGAGGCGGTACCGCCGCGGGGCGCGCTCGAGCGCACCTCGGCTTTTCGCCGCCAGACGCATGTGCTGGACCTGCTCGGAGATGACGAACAGATAGCGGTAGACGAATTGCACCACGAGCACGAGGCTTGCCGGAACGCCGAGCCGCTTCAGCCCGAGGAAAAGCCGGGCGACGGGCGTCGTGCCGACCAGGGTAAGCGCGGCGAACACGGAAAGGTAGCTCTTGAGCAGAATCGTCAGGCCGCGATGCGAATCTCCGGCAAGCCAGCTCACGGCGGCGAAGGCCCCGGCCAGGGGCAGGACGATGCCGGCCCGCAAAGCCACGCCGCCCAGCGGAAGTCCGGCCGCCAGGACCACGCCCGCCAGCAGGCCGGCGTAAGCGGCGAACTGGGCCACGCTCAACGGGGGTCCCGCGGCGATAGCGATCAAAAACAACAGCGTCACGCCCAATTTGACTCGGGGATCCAAGGCATGGACGGGACCGGTGCGCCGCGCCCACTGCTCGAGCACGACATGGTGCATTCAACCACGCCTCCGCCGCGCCAGGGCGCGGCCGATCGCCACCGACGCGGCGAAGGCCGCCGCAAGGCCCGCCAGGCCCGCGGCCGCCTGCGCCAGCCACGGCCAGGCGATAAAGCGCGCCTGGTAGTCCGCCAGTGGCGTTTCCAACAGATTGCGGGCGCGCTCGGCCAGACCGATCTCCTCGGCCAGCCACTCGAGCGAGTCGGGCGCCGTCGAGGCCACGAGCACCCCTCCCGTCACCAGCAGGACGCCCCCAATTAGAAGGATCCCCAGGGCCGGCCGGGACACCGCCTCCGGCATCTGCACCCAACGCGGATTGAGCCCCTCGAGCAACCGCAGCAGCAAGAGGGTGAGGGCTCCCTCAACCAGCCCGTTGAGCGCCAGCAAGCTGAGCGACACCCCCAGAATGGCCGTCGGAATGCGCACCCCCGACAGCCCCAGTTCCGCCAGAGCCAAGGCTCCGGCGACGAAGACCGACAGCGCGCCGCCCGCAAAGATCCCTACGCCGCGGATTCCGGAACGCGCCAGGTACTGATAGCTGAGATGGGCCGCCAGGACGCCGCCCAGGGCCATGTTGAAGATGTTGGCTCCGAGTGCGAGGATGCCGCCGTCCTGAAAGACGAGCGCTTGCAAGATTAGGACGGCGCTCATCACCAGGGCCGCCGAAGCCGGTCCCAGCGTGTAGGTGAGCAGCGCCGAGCCGACCAGGTGCCCGCTCGTGCCGGCGGCGAGCGGAAAGTTGATCATCTGGGCGGCGAAAACGAAAGCGCCCATCACGCCGAGGCGGGGCACGGCCGACTCGGCCAGCTCGCGCTGGACTCGCCGCGCCAGCACGCCCATCGCCGGCAGGGATGCGGCGCCGAGCCCCGCCCAAATCGGGGTGGAGAGGAATCCGTCGGGGATATGCATGAGGCCGCTAACAAGGTAGCACGAAAGGCGAATTTGGTGCCACGCCTCCGCCCAGGAGCCGGCGGGCCGTTGGCTTGCCCGCCGCGCGCGGCTGGGCTACTCTGGCAGTACGGATGAAAACGCTCAGCCGAATCGGCGTCGCCATCGACTCCGACCTGCTGGAGAAGTTCGACCGGCTGATCCGCCGCCGGGGTTACAGCAATCGCTCGGAGGCCTTCCGCGACCTGATCCGCGACGAGCTCGTCGAAGAACAGTGGCAGCAGCCCGACAGCCCCGTCGTCGGAACGGTCACGCTCGTCTACAACCACCATGTGCGCCTGTTGAGCGAAAAGCTCACGGACATGCAGCACGAGTTCCACCAGCACATCCTCTCCACCCTGCACGTCCACCTGGATCGCGACAACTGCCTCGAGGTGTTGGTTGTGCGCGGCGCCGCCGGCGTGGTCAAACGGATCGCCGATGCCCTGATTGCCACCAAGGGCGTCAAGCACGGTCGGCTGACCATCACCACGGCGGGAGAACACCTGTGATCGTGGGCGCCGGCATCGACTTGGTGGAGACCGAGCGCATCCGGCGCACCATCGCCCGATTTGGCCGGCGCTTCCTCGAGCGCGTCTTCACACCGGGCGAGATCGCCTACGCCGAGCGCAAGCGCGACCCGGCCGAGCGCTACGCCGCCCGCTTCGCCGCCAAGGAGGCCGCCATGAAAGCGATCGGGACCGGTTTGCGAGGCGGCGTGCGCTGGCGCGATTTCGAGGTCGCCAATCGAGCCTCAGGCAGGCCCGAGCTCACCTTCCACGGCCGCGCCGCCCAGATCGCCGCCGCGCTCCGGGTGCGCCGCTCCACCCTCTCGTTGACCCACACCAAGGGCCAGGCCCTCGCGGTGGTGATCCTGGAAGACTGAGACGGGCTCTACAGCCGGCGGATCGGTTTCTCCTCGGCCACCTCCGAGGTCAGCCCGACGCGCAACTGCGCCTCTTCGAGCCGCCGCGTCTCCTGCCAGGTGTAGATCATGCGGTGGACGACCGTCAGGTTGCCGAGAACGGCGATGACCCACAGCACCGCCGCCATGCGGTCGAACAGCGCCCCGATGATGAACAGCACGATCCGCTCGGGCCGCTCCATGAAGCCGACCTTGCATCGCGGGATGACGTTTTCCGCGCGCGCCCGGGTGTAGCTCACCATCACCGAGGCGGTCATGACGATTCCCGTCAGCACCACATAGAAGAAGCGGTTGATCGAGGCGTAATAGACGAGCAGCCCCATCAGCAAAGCCAGGTCGGAGTAGCGGTCGAGCACCGAATCGAAGAAACCGCCGAAGCGGGTTACCCGGTTGGTCAAGCGGGCCACGCGTCCGTCGACGAGGTCGAAGACGGCGGCGCCCATGATGACGAAGCCGGCCGTGCGGAACTGGCCCGTGGCGAGCAGCGCCGCCGCCACGATGTTGATGGCCAGCCCAACCAGAGTCAGCATGTTGGGATGGATCCGGGCCAGCGCAAGCATTCGCACGATCGCCACCAGGATCTTGTCGCAAAAGGTGCCGATCGCGCTGGTGATCGTCATCTCGTCCGATTGTAGCCGAATCGGCCGCCTAGGCCGGCGCCGTCAGCTTGCGTCGTGGATCGTGGTCAGCTCCAGGATCTCCAGCACGCGCACGCCGTTGGGAATTTCGACACGGACCGTGTCCCCCACCTTCTTGCCTAACAGGCTCCGGCCGATCGGCGAGGCCGTCGAGATTCGCCCGCTTTGGGCGTCGGCCTCCTCGCTCGTCACCAGCCGATAGGTAAGCTCTTCGCCCCGCGTCACATCGAGGACCACCACCGTGGAACCCAAGCCCACCCGGTCGCGAGGAATGCGGGAGAGGTCGATCATGGAAAGCTCACGCAGGCGGCTCTTGAGCTGCGCCAGGCGGGCGTCCACCAGACGCTGGCGCTCCTTGGCGGCATGGTATTCGGCGTTTTCGCTCAAATCCCCGTGCGCCCGGGCGCGGAGGATCTCCTTGGGCAGCTCATGGCGCAGTTCGTACTCGAGCGCGGCGATCTCTTCCTCCAGTCGTTTCTTCAGACTCTCCATGAAACGGCTTTGTCCCCTCGCAGACGATTATAGAGCACCGCCGAACCCGATTCGGCCGCCGGATCCGGTCGTCAAACGACCAGCCAGTCGATGCCCACCCTCTTTAGCGCGTAGCCGGTTTCGCGCAGGTAGCTCCCGTAGCAGGTCATCCAATGGAAGCCCTGCATCTCGGCGACGAGCTTTTCGGCGCTGCCCTTGATCCGCACGTCGATCTGCGAACGGCAGATGGGCAGGAAAGGACTGTCGAGGATCTCGCCCTCAAAGCCCACCCAGCGCCGGGCGCTGAAATCGGGGATCAGGTTGGTGATTACCTGCCCCTTGCGCATCTCCACCTTCGGCGCCGCCCCGTAGTCGGACTCAAAGTGCGTCAGGATGCGCACCGGCTCCAGCCGCTCGCCGTCCATCTTCCGGGGCGCGGTGCAGTGCGCCTGCGTCACCACCCCGTGATGCGGGTAGGTCGGGTTGTTGAGGAAGACCGGCTTGCCCGAGACATAATGCGGCAGCACGCCGGCGGGGATGACCACGAAATCCGACTCGCAAAAGGCCAGGTAGCCGTCATCGTTGAGCAGAGTCAACGGCAGGCAGGCCGTCGTCCGGCTGACGGGCATGATCGTGCCCATGCAATGGTGGATGGTGATGGCATCGGTGCCGGCCTGGGCCAGCAATCCGTGGAACACCTCATTCAAGACGAAGGCGTTGCGCACGAACTCGGCATCGGTCTCCAACCGCACGCCCCGCTGGCGCAGGTAGCGGTCGGCCTCGGCATGCGCCCGGCTCACCAGCGTCTCATCGCGTCGGGCCGCCTCGATGCGCGAGCCGAGCTCCTCATAGGGGACCGTCACCAGCTCGAACTTCCACACCCTTTCGGCCAGGTAGGGTGCCTGCTGGCCGCCCTTGCCCCAGCCGCCGGCGCCGCCGACGCAGACGATCCGCTTGCCGAGCGTGTTCTTCAGACCGGCCAGGCTCCGGAGCCGCCAGACCAGGTCGTCGAGCGAGTCGACCACCACGTCCTGCCAGTCCATGCCCGGCTCGCCGAACTCGTCCACAGTCTTGCGGAGGTAGCGCGGATGAGCGATCTCGTACCAGAGGTAGACCGGCCCGCTGCGATGGCGAACGAACATGAGGTTCCATTTGCCGGGGACGTTCATGGCCTCGTAGGCCTGCCCCGGGCCGCTGGCGGCATACATCAGCCCCACGTCGTAATCCCGCTTGGCGATCTCGGCCGTTTCGGAGGTCGAGGTGACCGCCTCGAGGCCCAGAATCTCCACAGGGAAGTCCGCCGTGCTCCGGATCTGCGCAAGCTCCTTGCCGATCCGCTCCTTTTCGGCCGCCACGTCACGTTCCTCCATCAATCCGCCCCACGGGCGCCAACTGGCCTGTTCCCGCGGCTTGTAGATCTGGTAGACCAGCACCGGCTGCACGCGCAGCGGCTTCCGCATCAGGGGCTGGCGCGCGCCCTCCGGCGGCGCGGCCCAGCTCCGCGCCGCCAGGGCCGCGGCGGCGGGAGTCGCAAGCAACCGGCGGCGGCTGATCGGAGTGCCGCAACAAGCGGCGCATCTGTCTGGGGTTTGGAGCATGGCGCACCTCAGAGTTGGTATTTCCAGGCCCTATTATCTTACAATCCGGAAAGAAGAAACCGGCCGCCTTCAGGGCGCCAGCGCCGCCGCTTTCGGCTGCGGCAGGCGCACGGCGGCCGTGGGCGCCGGGCGACTCCGCCGCAGGCGACGCGCAGGCCGCGTCTCGGCAGTCTCTTTCGGTGTCGGATAGGCGACCGGGATCAGCATCAGATCGCCCGCCTCGAGCGAGTCGACGCCCCCGCCGTTGGCGGCCAGAATGGATGGCTCCGTCGTCCGGTATAGTCGCGCGATCTCGGCCAGCGTCTGGCCCGCCTGGACCCGGTGAACTCGCCAGGAGGCGCGCCGGCCCGGCGGCACCGTCTCGAGCGCCGCCATGAGGAAACTGCCGGTTCCTTTGGGTACGTGGACGGCGTAACCGGCCGGGGCCACGTCCCGCAGGATCGCCGGATTCAACTCCCGGATCTCCTCGATCGACCGATTCAACAGGTCGGCGATCAAGCCCAAGTGCGTCGCTTCGCGGACATGAATTGTCTGGTACTCCAGCGGCGGTTCGGCAATCACTTCCTCGAGGCCGTACTCTTTCGGGTTCTTGGCCATGATGGCGAGCGCCAGGATGATGGGGACATAGTTTTGCGTCTCGCGCGGCAAGGCGCCTCGGCGGCAAAACTCCCAGAAGTTCCGGCTGCGAACCCGCCGCTCGGCGCGCGCCACCCAGCCCGGCCCGGCATTGTAAGCAGCCATGGCCAGGTACCAGTCGCCGAACTCCTCGTAGAGATCCCGCAGGTGGCGCGCCGCCGCCCGGGTCGATTTCTCCGGATCCAGCCGGTCGTCGAACTCCTTCGTTTGAAACAGGCCGTACTCGCGCCCGCGAAAGCGCACGAACTGCCAAAGGCCGGCCGCCCGCTTGCGCGAGACGGCCCGGGGACGGAAGCCCGATTCGGCCTGCGCCAGGTATATGAGCTCCTGCGGCAATCCCTCTTCGTCGAGGATCCGCCGGATCATCTCACGATATCGGCCTTGCCGCTCGAGTCCGCTGATCAGGATTTTGCGGCCTTTACCCGAGGAGAAGAAGCGGATGAACTTCATCACCTGGGCGTTGACAACGAGCGGCAGATCCGAGGCCGGCAGCTTCACGCCCTCGGGCACGGGCAGATTGGGGTCGACCGCGGGGGTTGCCGCCAGAACGTCATCGAGCGGTGAGTCCTCAAAGGCGGCGTCAATCGGTTCTTCCCGCGCTTCTTCCGCCATCAGGGCGTAGATGGCCTCGACAAGCTCTTCGCACTTTGCCTCCGCCCGGTAGCGGTCCCAGGCGTCGGCGCGAACCGCAAGCAGCGTTTCGATGGCGCGGTCGAACTCTTTTTCCGCTGCCGCCCTCTCGCCGTGACGCAAAAGCCGTGCGCCGGCTTGAAACCGGTTCTCGGCTTCGCGGATGGCCCGACTGACCGTCTCGGTGTGGGTGACGCGTTCGAGCGCCTGCTTTGCCAGAGGCGGCAAGCTAGGGCGCTGGGGCCCGGCCGGGATCACCGGGGGCTCGCCCAACTGGGCGATCGGAGCGGGCGCAGGGAGTACGGGCGCTGGGGCGATCCAGTGGCGAACCCGCGCCGCCGTGCAGCCGCCGGCGGCAAGAAGCGCCGCCAGGGCGACCCCGGCCGCTGTAAGGCGCCGCTCACCGCCTTTCATGCTTGCCCGATCCCGTCATGGAGTCCTCGTCAAGCATACAAAGCCTACGTTGTACCCCATCCGGTAACCGGATTGCAACCGGCCTACGAGCTCGCGCTGTTCGAAGCGGCAGCCTCCGGCGCTCCCCCGCCTCACTCCTCCTCTTCAGCCACGCCGGCCTTGGCGGCGCGCGCTTCGGCGATGATCTTCTCGGCGATCTGTTGCGGCACGAAGTCGTAGTGGTCGAACTCCATGCTGAAGGAGGCCCGGCCCTGCGTCATCGAGGTCAGGTCGTTCTGGTAGTTGAGCATCTCCGCCATGGGGACCTGAGCCCGGATGATCTGCGTGTTGCCCTTGACCTCCATGCCGGTGATGCGGCCGCGCCGGCCGTTGAGATCTCCCATCAGATCGCCGGCGTATTCGACCGGCGCATGGATCTCGACGTTCATGATCGGCTCTAGCAGCGCCGGCTTGGCCTGCTCCATCGCCAGCCGGAAGGCCTTTCGCCCGGCGAGCTTAAAGGAGAGCTCGTTGGAGTCCACCTCGTGGTAGGCGCCGTCGTAGAGCTCGACCTTGAAGTCCACCACCGGATAGCCGGCCAGATAGCCCTGCTCGGCAGCCTCCAGGATCCCCTTTTCGACCGCCGGAATGAACTGTTTCGGAATCGCCCCGCCGAAGATCTGGTTCTCGAAGGCGAACTTCTCGCCGCGTGGCAGCGGCGAAACGCGAATTTTGCAGTCGCCGAACTGTCCGTGCCCGCCCGTCTGCTTCTTGTGCCGTCCATGAACGTCCGCCGTGCCGCGGATCGTCTCCCGGTAAGGGATCTTTGGGGCATGCAACTCGACGTTGACCCCGTAACGCTTGTTCAGCTTGCTGACGGCCACCTCCACCTGCTGCTGGCCGCTGCCTGCCAGGAGGAACTCCTTGGTCTGGGCGTCCCGATAGAACCGCAGCGACTGGTCCTCCTCGAGAATCCGCTGAATGGCCGTCCCCATGCGGTCTTCGTCCTGCCGCGTCTTGGCCTTCACCGCAAAGGCGATCGACGGCTCGGGCAGTTTGACCGGCGGATACTGGATGGGCGCCGACTTGTCATAGAGCGTGTCGCCGGTAAGCGTGTCCTTGAGCTTGGCCACCGCCCCGATGTCGCCGGCATGCAGCTCGATAACCGGCAGGATCTCCTTGCCCTGCAAACAGCCGATGTGGGAGAGGCGCTCGGTGACCCCCGAGCGCGAATTGACGAGGTTGGCGTCGTTCTTGATGATGCCCGAGTAGACCTTGAAATAAGAGACCCGGCCTGCAAACGGATCGGCGATGGTCTTGAAGACAAAGGCGGAAGCCGGCTCCTCGTCGCTCGTGCGCCGCTCGACTTCCTGGCCGTTGGAAACCCCCCGCTTCGGGGCCGTCTCGGTCGGCGCCGGCAGGTTGTGTATGATGAAGTCGAGAATCCGGTCGGTGCCGATGTTGCGCAACGCCGAAGCGCACAGAATGGGGTAGAGCCGCCGCTCCTTGACGGCTTGGCGCAATCCTTCCTGCATCCGCTCCGGCGAAAGCGTGCCCTTGTCGAAGAACTCCTCCATGAGCTCGTCGTTGCCCTCGGCGACCATCTCCACCAGAGCCTCGTGCGCCCGAGCCGCGGCCTCGGCCATCTCGGCCGGGATCTCCTCCTCGGCGCCTTTGCCATCGCCATCGAGCGTATAGCGGTAGGCCTTCATCGTGATCAGATCGATGACGCCGCGAAAATCGCGTTCGGCCCCGAGCGGCAACTGCACAGGGACGGCGGCCCGGCCGAAGATCTCATGGATGCTCTCGAGCGCCCGCTCGAAGCTGGCCAGGTCCCGGTCCAGCCGGTTGATCACCAGCACCCGGGGCAGGCCGAACTCCTCGGCAAAATGCCAGACCCTCTCCGTCTGCACCTCGACGCCCGCCACGCCGTCGACGAGCACGAGCGAGGCGTCGGCGGCCACCATGGACGCCTTGGTGTCATTGATGAAGATGTTGAAGCCGGGCGTGTCAAGCAGGTTGATCTTGTGCCTCTTCCACTCCACTAAGGCAATCGCGGTCGAGATGGTGATCTTGCGCTGGATCTCCTCCTCATCAAAGTCGGTCAGGGTGTTGCCCTCGTCGACGCGCGTCAGGCGCGAGGTGGCGCCGGCGGCATACAGGCATCCGGCTACCAGGCTCGTCTTGCCCGAATTGCCGTGGCCGGTCACGGCGACATTCCGGATGTCCTTACCAAGGTAGACCTTCACGAGAGTTGCTCCTGGAGAAGGGCGCTGGCCGGCCCACCGGCCGGCTCAATTTCTGGATGGTAACACAGATATACCCCTCTCATTGAGGACGCAGATGTCCGTTACCCGGCCGGCAGAAGCCCCGGCTCCAGCCGCCTTCATCGGCCAGGCTCGGCCGGCGGGCGCCACAAATCCACCGGCCGAGCAGCCTTCGTCGCAAAAGGAAGGGCGACACGGCAGCCCGTCCGCGCCGATTCATAAGCGGCAAAGATCAGCTCGAGCACCGCGCGGCCGTCCTCTCCGGTCTCGAGCGGCTCCTTGTTCTCCCGCACGCATTCGATAAAGTGCGCCATCTCCTGCGGAAAGCCGTAGTTCCAGATCTCCTCGTAGATGGCAAACGACCAGCCTCGCGTCGTCGAGGCCTTTTCCACCGCATAGCCGTAGCCGGTCTCGCTGTAGGTGAGAATCGAGCTGCCCCGCAGCAGGTCGGCGTAGGCGACGCCCTGAGAACCATAGACCTCGGCGCGGTCGTCCATGCCGCCCTTCTTGGTCCAACTCTCTTCGGCAACGGCCGTGATGCCGCCCTCGAACTTGACTACCAGGAGGGCGTTATCGTCGCCCCGCGTCCGCTCTCGGTGCACCTGGGTGCTCAGCTCGGCCAAGATCCACTCGGCGCGGCGCTTGCCGGTCATCCAGCGGAAGAACTCGAGCGCGTGACAGCCCATGTCCATGGCGACGCCGCCGCCGGAGCGCTCGACGTCCCAGAACCAGTCGGCATGCGGCCCATCATGCTTTTCGCTCTGCTTGATGAGCGTCAGCTCGCCGACGGCGCCTTCCTCGACCAGTTGCTTGAGCCGCACGTACTTCGGGGCAAAACACAACTCTTCGGCGTACATGAGCTTGACGCCGGCGCTGCGGCAGGCAGCGATCATGCGGTCGGCTTCGGCCAGGTTCAGACACAACGGCTTTTCGCAGATCACATGCTTGCCCGCCTCGGCCGCGGCGACGGTGATCTCGGCATGCAGGTCGTTCGGCGCCCCGATGACGACCACCTCGATCTCATCGAGCTCGAGCAGGCGCCGGTAGTCTGTAAACCGGCGCGGGATCGAGTGCTCGGCGGCAAAGCGCGCCAGGCGCGCCTCCGAGGGCGAAGCCACAGCGGCGACAATCGCCCCCGGCACGCCGCGGAGCGCCGCGGCGTGGATGGCGGAGGCGAAACCGGAGCCGATCAGGCCGACAGCCACAGGTCTCATAGGTAATCGTTAATTGGGGACAGTATACTCAAACCCCAATTTCGCCGCCCGCCGGCTCCTGGACAGACGCCCCGGAAATGGGAATTGAGTATACTGTCCCCAATTTGCTATGCCTTCGGCTCGCTTGCGCCTCGGCGCTGCCTTGCACGTGGCGGCCGGCTTCGCCATTCTGGTCGCCATCACCTACACCGGCCTCACCGCCGGACCCGCGGAGCGCGTCCGGGCCTGGTACCTGATTCTGCTGCTGATGATCGGCTTTGCCCTGGTCGTCGGCCACGGCATCACCGGCTTCTGGACCGGCATCCTCATCGACGCACGAAACAAGATGAGCCTGTCGCGGCTGCAACTGGTCGCCTGGACGCTGCTGATCCTGTCAGCCTTGCTGACGGCGGTCTTCACCAACATCGCCCTGGGCTGGGAGTCGCCGCTCGCCGTCCGAATCCCGTCCGAGCTTTGGGTCCTGATGGGCATCAGCACCGCCTCCATGGTGGCCTCACCGGCCGTGCTGGGGGCGAAACGCGACCGCAAGCCAGAGCAGAGCGTGCGTGATCGCACGTTCGGGGTTCTCGAGCGCCAGGGCTACAAGCGGGGCGCCCTCGACGTCGACGGCCTGGTGGTCACCTATATCTCCCCGGAATTCTCGCGCTGGGCAGACTTGTTTAAAGGGGAAGAGGCCGGCAATGCGGCCGTTGTCGATCTGGGCAAGCTGCAAATGTTCTTCTTCACGTTCGTCCTGGTACTCGGCTACGGGGCCGCCGTGGCGGCGGCCTTCAGCCGCGAGGGGCCTCTCAGGGCATTGCCCGCCGTCGAGGACGGAATGAACATCCTGCTCGGCATCAGCCACACGGGCTACCTGGCGAACAAAGCGATCACGCACTCCCGGCCGGCCGAGCCCGCCGCGCCCGAGGCCTGATCGCGCCAAGAAGATCTGGTCGGAGAACTAGCCGGCCGGTTGCGCCGCACCGCGCAAGCGGAGCAAGATATCTGCTATGAAGGCGTCCGCCTCTCGCAGAGCTTTTCTGGCCGGCGCCGCCTCGCTCTCCACGGCGGCGGCCTCGCGCCGCGTCCTTGGCGCCAATGACCGCATCCGATTGGCCGCCATCGGCACCGGGCCCCGCGGGCAGCATTTAATGAAAGAGCTCAATCGCATCGGCGGCGTCGACTGGGTCGCCGTCTGCGACGTCTATAGCGTGCGGCGCGATCAGGCCGCCACGATCGCCGGCGGCGCCGTCAAGTCCTACAACGACCACCGGCAGGTACTCGACCACACCGACCTGGACGCGGTCATCGTCGCCACGCCCGACCACTGGCACGGACCGATCACCGTGGACGCGCTGAACGCCGGCAAGGACGTCTACGTGGAGAAGCCCATGGTGCACAACCCTCGCGACGGGCAGGCGATCGTGCGCGCGGCGCGAGCGAACCGGCGTATCGTCACCGTGGGCATGCAGGCGCGCGCCATCCCCCACTGGCAGCATGCGCGCCAGAAGTATGTCGAATCGGGCCTGCTCCAAAAGGTGGGCCTGATCCGCACCTGGTACAACTCCAACCGAGGCTACGTGCAGAAGCCCCCGCCCGGCATGGAGCGCTTGCCGGACGGCCTGGACTGGAACCGCTGGCTCGGACCGGGGCCCAAGATTCCCTGGAATCCGGACGTCTACTTCAGCCCGTACAAATGGCTCCACTACGACGGGGGCATGATCATGGGCATCGGCATCCACGTCATCGATTCCGCCCACCAGTTCCTCAACCTGCGCAAGCCGCGCGCCGTGGTGGCCGGCGGCGGAATCTACCACTTCCCGGACCGCGACACCCCGGACGTAGTCAACCTAATTCTCGAATACCCCGAAGGCCTCAACGTCACCTTCGAAGCGGAGATCCTCACCTGCGGAATGCCCAGCTCCTCGGCGGGCATCGAGCTGCGCGGACGCGGCGGGGTGTTGCGCGTCCACCGCTACGGGCGCGAGCTCGGCTGGGAGTTCATCCCGAACCCGGAGGTGAGCTCCGAGCCGGCGGCCAAAGGCCCCGGAGACCCGCCCAGCGCCGAGCATCTGTTGCGCAATTGGCTGGAGTGCCTGCGAAGTCGTGCTCGGCCCGTGGCGAGCGAAATTGAAGGCTACTACTCGTCCGTAGCCTGTTATATGGGCCTGGAGGCGTATCGGCAGAAGAAGCGCATCGAGTGGGATCGCCGCTGGGACATCGAGGCCTGACGGCGCGAGCAGTGCTGCCCTCGGTCTCCGGTCCCCTTCCATGAGGACGGGGGAATCCTTGAACCCGGGTAACCCTTCGGAGGCCGTTCTTCGTCCTCCCAGATAAGCGTCGGTTATTCGTAGGCGTTCACACCCGGCGGGCCTGCGGTCCATCCGTCGGATCGGATCCCGGGAGGTTGGGTAAGCACGACACCCTGCGGTTGAGGCGTCAAACGACGCTGGGGGAGGAAGGTTTCATGTCCAGCCCGCGCTCACTCCTCGGGGCCGTCGCCCTGGCCGGCCTGTGCGTCTCCTTGTGGGGGCAACGCGTCCAACTACGGCCTGCCGAGCCGATCTCGTTTCCCGGCGCTTCCGACTCCAACAGCCCGGTCCACTGGTGGAACGGTTCGTTCGCCGTCATCCAGTCCGTTGCTTTGCCGATCATCAGCTTCGGGCCCGGACCGCTCGGCCCGCTAAAAGCGCGCGCGGTGGCGCTCGATAGCTACGAGCACGCCCCAATGTGGATCGAGGCGAGCTGGACGGACGACGACGGGACGCTCTACGCCTGGTATCACCACGAAATGCCGATTTGCGGCGGCCGGCTCTCGATGCCGGCCATCGGCGCGCTGATCTCCTCCGA
>Ga0308417_1000588_pt1 | contig 26201 bp, 20 predicted proteins | sample HotsprSampleOS65_FD_203528 | JGI IMG/M metagenome (GOLD analysis project Ga0308417, IMG submission 203528) | Hot spring phototrophic mat microbial communities from Octopus Spring, Yellowstone National Park, Wyoming, United States - 20090730_OS65 ...
AGAATTTCAATCTGACGATGGTTGAGATTCTGGAAAAGCGGCACGCGCTCCAGAAACTGAGCAGTGTCTTTGGCGTTTGGCATGTGATTTCTCCTGTTTTTATAACTGGCCAATATAAACCCCGAAAGGCGAAACGGCCAACTGGGCCAGATCGTCGGCGTTGCCGGCCCTGCGCGCGTCGCTCCCGTCAAACAGGCATTCGACAGTCGTTTTGTCGCGCAGGGCGTCGGTCAGGTCAAGGCCCAGTGGTTGAGCGGACATATTCAGCACGACCAGGCAGGTCTGGCCGCTGGCCGCATCACGGCGCAGGAAGGCCAGATAGTCCTGGGCGCGCTCGTGAATCGGTGTGTAGTCGCCGGCCAGCAGGGCCGGCGCGGTCTGACGCGCGCGAATCAAGCGGCGATAGAAGTTCAGCAAAGAGTCAGGGGCGGTGTCCTGGTCGGCAACGTTGACGCCGGCGGCGTAGTTGGGGTTGACCGGCAGCCAGGTCTCGACGCCGGGCGGACTGAAGCCGGCGTTTGGCGCATTGGCCCATTGCATCGGTGTGCGGCAGCGGTCGCGCGTCATTCGGGCAGCCATGCGCATGGCTTCATCGGGGGGGATGCCGTCGCTGACGGCCAGCCGGTAGAGGTTAACCGCCTGGTTGTCGCGCAACTGATCGAAGCGTTCGAGCAACAGATCGGTCATGCTGATCTCTTCGCCGTTGTACAACACGGGTGTGCCGCGCAGGGTGAGCATCAGCGCGGCATAGAGGCGCGCCCATTCGTCTTCCTGATGGCCGTCGGCAAAAGCGCTTTTGACCCGCGCCGAGTCGTGGTTGCCGAGCGTGTTGCACGGCCAGGCGCCGGGCGGCAGTCTGGCCAGGCGCTCAGTCTGGTTGGCGCGCACCCAGGCCGGGGTGATGCGGTCGGTGCGCATGAGCGGGAAGTTGAACACCAGATGCAGTTCATCGTCGCCGTTGCCATAGTAGGCCGGGTCGTCGTCCTCGCCGATCAGGACACGGTCGCCGGGATACTCATCCAGCAACGCGCGCAGGTCTTTCATCAGCTCGTGGATGCCGGCCTGGCCAACCTGGCATTGGAACATGCGGGTGAATTCGGCCATGAGCGCCTGCTGCTCTTCGGGCGAGCGATTCTCGCGCCAGGCGCGCAACATGTCCAACTGCGACAGTTGGGCGGTCTGAGGCGGATAGGCCGGGTCCTCAAAGATCGTGCCGATGGCGTCGAGCCGAAACCCATCCACACCCATATCCAGCCAAAAGCGAACCGCCTGCCACATGGCTTGCCTGACAGCCGGATTGCGCCAGTTCAGGTCAGGCTGCTCTTTGAAGAAGAAGTGATAGTAGTACTGGCCGGTGGCGGCGTCGAGTTCCCAGGCCGGGCCACCGAAGGCCGAATACCAGTTGTTGGGCGGACCGCCGTCGGGGGCCGGGTCGCGCCACACATACCAGTCACGTTTGGGGTTGTCGCGGCTGGAGCGGGACGCGATGAACCAGGGGTGCTGATCGGATGTGTGGTTCAACACCAGGTCGAGCAGGACGCAGATGCCGCGCTGGTGCGCGCCGTCGAGGAAGCGACGGAAGTCGTCGAGCGCGCCGTACTCTGGCGCAACACCGACATAGTCGGAGACATCGTAGCCGCAATCGACGTTGGGCGATGGGAAGTGAGGCGAAAGCCAGACGGCGCCAATTCCCAGGGATTGCAGGTAATCCAACCGGTCAATCATGCCGGCGAAGTCGCCGATGCCGTCGCCGTTGCCGTCGGCGAAACTGCGCGGGTAGATTTGGTAAAAGACGGCGGTCTGCCACCATTTGAGAGGGGTCATAGCGCCTCCAGGAGCGCGTAGATCGATGGGATGGCGATTTGGACGATCAGAGTCACGGCGAAGGTTCGCCACGAGCGCGACTGGCCGGCGTAATGGCGGTGATATTCGCCGCTGAGAATGATGAAGGCGATGCCGGCCAGCGCGAACACGATCAACAGCGCATTGGCGAGCACAGCGCCGGCGCGCACATCGGCGCCGGCGCCAATCGCCAGCCGGGCGTACAGCAGAACGGACAACTGCCACAGCGCATAGACATTCCACAGCGTCAACGCGGCTGTGACCAGCCACAACAGGAAGACCGCGACCGAAACGGCAGGGTGTCGAGAAGGTGTCGCGCTCATAATCTGTTCGCTCCGGCGTCTCTGCGGCAATGCCGAGGGCATCGCCGCCGCAGACGCGCTCAGATGCCCGCCAGTTGCAATTCCTCGGCGCGATGGCAGGACACCCAGTGATCCGGCTTCAGTTCGCGGAATTCCGGCGCTTTTTGCTTGCACAGGTCCACCGCATAGCGACAGCGCGGATGGAAGTAGCAGCCGCTGGGCGGATTGGACGGGTCGGCGACGTCGCCCTGCATGATGATGCGCGCAGACTTGTACTTGGGATCGGCCTTGGGCACCGAGGACAGCAGCGCCTCGGTATACGGGTGCAGCGGGTTTTGGTACAACACCTCGGAGGAAGCCATTTCGACCACTTTGCCCACGTACATGACGGCGACGCGATCGGAAATGTGCTGCACCACGCTGAGATCGTGCGCGACAAAGATGTAAGACAGGTTGAAGTCGCGCTGCAAGTCCTGGAGCAGGTTGAGGGTCTGGGCCTGGATCGACACGTCGAGGGCGGAGACCGGCTCGTCGCACAGCACCAGGCGCGGGTTGAGCGCCAGGGCGCGGGCAATGCCAATGCGCTGACGCTGGCCGCCGGAGAATTCGTGCGGGTAGCGGCGCAGGTGATCCGGCCTCAAACCGACGCGTTGCAGCAGGTTGACGATCACTTCCTCGCTGTGGCGCGGATCGTACTTGCCGTGGATGACCATCGGCTCGGCGATGATGTCAGACACGGACATGCGCGGGTTGAGCGAGTTGATGGGGTCCTGGAAGATCATGGCGATCTCTTCGCGGGTTTTGGTGATCTCCTCGCGGTTGAGGCTGACCAGGTTGACCCGCCTGGGCTGACCATTCTTCGACAACGCGCGCGACTTGAACCAGACCTCGCCGGCGGTCGGCTCGTACAGGCGGATGATACAGCGGCTGGCGGTGGTTTTGCCGCAACCGCTTTCACCCACCAATCCCAGTGTTTCGCCTTCGCGCAGGTACAGGCTGACGTCGTCCACCGCGCGGACATAGCCCACGGTGCGCCGCAGAAGCCCCTTCTGGATCGGGAAGTACTTCTTGAGGTTCTTGACTTCCAGCAGGATGTTATCGGTCTGTGTAGTCTCGTCGGATGGCGGTGTCATCTCGATCACTCCTCATAGAGCAGGCAGCGCGCCCAGTGGCCGGGGCTGGCTTCGACCCAACGCGGCACAATCTGGTCGCATTTGCCGGGCATGAAGGCCGGGCAGCGCGGATGGAAGACGCAACCGGTGGGCAGACGCAGCGGATCGGGCACCATGCCCTCGATGGACGCCAGGCGCTGGCCGGTCTTGGGGCCGAGCTTGGGCACGGATTGCAACAGCGCCTTGGTGTAAGGATGTTTGGGGTTGTAGAACAGATCGACCACCTTTGCGCGCTCGACCTGTTTGCCCATGTACATCACCACGATTTCATCGGCCATGCTGGCGATCACGCCGAGGTTGTGGGTGATGAACATGATGGCCATGTTGGCGCTGGCCTGCAAATCGCGCATGATGTCGAGGATTTGGGCTTCGATGGACACGTCAAGCGCGGTGGTTGGCTCGTCGGCGATCAACATGGCCGGCTCGGTGGACAGGGCGATGGCGATCATCACACGCTGGCGCTGGCCGCCCGATAGTTGATGCGGATAGCTATCGACGCGCTGTTCGGGTTTGGGGATGCCGACGCGGCGCAACATCTGCACAGCAATCTCGCGCGCTTCCTCGCGCGTGACATGGCGATATTCCATGATCTTGTCGGCCATCTGATCGCCCAGTTTTTTGACCGGCAACAGACGATGCAGGGTGACGGCCTCGTTGATGTGCGTGCCGGCGGTGTACACCGGCGTGAGGGAACTCATCGGCTCCTGGAAGATCATGGCGATTTCGCCGCCGCGAATCTGGCGGATGGTCTCGCCGTCGGGGTCAAGGGTGGTCAGGTCGATGAGTTTGGTTTCGGCGGATGCGGCCTGCTGGCCGGGGCCGGCCAGCCGCCGCCGGCGGTGATACAGGATGTTGCCGCCGGTGATTTTGCCGGGTTTGGGAATCATCCGCAGAATGGCGCGGGCCGTGACTGACTTGCCGCAGCCGCTCTCGCCGATGATGCCCATGGTCTGGCCGCGCTTGATGTCGAAGGTCAGGCCATCGACAGCCTTGACGACGCCGCCGCGAATGTTGAATTCCACTTTGAGATCGCGGACTTCGATGAGCGGCTCGCGCGCATCGGCTTCGGCAACAGCCGGCGATGCGGAAGACGAAGAGGCGGTGGGAGATCGGGTTTCCATAGTCATCTCCTGATGCTAGCGCCCGCTGTAGGGGTCCAGCGCGTCGCGCAAACCGTCGCCCAGCATGTTGTAGGTGAGGACGGTGAGCAAAATGGGCGGCACGGTCCACAACAACCAGGGGGTGAAGCGAATGGCGCGCACGGTGGCGGCGTCCTGGAGCAGGGTGCCCCAACTGGTGAGCGGCGGGCGCAAGCCCAGACCCAACCAGCTCAGCGCTGTCTCCGCCAGAATCATGCCCGGAATGGAGAGGGTGGCGATGACGATGACGTGGCTCATCGCGCCGGGCAAGAGGTGCCGGAACATGATGCGCGAGTCTTTGGCGCCGAAACTCTTGGCGGCCAGGGCGTATTCACGCTCGCGCAACGACAGCACCAGCCCGCGCACCTGGCGGGCCAAGCCGCCCCATCCCAGGAACGCCAGGATCAGGGTCAACATGAAATAGACCGCTATGGGAGACCAGAATACCGGGATGGCCGCCGACAGCGCCATGAACAGCGGGATGTTGGGGAAGGCGGCCAGAAATTCGGTGAAGCGCTGCACGAACATGTCCGTCGCGCCGCCATAGTAGCCGGAGATGACGCCCAGCGACGCGCCCAGCGCCAGCGTCAGGAACTGGCCGATCAGGCCGATCATCAGAGACAGCCGGCCGCCATACATGATGCGTGTGAAGAAGTCGCGCCCCAGCGCGTCGGCCCCCATGATGAACAGGCGGGCTTCCTTTTGATCCGCCTCGAGCCCGAATAGATGCAGATTGGTGGGAATCAGCCCAAACAATTGATACGAATCGCCCTGCACAAACAAGCGAAGCGGATATTTGCGGTTGGGGTCTTCAACCCAGGTGCGCAGGCGTCTGACCTGGTCCACTCTGCGCTCCAGGCCGTAGATAAAAGGCGCCTGAAACTGACCATTGGCGTCCACAAATCGAATGGGGGTGGGCGGCGCCTCGACGAAATTGCTGCGATTCTCCAGAGCGTAGGGGGAGATGAACTCGGGCAGGGCGACAAAGGACACATACAGCGCGATCAATAAAACGCCGCCCACGACACCCAGTTTGTTCTTTTTGAAACGGTACCAGACCAGGCTCCAGTAGCTCTGGCTGAATTCTTTCTTTTTGCCCAGCGGCAAGGCCGAAGGTGCGGATGCAACAGCCATCGGTTACTCCTTCTCTCTCTCTGCCACATACGATGCGGATCGGGTGTGGGTTTGGGTGATGTGGCGCGTGTCACTCCAGTCGAATGCGGGGGTCCACCCAGGCCAGCAACAAGTCGGCGACCAGGTTGCCCACAAGCAACATGATGGTGAGAAAGACGATGCAGGTGCCGGCCAGATACATGTCCAGCTTGCGCAGCGAATCCACAAACACCGGCCCGATGGTCGGCAGGTTGAGCACGATGGCCACCAGCGACGAGCCGACGATGATGCTGGGGAACACGTCCGAACCGAGGATGGTGATGAGGGGGTTAATGGCAATGCGCACGGCGTGCTTCCAGGTCACGGTGCGATTTTTCAGGCCGCGGGCGCGGGCCGCCTCCACAAACGGTTGACCCAGGGTGTCGAGCAGATTGCCGCGCATGATGCGCACCAGCCCGCCGATGCCGGTCACCGCGCTGATCAAAGCCGGAATCCACAAATGGCTCAGCAAGTCCAGGACTTTCTCGATGCTCCACGGCGCATCCTGGTATTGCGGTGAAAACAGCCCGGTCACTTCCAGATTGAAAATGATGATGGCGAAGTACATGATGATTAACGCCAGCAGGAAGCCGGGCATGCCCAGGCCGATGAAGCTGATGACGGAAATCACCTGGTCGCCGGGCGAGTATTGCTTGACGGCTGAGTACACGCCGAGCGGAATGGCCAGCGCCCAGGTCAGCACGGTGGTGGCAATAGCCAGAATCACGGTGTAGCCCAGGCGGGCGCTCAGGATTTCGCTGACCGGGCGCTCGAACTCAAATGACTCTCCAAAGTCACCCCGCAAAAAAAAGTTGACGGCCCAATTAAAGTAGCGTTCGAGGAAGGGTTTGTCCAGGCCATAGCGCACACGCAGCATCTCTACTTGTTGCTCCGCGCTGCGGTCGCCGCGCGCGCGCAGTTGCTCGACTTTTTGAGTGAGGTAATCGCCGGGGGGCAGCTCAATGATTACGAAACTGACGAAGGAAACCAGCACGACCATGACGATCGCGTATCCCAGCCGGCGGATGAGATAGTTCACCATCTGCGCTTCTCCTCTTGAACAGGCAGGACGAACGGGAAGATAAAGCGGAAGTGGCGGATGGCTGGGAGGATCCAGGCCATCCGCCACTGGTCAGGCCGCGCGCCGTGAGCCGGCCCACAGCAGTGGAGCCAGATAGCGAGCCTTTGGACGCGGACCTCTCGTCATTGCATTGCGCGGGGGGTTACTTGTCCATCCACCACGTCGCGGCAATCTGGTTGCCCGGAGTCGCCGGCGCCCACGGGCCGACCACGCCATAATCCAGAATGTTGCGCATGTAATTCTTGACGATGATGGGCATGGGCTGGTCGCCGGCCACACCGATGACGAACGGGCCTTCGTTGACGATCACATCGATGGCTTCCCAGACCACTTTGTGGCGATCCTCGATAGTCCTGGTTTGCTGACCCTTCTCGTACAGGGCTTGCAGCTTGGCGGCCGGGCTGTCGGGCGCGGGCTGCACGCCGCACGAATAGGGCTGACCTTCAACTGGCTTGCAGGCCTCCTTGCCCTGCTCATACCAGCGCCCCTCCAGCGGAAACATGTAGCGGTTGACGATCGGGAAGATCCAGTCCGGATAGGTCCAGATGTCAATCTCCGAGATGTGCGCGCCCTTCAGCATGTAATAACCTTCGGAGACACGAGTGCCTTCCTCAGGTTGACCTTCCAGGTTGTTGACTCTCACCTTAATTCCAAGATTGCTCTCCCATTGCGCTTTGGCTTCGGCGGCAGCGTCCACCTGCACCTTCAGGCTGCCACCCCAAGCGCTGACATCGATCACCAGCTCAAATGGTTTGCCGCTGGGCAGGGTGCGGAACCCGTCGGCGCCTTTCTTCATGCCGACTTCATCGAGCAGTTTGTTGGCTGTCTCGGCGTCAAAATCGGCGTAGGCCGACGCCCACTTCTTGTACACTTCCTGCCCTTCGGGGCTGGCGAAGTGCCACGACTGCGGGCTGATGGTGGCGCCCTTGGCTTCGCCGATGCCGCCCCACACCACGTCGATCATGCGCTCGCGATCCAACCCCAGCGACAGCGCCTGGCGGAAGCGCTTGTCGCGCAGCAGCTCGCGGATCTCGGCGGCCATTTCCGGCGTGTCATCGGGATAGTTCTTGCCGCCTTCGACATAGTACTGGTTGACCATGTAGCCCGGCCACGCGCCGGCGCCGTTCATGTAGTTCTCCAGGAAGCGATAACCGCCGGCTTCGGCCTTTTCGCGCAGCAGCGGAATTTCGTTCGGGCCGCCGCAAACGCGGAACGCGGTGTCATAGCGCCCCTGAGCGCAGTTCAAAATGCGCACCTGTTCATCGGACACCAGTTCCACTGCAATGGCGTCGATGTAGGGCAACTGATTGCCCTGCTCGTCCACGCGCCAGTAATACGGGTTGCGGGTGAACCTGTAGTTCTGGCCGTCCTGCGACACATCGGTCAGGCACCAGGCGAACAGACAGGGATAACCGGGCGTCTGCCACCACTGGTCGGCTTTCTGCAAGTCATCGTAAGTCTTGTCCGGCGTGTACTTGGGGTGGAACTGCTTCAGATAGTGCGCCGGCTTCATCATCGAGTTGGCAAACTCCCAGTAGCCTTGCGCCATGTAAAACGGGTTGATCCACATCGGCTGATCCGACTTCCACACCACGGTGAAGTCATCGGGAAACTCCATATCGATGAATGATCCGTCCGACTTCCTCAGGTAGCTAGGTTTTGCGATGGCCTTGTAGTCCTCGTCCTTCAGCACGTCCTCATACCAGAACTGCCAGTCGGCGCTGGTGTAGGGCTGGCCATCCGACCACTTCAGGCCCTTGCGCAGCTTCAGCGTGAAGGTCTTGCCGTCCTCCGACCATTCGTAGCTCTCGGCCAGACCCGGCTCGTAGCCGGTCAGATCAGCCTTCCACTTGATGGGCGGCTCAGAAATGTACAGCAGCACGTTGCCGACGCCCGGCCACCAGCTCGCCGTCTGGATCGTGCCGCCATATTTGCCGATGGCTTCGCGCACCGGCGTGACGACTGGATCAGCCGGCAGGCGCTCGTCCACGGGGGGCAGCGCGCCACTTTTCACCAGCTCGGCCAGATCGGGCGCCTCGTTGTACTTGGATGGCGCTGCAGCGGGAGCGGGGGGTTCTGTTGGAGCAGCCATCGCGGCCGTGGGAGTGGGCTGTGCCGGCGGCGGGGCTGCGGTGGGAGATTCGGGCGCAGGGGCCGGGCCGCCGCAACTGGCAATCATCAATGCGGCGCTGGCCAGCAATCCGATTCGCATCTTGGCGTGTTTCATGGTTCTCTCGTCCTCCTTAACTTGAAAAAGACTCCTGAACTGGCGAACGCGGTCTGTGGTTTTTGCCGCGCCGCAACAAAGACGCGGCGCGATCAGCAAAAAAGGGGATTGGCTGCGGATATTTCTGGCTGATTCACCTCCTCATCGGAAGAAGCAGGCAGGCGCTCATGTTCCAATGGATGAGTTGCAGTCGAGCATTCGGCGCGCGCAACTGTGGTTTGCTGTCCAAAATGCACACCGAATTTGACGCGCTGAACACTGCGCTCTGCTTCGGCCCGGAAGAACATGGCATTGCGAATTATAGACCACGCGCTTCGCGCGAAACAGCTTCGCAGCGCAACCGTTTTCGCGCGCATTGCTGCCGCTGTTGCGAGAGAGGCGCTGTAATCGTTTACACGACAAGTGTAATCGTTTACACAAGGTCTGTCAACAAAGGCGGAAGATTCGGAGCGGCATGGCGCGGCCATCCTCGATGATAAGATTGCCTGCGGCAATCTGTGGCTGAATCTCTCGATCTCAATCTTCTGACCGGTCTGGTCGCCGATGCATTGCGCGTTGACGCGCCGGCTGTGCGGCTAGTCCCCATCCCCGCCGGCAAGCACAACCGCTCGTACTACGTCGAAAGCGCCGCCGGCTCGCATGTGCTGCGCGTCGCCCCGCCCGACGGCGCCGGCTATCTGTTCTACGAAACGCGCATGATGCGCCAGGAGCCGGCGCTGCACGCGCTCATCCGCGAGCGTCTGCCCATCCCCGTCGCCGACGTGATGCACTATGATTTCAGCCGCGCGCGCCTTGACCGCGACTATCTCATCATGACGGCGCTGTCCGGCATCCCGCTCAGCGCCGCCGCGAACCTCACCCAGGGCCGGCTTGATCGCGCGTTGCAGCAGACCGGCGAGTGTCTGCGCCAGCTTCACTCACTGACGGCTGAAAACTGCCTGGGCCGGCCCCTGCACGGCTATGTCGGCCCGCATCACCCGATGTCCCCGCAATCCACGTGGTGGGAGGCTTTTCGCATCATGTGGCACAAGCTATTGGACGATGTGGTCGCCTGCGAAGGATATTCGCCGGAAGAAGGCCAGGCCATGCGCGACCTGCTCGACTACTACCGGCGCTATTTCGACCGGCCTGTTGTCCCGCGCTTGTTGCACATGGATGTCTGGAGCCAGAACATTCTGGTGGACGACTCCGGTAACGTCACCGGTCTGGTGGACTTCGATCGCGCGCTATGGGGCGACCCGGAGATCGAGTTTGCCGTGCTCGACTACTGCGGCATCAGCAAGCCGGCGTTTTGGCAAGGATACGGCGCCGCCCGCGACACCTCAACCGCTGCCGCTGTGCGCCGGCAGTTCTATCTGCTCTACGAAGTGCAGAAATACATGCCCATCGAAGTGTGGCGGCGCAACAACCGCGCTGCCGCGCAACGCTACAAACGGCAGTGTCTGGCGCTGGCGGCGCAACTGTTGCCATCCAGGGCGCTATCCGCAAACTGACGCATTGGGCGATTGGGCCATTGAGTCATTGGGAGATTGAGTCATTGGGGGATTGAGTCATTGAGTCATTGAGTCATTGCGCCATTGCGCCATTGAGTCATTGGGCCGATCACCCAATCACCCAATCACTCAATCGCTCAATCACCCAATCACCCAATCGCTCAATCGCTCAATCGCTCAATCGCTCCCTTGACTTCAGCCAGGTATTTGTCCCGGTTGGCGGAGCGGGCGATCTTGCCGCTGCTGGTTTTCAGCAACCATTTTGCGCCCACGACGTATGCGTCGCGCAACACGACGTCCGAACCGCGACTGACAGCGGCGCGAATGGCGTCGCCAATGCGCAGCCGCTCGTCCTCATCCTCCGTGTCGGCCTCGGCCACGATCACCACATCCTCGGTGCCGGCCAGCTCGTTGTAGACGCCAAAGGCCACCACCCGGCCCGGATGCACGCCCGGCACGTCGCCGGCCACACGCTCCAGGTCCTGCGGCGCGATATTCTTGCCGCCCACAATGATCAAATCTTTCTTGCGCCCGGTCACAAACACTTCACCGTCGGCGATGTAGCCCAGATCGCCGGTGAGGAACCAGCCCTGGTGAAACGCCTGCTCTGTCAAGTCGTCGCGGTGGTAATAGCCGGTCAACATGCAATCGCTTTGAATGGCCAGCTCGCCCACCCGGCGATCCGGCAGTTCCCGGCGCTCCGCGTCGAGCGCGCGCACGCGGGTGTTGTCGATGGGCCGGCCTGATGACACCAGCCGCAGGCTGTCGCCGGCGGAGCGCGCCGGCGCCGCCACGCCTTCTGTGACAAACGCCCGCGCATCGATCTCATCCACCACCACCGGCGCGTCGATGCCGCCCTGGGTCACCCCAAACACATTCTCGGCCATGGCATATGACACGGCCAGCGCATCCGGCCGCAGGCCATACGGCGCAAACCTGTCCAGAAAAACCTGGTGGCTGCTCCAGTGAATCGGCTCGGAGCAATTCGTCACCGCGCGCAGGCTGGACAGATCGACGCCTTCCAGGTCGCGCGGGCGGATTTTCTGCGCGCAGAAGTTGTAGGCGAAGTTGGGCAGCCAGCACAGCGTGCCGCGATAGCGCGTGATGGCCTGCATGAGCCGCGCCGGCGCGCGCACCCAATCGAATGGCGACATCATCGCCACCGGCACACGGCTGAGAATAGGCATCACGAACGAGGCGATCAATCCCATATCGTGATAGAGCGGCAGCCAGCTCACGATCACATCGTCCTGCGTGAGGCGAATGGCGCGCGCGTAGGCGTCCAACTGGTTGAACACAGCGCGGTGCGAGAGCGCCACGCCCTTCTGCAAGCCGGTCGTGCCGCTGGAGTGCTGCAACAACACGATGTCATCGGGCTGGCGGGCCAGACCGCCCCATCCCGTCATATCCGGCTCAATCGGCGTCACGCTTTCACAACACACCACCCGCCGCACCGAGTTGCGCGCGCTGGCGCGCATCGCCTGTTCGACCTCCGGCGCGAAGACCTGATCGGTGATCACCGCCGCCGGCGCCGTCACGTCGATCAACGCCGCCAGATCGCGCCGGTACTTGTCCGGCGCCAGTTTCTCGGTCAGAAAAGGCAGGATGGACGGAATCGCGCCGTGCAGCACAGCGCCCCAGAAAGCGTGAATCAGCGCCTCGCCGTGTTGCAGAATCGTGACCACCACTTCGCCCGGCCCAATGCCAGCCTGCGCCAGCGCCCTCGCGTAGCCGGCGGCCCCACGCGCCAGCGCGCCATATGTCATCGGAATGTCTGGCTGGCGCGCCAGCATCACCTGCGCGGCAACGCGATCGGGACATTCCTGGAAGGTCTGGCGTAGGACGTGAGCAAATGTGCGCATGGCAGAGGGTGCGGTCGGACAAAAGTTCTCATCGATCGGCAGTCGGCACATTGTACCGGGCATGACGGAGTATGATCGACGCATCTGCATGGATCACATTCTGAACGCGCTGCCGGCGCGGCATGGCCATTTCCGGCTCGAATCGGGCTATCACACAGACCTATGGCTCAACCTCGACGCGCTCTTCTTGTCTCCGCGCGACATCGCGCCACAGGTCGCAGCGCTGGCCGGGTTGCTGCAAGCCTATGAGCCTACTGCCATCTGCGGTCCGCTTCTCGGCGGCGCGTTTCTGGCTCAGGCCATCGCCTCGCATCTAGGGGCGCGCTTCTACTTTTGCCAGCCGGCGCCCACGGACACAGCCAACCGCCTGTTCGCCGCCCAGTATCAGTTGCCGCCGGACTTGCGCCAGCGCGTCCGCAACGAGCGCGTTGCCGTCGTGGACGACGTCATTAGCGCCGGATCTTCTGTGCGCGCAACAGCAGCGGCGCTGGACGCGGCAGGAGCCGCGACAATCGTGGTCGGTTGTCTGTTGTTGCTCGGCGACAAGGCGGTCGAGCACTTCACCGGGCGGGGCGTTCCGCTGGCATCGCTGGGCAGGCGCGCATTCAACCTGTGGATGCCCGACCAGTGCCCGCTGTGCATGGCCGGCGGGCCAATCGAGGACCCGATGACCGGCACACCTTAGGGCCGGCGCGCACTCTTTGAGAATCACCACATGGTTGAAATCATTCCCTATCAAACACGCTGGCCGGCCGAGTTTGAGCAAATCGCCTCGGCTCAGCGCCAGGCCCTGGGCGATTTGGCGCTGCGCATCGACCATATCGGCTCCACCGCTGTGCCCGGCCTGCCGGCCAAAGACGTGATCGACATTCAGATCACCGTTGCGCGGCTGGACGGCGCCGTGATCGCCGCTCTGGAATCAGCCGGCTACACGCGCGTGGAAGCCAACTGCCGCGACCATCGCCCGCCCAATGCAGAGGGGCCGGAAAGCGACTGGGAAAAGGTGTTCTTTCGTCCGCCGCCGGGCCAGCGCCGGACGAACACGCATGTGCGCATGGCGGGCCGGCCCAATCAACGCTATCCGTTGCTGTTCCGCGACTACCTGCGGGCGCACCCGGCCAGCGCAGCGGCCTATGCTGAGCTGAAACGCCGGCTGGCAGAACACCTGTCCGATCCACAACGTTATCCCGAAGTCAAAGATGCGGCGGTGGATCTGATTTATTTCGCAGCCGAGGAATGGGCGGCAACGACCGGCTGGCAGCCGGGGCCGGCGGATGCATAGCCGCCCATCTTTCCCCGCGCCAGGCTCGGTGCTAAGATTGCGCGCATGTCTGACATGACCCTGCTCGGCGCGCAAGCCAAACAAGCCGCTCGCATCCTGGCCCGCGCCGACACCTCGCAGAAAAACGCAACCCTGCGCGCACTGGCAGAAGGGCTGACCCGCCGGCTCAATGACATCCTGACGGCCAATGCCAGAGACATCGAATACGCCACTGCCAAAGGCGTCGCGCCGTATTTCATCGACCGGCTCACGCTCAACGAGAAGCGTCTGCGCCTCATCGCCGGCGATGTGCTCAAGGTGGCCGAGTTGCCCGATCCGGTCGGCGAGCCGTTTGACGCCGTCACGCTGCCCAACGGCCTGCGCCTGCATAAGCGCCGCATTCCGCTGGGCGTGCTGGGCGTGATCTACGAATCACGGCCCAACGTCACGATCGATATCGCCGCGCTGGCCATCAAGAGCGGCAACGCCTGCATCCTGCGCGGCGGCAGCGAGACGATTCACTCCAACCGCGCGCTGGTCGGCGTGGCGCATGAGGCTTTGGCCGCCAACGGCCTGCCGCGCGAAGCAGTGTCGTTCGTCGATGACACCGACCGCGCGCGGATCATGGAACTCCTGCGGCTGACTGACTATGTGGACCTCATCATTCCACGCGGCGGGGCCGCGCTGCATGATCTATGCCGCAAGAACAGCACGATTCCCGTCATCACCGGCGGCATGGGCATCAACCACATTTACGTGGACGAGACCGCCGACCAGGACATGGCGCTCGACATCCTGTTCAACGCCAAAGTGCAAAAGCCGACCGTGTGCAATGCGCTGGGCACGGTGATCGTCCACCGCGACATCGCCGAGGCGTTCATCCCGAAGATGGCCGGGCGACTGGGCGAGGCCGGCGTCAGTTTCCGCTGCGATCCGCGCGCCTGCGATATCTTCAGCCGGCATGTCCCCAATGCCGACTTTCAGCCGGCAGCCCCGCCAGACTGGGACACCGAGTGGCTCTCGCTGGTGGCCGGCGTCAAAGTCGTGGATTCGCTGGATGACGCCATCGCCTTCATCGAAGCCCATTCGATGGATCACTCCGACGGCATTGTGTCGCGCAATCCCGATCACATCGCCCGCTTTGTGAACGAGGTGGACTCGTGCGGCGTGTTTGTCAACGCCAGCACCCGCTTCAATGACGGCGGGCAATTCGGCCTCGGCGCAGAAGTCGCCATCAGCACGCAACGCATTCACGCCAGAGGGCCGATGGGCCTGCGCGAGCTGACCAGCTACAAGTGGGTTGTGGAAGGCGACGGGCACGTGCGGCCGGGGTAGCGAGCGGCGGTTCGACAGGCTCACCAACCGGAGCGGGGGAGCAGGGGGCGTGTGACATTTGTCGCTCCGCGCCATAATGCGCAGCACTGCAACACGCAGTGCGCAACACAGGAGGTTTCGACATGACATCGGTTGTTGTCATTGGCGCCGGCATTGGCGGGATTGCCGTTGCGGCGCGCCTGGCCCGGCGCGGCTATCGCGTGACGGTGCTTGAGAAGAACAGCGCCCCCGGCGGACGCACCGCAGTCCTCAAGCGCGACGGCTTCACATTCGACATGGGGCCGTCGTTGTTCCTCATGCCCGACGTGTTTCGCCAGACCTACACCGACCTCGGCGAGCGCATGGAGGATCACCTCGATCTCATCCGACTTGACCCCACTTACCGCGTGCACTTTCACGACGGCTCGTGGATCGACTTGACCGGCGACCTGGTGCGCATGCGCGAGCAGCTCAACGCCATCGAACCCGGCTCGTTCGACGCTTACCTGCGCTTCCTCCACGACGGCTACGGCCACTACTGGAAGTCGATCCGCTACTTTGTGGATCGCAACTTCTACAATCTGGCGCAGTACCTGGCGCCGGCAAACCTGCCGCTGTTGTTCGAGTTGAAGGCGCTGCAAAAGCACTACCCGCACATCAGCCACTTCTTCAAAGACCAACGGCTGCGCGCGGCATTTTCGTTCCAGAACGTGTATCTGGGAACCAGCCCCTACGACGCCATGGCCACCTACACGCTGCTGCAATACACCGAACTGGGCGAAGGCGTGTGGTTTCCGCGCGGGGGCATGTATCGGGTGATTGAAAGCCTGACCGCCATCGCCAAAAAGAACGGCGCGACCTTCCACTACAACGCGCCGGCGGCGCGCATCGATGTGGACGATGCGCGCCGGCGCGTCACCGGCGTCACGCTGGCCGGCGGCGAACACATCCCGGCCGATATCGTCATCGCCAACGCCGACCTGCCCTATGTGTACGACCAGCTCTTGCCGGCCAGCCCCAAAGCCGAGCGGCTGAAGCGCATGAAGCACACCTCGTCGGCCATCATGTTCTACTGGGGGCTGAAAGGCCCGCGCGCGCCGCAACTGCTGCACCACAACGTCTTCCTGGCCGATCACGACTACAAGCGCAGCTTCGACCGCATCTTCCAGGATCTCACGCTGCCCGACGAGCCGTCGTTCTATGTGTGCGCGCCGACCGGCACAGACCCCTCGTTCGCCCCGCCCGGCTGCGACAACCTGATGGCGCTCGTGCCGGTGGGCTATTTGAACGAGGCGCGCCCGCAGGACTGGCAGACCCTGACCGGCAAAGCCCGCGAAGCCGTATTGCAGCGCCTGGCGCGCATCGGCCTCGCTGACCTGCGCGAACGGATCGTGTTCGAGCGCACGCTCAACCCATTGAACTACCGCGACGACCTGAACCTGGCCAAAGGCGCCGCGTTCGGGCTGAGCCATGATTTTCTGCAGGTGGGCTATCTGCGTCCGCGCAACCGGCACGCCCGCTATGGCAACCTGTATTTCGCCGGCGCCAGCACCCATCCCGGCACCGGCCTGCCGATCGTGCTGATCTCAGCCAAACTGGCCGAAGCGCGCATTCTGAAGGAGCAGAGCGATTGACGCGCGGTGTGAGCGCCGGCGCACAGGTCAGACAACCTGCGCAATTCGACGAAAACGAAAGCAAGGAGATAGCCAGATGAGCAGCTTTGTTAACGCCCTTCCCATGGCTGAGATCGCCGAGTTTTGCCGGCGCTGGAAAATCCTGGAATTGGCGGTATTCGGCTCCACATTGCGCAACGACTTCACTCCCAGCAGTGATGTAGATATTCTGATCGCTTTCAGCGCTGACGCCGACTGGGGACTGCTTGACCACGTCAGGATGAAACAGGAATTGCAGTCCCTGCTGGGCCGCGATGTGGACCTGATTACCAGGCGCGCGCTGGAGTCCAGTGCCAACTGGCTATTGCGCAATGAGATATTGAAGACGGCAAAGACTGTTTTATCTGTGCCAGAGGAAGCCTATGCGGCGAGATGAAACTATCCTGCTCGATATTGCCAGAGCGGCGCGCGCTGTCCGAACGTTTGTTCAAGGTCTGGATAAAGATTCCTTCATCAATGACTACAAGACTCAATCAGCAGTGCTGTACCAGATCATCGTGATCGGTGAAGCCGTCAAGCGGCTGTCGCAGGAGTTTCGCAATAATCAGCCGCAGATACCCTGGTCGTTGATAGCAGGAATGCGCGACGTTCTCATTCACGGCTACGACATTGTGGACTGGAATGAGGTTTGGAAGACAGCGACAAGCGATGTGCCTGAATTGCTGACCGGCATAGCGCCCCTGCTTCCACGAGAAAGCCCGACATCGCAGTGATCCAGTCCGTCTGAGCACACCCTGCGCCCGACGCCATGCCACACACCAACAGCAATGCAAGGCTCGTTCTGGCGCTATGAGCGCGCCGCAAGCCGCGCGCGGGCAATCTCGATAGCCTGTGGGTTGCTGTCGATGCCGATCCAGCGCCGGCCCAGATGTTTTGCGGCGACCAGCGTCGTGCCGCTGCCGCAAAAAGGGTCGAGCACCACATCGCCGGCGTTGCTGGCAAGTTCGACGATCCGCCTCAGCAACGCCAGCGGCTTCTGCGTCGGGTAATCGACGCGCTCTCTGGAGGTCGGGGCGATGGCCGGAATATCCCACACATCGTCCAGCAGCTTGCCGCCCTTCATCACGTAGCGTTTGCCATAGGCGTTCATGTAGCGATTGCCCTGCGCGTCGGTGTGGCGGTATTTGTCCAGCATGGCCGGCGTCGGCGCGTCGCGCAGCGCGTTGAACACATAGTCGGGCGAGCGGGCGTGCCAGAAGATCACGTCGTGCTTGGTCAGCAGACGGCGGCCGGCCTTCGACGCGCCCAGCCCGTAATGCCAGATGATTTCGTTGACGAAGACGCCCCGCCTTGCACACGCCGGCCCGCTCAATCCGAACAGGTCATCCAGCATCAGCCGGATGTGGTGGCTCATGCGCCAGTCGCAATGGAAGAACAGCGACCCATCGGGCGCCAGGGCGCGCAGCATGGCTTCGAGGCGCGGGCGCATGTAGGCGATGTAATCGGCCGGCGCCCCAAACGCATCCTCGTAACTGCCGGCCCGCCCCCGCCGGCGCACACCCGTGTTGAACGGCGGATCGAGATAGATCAGCCGCGTCGAGCCGGCCTTCAGCCGGGGCAGAACCTCCAGACAATCGGCGGCAATGAGACGATTCCTCATGCGCGCGCCGGTGGTTGCCACAGCCCCGCAATGCGCGCGCCGCAGTCCGGGCAGAGGCCGTTTTCCTTCAGCCGGTTGCTCAACACGCGAAAGCCAACCCGCTCAATCAACGTCGCCCCGCAGTCCGGGCAATAGGTGTTCTCGAAGCGCGCCAGTTTGCCCGGCAGATTGCCGGCGTACACATAGCGCAGACCCTCGCCGTAACCGATCTCGGCGGCGCGCGCCAGCGCGCGCGCGTCCGTGTTGTCGCGGTCGGTCATGCGGTAATCCGCGTGGAACGCCGTCACGTGCCAGGGGATATCGGCTGACAGCGAACGAATGAACTGCGCTGCGTCGCGCAGCTCAGCATCCGAGTCGTTGAACCCTGGCACAACCAGGGTGACAATTTCCAGCCAGAAGCCCATCTCATACACCATGCGCGCGCCTTCCAACACGCGATCCAGCGCCGCGCCCAGTTGGCGATAGTTTTTGTCGCGCATGGATTTGAGATCGATCTTATAGCCGTCGAGCCAGGGCCGCAGATACTCCAATACTTCGCGCGTGGCATAGCCGTTCGAGACATACAGGCACAGCAGACCGGCGGCTTTTGCCGCTTTGAAAACGGCCGCCGCCCACTCCGAGGTGATGAGCGGCTCGTTGTATGAGCTGACCACGCTGCGCGCCCGCGCGCGACGGGCCAGCGCCGCCAGATCGTCCGGCGTCACCCTGACCGGCGGCGCGCCGGCGGCGGCATCGCGCAACGCCTGCGAGATGTCCCAGTTTTGGCAATAGTCGCAGTGCAGATTGCAGCCCAACATGCCGAACGTCAGCGCGGTGGAGCCGGGCAGCGCGTGATAGAACGGCTTCTTCTCCACCGGATCAGCGTGAATCGCCGAGGCGTACCCCCACGGCGCATGCAGCGCGCCGCCGGCGTTGTAGCGCACCTGGCAGATGCCGCGCCCGCCGGGTTTGATGCGGCAGCAGTGAGCGCAAGCCGCGCAAATCACACTGCCGTCCTCCAATCGTTGATACAACTCGCCTTCGCGCGTCAGCGCGTCGAGCCAGCCGGCCAGCGGCACAGCGCCGGCAAGTGGCGCGCGGATAGCAGCCGATTCCGCCTGGGTCGTTTGCGGGGTCAGGGTTGCGTTCACAGATCGCGCTCCTGGGCGCTCGCGCTGCGCGGTCGCCCGATACAATCATAGCGCAGCCGCGCGCAGCCACCCCCTGCCCCGGCGGGCGAAATACCGGCGCAGTAGAATGCCTCTGAAACGCGCGCACATCCAACACCAACAACCCCCAATCGTCAATCCGTCAATCGTCAATTGCAATGAATCCCTTTACCCGCTCGCTCATTGGGCGCGTCACCGATCAGGCGCTGATCGATTTCGTCCAAAACTGGGATGAACTGGAGGCGCTGATCGTGCGCGTCTATCGCAACAACAGGGTCGCGCCGGAAGATGAAGCCGTCTATGCGCGTCTGCGCGCCTGGTTGCAGGCGGCTTATCCGCGCCACCAGACCCGGCTGGCCGTATATTGGCCGCGCACGCGCATCGGGCGTGAGCCGGCCCGCGAAGATCCGCTGGCGCGGCTGCTGGCGATCGAGCGCGCCGCCGACCTGGTGGACAACTGGGCCGCGATGCAGACCCTGCCGGCTGCGCGCGAGACGCTCAATCTCCTGCTGCTCGATGCGGACTGAGCGACAATAGGCGCATGGAAGCGCTCATTTTTCACGGCGCGCGCCGGCTTGAAATCGAGGATGCGCCGGCGCCGCAACCTGGCCCGGACGAAGTCCTGATTCGCGTCCATGCCTGCGGCATTTGCGGCTCGGACCTGAGCGGCTATGTGGGCCACAGCCCGCGCCGCAACGCCCATATCCCGCTCATTATGGGGCATGAGTTTTCAGGTCAGGTAGTCGAGGTTGGCAAAGACGCGCGGCGCGACGCGGCGGAGAGCCTCGCCCCTGGCGACCGCGTCGTGGTGCAGCCGCTCATTCCATGCGGCGTGTGCCCGGCCTGCCGCGCCGGCCAGACCAATATCTGCCCGAACATGGCGGTTCTGGGGATCGAGCGCGCCGGCGCATTTGCCGATCTGGTCTGCGCGCCGGCAGACCGCGTGTTCAAACTGCCGGCGCAGGTCAGCGACCTGGACGCAACAATGACCGAGACGCTGGCAGTGCAGGCGCACGTCTTCAGGACGATGGCGCCGCCGCTGCTGAGGACGGTGGTGGTGCTGGGGGCCGGGCCGCAGGGACTGCTGGCCGCGCAACTGGCCCGGCTGGCCGGCGCGTCAAACATCATCGTCACCGATCTGGTGGCGCATCGACTGGAGATGGCGCGCGCTATGGGCGCGACGCACACCGTGCACAGCGGCCAGGAGGATGTGGTTGAGCGGGTGAAAACCATCACCGGCGGTTGGGGGGCCGAGTTCATCGTGGACACCGCCGGCGCGCCGGCCACCCGTCAGCAGGGCGTGGCGGCGCTTGCGCCGGGCGGCACACTGGTGTTGATCGGACTCGGCAAGGGTGACACCACCCTCAATTTCCTTCCCGTCGTCAATCGAGAGCTGCATGTGCGCGGCAGCTATGCCTACACCGATGACGACTTCCTGCGCGCCGTGGAGTTGATTGCGGCCGGCCAGGTGCGCGTGCGCGAGATGATCCATCTGGCGCCCCTGTCTGAAGGGGCGCAGTTCTTCGAGCGGCTGGCAACACAGCCAGAGCATCTGGTGAAGGTTGTCTTGCAGCCGGGGCAGGCTCGCGCTTGATCCCACAGCACAGAATCCCGGAGTCTTTAAGACTCCGGGATTCTGCGGCGATACGTACTAATCGGTATTCACAAATTGCCTGCGGACACTATCATGGCGAACAGATGCCGTGCCGCACATTTTGACGCGACGCAACCTATGCAGCACAGGTCATTGCGGGCACGCGGCAGGCGCATCTGGATCGCCTCCTCTGGGGGGAGAGGAGATCATCGCAGATGCGCCCTGTCGCCGCCGGAAACCACCCGGAAGAGTTGCGCCTGGGTTTTGACACCCAGCTTGTCCATGATATTGCGGCGATGCACTTCGACTGTGCGCACGCTGATGCCCAGCCGGTCGCCAATCTGCTTGTTGCGATAGCCGTTGACGATCAGTTCCAGGACCTCGCGTTCGCGCGTTGTGAGTGAACTGAAGGCGTCATGGGCGTCCGGCTGCTCTTGAAGGCGGCGGGCGACCTGGGCCAGGCTGGGGCTGAAAAATGTCTCGCCGGCGCGCACGGCCTGCAACGCTTGCAGCAACTCCTGACTGCCGGCCGACTTGAGCAGGAACCCCCGCGCGCCGGCCTGCAAGGCGTTTTGCAGCGCCTGATGGTTGTAGCTGTAGGACAGCATGATGACGGCTGTGCGCTCGACGGTGGCCACCATCTGCCGGGCTGCTTCGACGCCGGCCAGTTCGGGCAGATCGACGTCGATCAGCGCCAGATCCGGCTGCCTGATCTCGGCCAGATGCACTGCCATCAGGCCGTCCAGGGCCTCGATGCATTCATACTCGCCGGTCTCGCTCAGGGTAGCCACGAGGCCGCGACGAGTGACATCGTGCGCATCCGCGATGAGGACGCGCACGCTTTGTCCATGGCGGGACGGGCCTGCTGGCAGGGGAATCTCTATGACGATGGTGGCGCCTTTGCCCGGCGCGCTCTCCACGCTGAAGTCGCCTGCCAGCAGAGTCACCTGCCGGCGCAGGCCGGGCAGCCCAAATGACAGGGCCGAATTGACCTCGATGTCCAGGATCGACGGGTCAAAGCCAATGCCATCATCCTGAACCGTCAGTCGGGCCGAGCGAGAGCCGATGTGCAATTGCGCTGAGATCTCGCCGGCCTGCGCATGGCGCACCGCATTTGCCAGCGCCTCTTTCAACCCGCGAAACAGGACGCGCTCGATCTCGATAGGCATGCGCCGGAGGCGGCCGGTGGCGTGAAAACGAATCGTCTGGCGCGCCGAGGCGGCCATGCGCTCCACATAGCGCCGGGCGGCTGCGCCAATGCCTGACTGCTCAAGCACCTCGGAGTCCAGGTCCATCGCCAGAGCGCGAACCTGTTCGCTCACTTCTTCCAGCAGATCGAGGCTGTTTTGAACCAGTCTGGCGCTGGGAGAATCTGTGTCTGCCGGGGGATGGGCAGAGAGGATGGCTTTTCGCAGCGCCAGCAGGTGATGGCCAATTCCATTGTGCAGCCGCTCGGCGATGCGATTGCGCTCGTCATCGCGGGCGGTGACCAACTGGCGGGCCAGGTCGCGCGCTTCCACCTCGCGGGAGCGGGCATCGCCGATGGCGTCACGCAGCGCCTGCTCCATCTCCCTGCGTTCAGTGGTGTCGCGGCCGATGGCTTGCAGCTCGGTCACTTGTCCGCTGTCGTCAATGATGGCGCGATTGACCCATTGCATCCAGCGCAGTTCGCCGTCGGCGCGCCGGACATGATGCTCGGTCACGACGATGCGTTCGGCGGAGCTGAGCGCGCTCAGTTTGCCCTGCAGCTCGCCCCGCTCTTCAACGGGGATCACGCCCAGTTCTGTGAAGCGCAACCCGATCAGTTCGGCCCGCTGTCGCCCCACGAAACGGCAGTACGCTTCGTTGACGAACGTCAGAGTGGTGTCGGGCAGGTAACGGCAGATCAGTTCGGTCTGGTCTTCGACCACCGCCCGATAGCGTTCAAGCAGAGTCTGGGACTCTCGCTGAGCTTGTTTGTAAGCAGTGATGTCCTGGATCTGCGACAACACAAACAAAGGGGCGCCATCGGCGCTGCGCACGACCGAGGCGCTCAGCGAAACCCACAGCGTCTGGCCGTCTTTGCGCAAGTAGCGCTTGTCGATCTGGAATGAGGTTCGTTTGCCTTCGATCAAATCCCGACCGCCGGCCAGATTCGCCGGCAGATCGTCGGGATGGGTAAAGTCTTGAAAGGGCCGGCCCAGCAGCTCGTCTGCAGAGTAGTCAATCATGCGGCAGAAAGCGGGGTTGACCGCCAGACACCGTCCATCCAAATCGGCCAGCACCAGACCAATGGGGGAATGGGCAAACAGGTGATCCCATGCCACCCTTGGATCCCCAGCGCCGGCAGAGACGCGCGACATGGCGGAAGCCGGCGCCAGCGCAGCCGGATGAGGGGCGACACCGCGCGCCAGCGCCATCAGCCCGCCGAGTGATCCCTGCACGTTCACCAGCGCTGCGGCGTGAATTTCCACCAATCGTCGCCCGCCCCGCCGCGTCTTCAGGCAATAGGTTTTCGGCGGCGGATCTGGCGCGGTCAGGAGGAATTGCCAATCATCGATCGCGGCTGCTCGTTCATCAGCGTCGACCAGTTGCAGAGCATGGCCAATGCGCAGCACATCGGCCGGCGTGTCGTATTCCAACAGGGACGCAAACGCCTGGTTGCAGTAGGCGAAGATCAGGTTTGGGGTCGTCAACACGACTCCCCAGGACGAGTCAGGCTGGCTGATCCCGGCGGCTTCGCCTGCCAGCGCGCCGGCCAGAGATTCCAACCGGGCGGCCAGCGATTCGCTGCGAATCAACAGGTGGTCCGCATCGGCGAGTCCCAGCCGGCTGATGCCGGCGCCAAACACGACACGGAGCGCCAGACTGCGCTGGACATGGATGGGGCCAGGCTGGGTAGACATAGACCGGAGGTTTTCAACTAACAAGATGCACAAGAGGGCATGATGCTATCAAACGATAAAGACGGAATCTATTAAAATTGCATCATCTGCGCGGGGTGTGATGGGGCGTCTGGATCTCGGATCGCCTGTAGGGGAAATGCGCAGCGGCAATTAGTAGACACAAGGGGGTATCCATGTGAACGATTTCCTCTAAAGAACCGGCCTTTGCATTCGTGTTCGGTGACCTTGATCACGTTTTCAGCAATGATACGAGGTGAGACCACATGTTACTCAGTCAAACAGCGCGTGTAAAGTCAGAGTCTGCGCATCCACAGAACGAAGTCTGGTCTTTGTCTGAGTTCGCCTCAGACGACGCACACGTCCACAACCGGCCTGGGACGGCGCTGCTGAAGGTTGGCCGGCTGGGCGGCGCCCTGGCGTTGGGCGCGCTCATGACGCTGGCGCTGGCTCAGTCTGCTCAGGCCCAGCTCCCACCGCCAACCGCAGCGGACACGGCCAGCCATCCCGCCTATGATCCACCGTCGCCGGAATGGACGACGGGCGATAACGGCGGTTTCGGCATGGGGCCGTGGACGTTGAACCCGGCCTCGAACACGCCGCAGAACGGGTTCTTCGTCGGTAACAGCACCGGCAACAACGGCATGAGCGGCGACACCAACGGCGACGGTGACATCAACACACCCGTCAACCGCGCCTGGGGCCTATATGCCAACAGCGGCCAGACCGCCAGCGCCGTCCGCAGTTTCCTCGCGCCCTTCACGCCGGGCAGCGTCTTTGAGATCTACATGGACAACGGCGACGTGCAAGTCGGCGGCACGGTGGGTTTTGCGCTGCGCAACGGCGCCGGCCAGGAGCTGCTGGAAGTGTATTTCGTCGGCGGCAGCGCGCAGTACACCGTGCATGGCGATGCCCCTATTCCTTCCGGCGTTCCCTTCACCCGCGAGGGCGTGCGGGTGGTGATCACCCTGACCACGGCCTCGACCTACCAGGCGACGCTGACGCGGCTGGTGGACGGGGCCGGCAACACGGTGAGCGGCAACCTGCGCAACAACCCCGGCCCGATCAGCCAGTTGCGCCTGTTCAACGCCAACGCCGGCGCCGGAGGCGGCAACGATCTGTTCTTCAACCGCATCACCTACTATCGTGGGCGCGTGTTGAACACCGACACCGGGCGCGGCTATCTGGATATCCAGCCAGCGATCAACGACCCGGCGACGCTGGCCGGCCACACCATCAGCGTGACCGCCAGCCTGTACACCGGCACGCACAACAACAACATCATCATCAATAAACCGAGGCTGACCCTGATCGGCGCGGGGCCAACGGCTACCGTCATCAGCCGCACTGCGAGCGGTGTGCTGAAGGGCATCGAGATCGCTTCCTTTATCACCGGAACGACGGTCAGCAGCCTGCGCGTGCAAGGGTTTAACGACGGTGGCATCTGCGCCATGCAGGACAACCACTTCACCACCATTACCAACACCCATGTGTACTCCAACACAGGGGTTACCTGTCTGGGCGGCATTTACCTGAACGGCATCGGGGGCATCAACCACGTCGCCATCAGCCACAACGAGGCGGTGAACAACGCCTCGCGCGGCATCGTGATCTGGAACGGGTTCAAGACCAACATCACCATCACTCACAACCTGGTCCGCAACAACAACTGCTGCGGCATCGAGCTGCAGGACGGCACGGCCAGCGGCGTGCTGATCGCGCACAACACGGTGCGTGACAACTTCGACAATGGTATCGGCACGGTAGGGCTGACCGCCGGCGCGGGGCCGAACCTGATTTACAGCAACACGCTGATCAACAACGGCCGCTTCGGCATCGAGGTCAAGCTGCCCAACGGCAGCGGCCTGCCGGGCGGCGACGGCAGCATCGTCGTGTTGAGCAACACGGTGGCGCTAACCGACGCGATTGCCACGATTAAGCCAGGCGAGCTGCGCGACCTGGCCGGCATCGCTGCGTTCCGCCGCGGCTGGGTGGCCGGCAACAACAACGTTGACATCCCCGCCGGCGTGATCATCCAGGGCAACGTCGTCAGCGGCTATCAGCAGCCCAGCGCCAGCGATGGCTTCGGCATCGTGGTCGAGGGCGCGCGCATGACGGTGATCAGCAACACGCTGGAAAGCAACGACGTTGGCGTGCAGGTGCAGGCCGGCCACACACCCTACGCGCCGTTTACCAACACGGATGGCGATCAGTCCAACCTGGCCGACCAGTACTTCGGGCGCGGCAACTCGCCGGTGGCCTGCGCCTTTTATCAGGCCGGCAACGTCTTCACCGGCAACCTGACGAACACGCGTCAGGTCGGGCCAGTGATGCCCGGCACGGTTACCAACCTGAACACTGGCCAGACCTTCTGCGGCATCCAGCAAGCGATTGACGCGCCGCCGACGCTCGGCGGGCACGTGTTGAGCCTGACCGGCGACACCTTCACCGGCACCGTG